>OGPQ01000823.1_pt1 | contig 24665 bp, 17 predicted proteins | sample 1552971 | NCBI WGS metagenome assembly OGPQ01 (sample SAMEA2580232, study PRJEB22360) | human gut metagenome | biome: human gut; feature: human-associated habitat; material: faeces | place: Denmark | collected 2008/2010 | reverse complement strand
CGCCTACGTTCTTCACCATTCCGCAGACGCGCATCGGGCGGTTGAACTTGTTTTTCAGGTAGATGGCGAGTACGGAATCTTCGAGGTCTTTCGTCTCCGGATTCTTGCAGAAGAGTTTCTTTTGCAGGAATTGAAGCATTTCCATCATCTGGTCGTGGGTGTATTTACCGCTGTCGAGCAGGGTAAGGTATTCGAATACTTGTTTTTGCAAAGTCACGAGCACTCCGGCAATCAGTTTCTTATAAGTAACGGTGTCGGCTTTCAGTCTGTCGGGCACTACGTTGTCGATGTTCTTGATGAAGATAATGTCTGCATCGAGGTCGTTCAGGTTCTCGATCAGTGCGCCGTGGCCACCGGGACGGAACAGCAGTTTGCCGTTGTCACGGAAAGGTTGGTTGTCCATGTCGGCGGCAATCGTGTCGGTACTCGGCTTTTGTTCGGAGAAGGTGATGTAATAGTCTACTCCATAGCGTTTGGAAAATTCGTCTACCTTTTCGGCTACCAGCTTCTTGAAGAGTTCACGGTGTTCGGTAGATACCGTGAAGTGCACGTTTACTTTACCGCTCTTTCCGGCAGCATACAAGGCTCCTTCGGCGAGATGTTCTTCCATCGGCGTGCGTGAACCTTCGGGATACTTATGGAATTTGAGCAGACCTTTCGGTAGTGCGCCGTAATTCAGTCCGGCTGTTTCGAGCAGGGCGGATACCACTGCTTTATAGTTGCCGTCTTCGATCAGTCCGGGAATATCTTTTCCGTCGATACGCTGGCAGGCTACATTCAGGTCATCATAGAAAGCAAAATTCTTGATTCCGTCGAAGAATGTCTGTTCGAACTTGGTAGTCGGCCGGTCATAGTCGGCAGACAGGAACTCGAACAGGTTCTTGAACATACGACTCGCTGCACCGGAGGCGGGCACGAACTTCACAACAGTCTTATCTGTGTTGGTATATGCATCCCAGGCGGCCAGATAAGCCTTCTGTTCTTCTGCATCGGGAGCTAATATTCCCTTTTCGATGGAGGCTGCCGCATCCAGCTTCAAAAAGGGGAAACCCGTCTGGAAGCATGCTAATTGTTCTACAATTTGCTCTTCCGTGATGCCTTTCTTGGCAAGCAACTCTTTGTCCTGTGTCGTTATCATAATATCTAATTTTATTAATTGATGCCCAAAAATACAAAATGTTATTTACTTCTTGCCGAATAACCGGGAAAAAAACTAATTTTACATCGAATTAACAAGATTGAATATGGACGACTTTTTTACATCAGAGGAAAAAAAGGAGCTTTTTTCACTCTACCGGCATTTGTTGCAATCTGCAGGAGATAGCATTTCCTGGAAGGATTGCCTAAAGTTAAAGAGACATCTTATCAAAGCGGCCCAGTGTAACGGTCTGCAACGCAATAACTTCGGGATGAATCCCGTCATCAGAGATTTACAAACGGCAGTGATCGTTGCCGAGGAAATCGGTATGAAAGGTTCGTGCCTGATCGGTATCATGTTGCACGAAATCGTGAAGGGGCATGTATTGTCTATCGACGAGGTGAACGCCGAATATGGGGATGACGTAGCAAGTATCATCAAGGGATTGGTGAAAACGAACGAGCTGTATGCGAAGAGTCCGGCTATCGAGTCGGAAAACTTCCGTAATCTGCTGCTTTCTTTTGCGGAGGATATGCGTGTAATCCTGATTATGATTGCGGATCGTGTGAATGTGATGCGCCAAATCAAGGACACGGGCAACGAGGAGGACCGGCTCAAAGTGGCGAACGAGGCTGCTTACCTGTATGCTCCGCTGGCACATAAGCTGGGATTGTACAAGCTGAAATCGGAACTGGAAGATTTGTCTCTCAAATATACGCAGAAGGAAACGTATTATTTTATCAAGGATAAGCTGAACGAGACGAAGGCGTCCCGCGACAAGTATATCGCTGCTTTTATCGAACCGATCCAGAGGAAGGTGTCGGAAGCGGGATTGAAGTTCGACATCAAGGGGCGTACCAAGTCGATTCATTCGATATGGAACAAGATTCAGAAGCAGAAAACGTCTTTTGAGGGGATTTATGACTTGTTCGCCATCCGTATCATCCTCGATTCGGAGCCGGACCCGGCTAAGGAGAAGCAGGAATGCTGGCAGGTTTATTCGATTGTTACGGATATGTACCAGCCGAACCCGAAGCGTCTGCGCGACTGGCTCTCTATCCCGAAAAGCAATGGTTACGAGTCGTTGCACATCACTGTGATGGGCCCGGAAGGGAAATGGGTGGAAGTGCAGATACGTACCCGCCGCATGGACGAGATCGCGGAACGCGGATTGGCTGCTCACTGGAGATATAAAGGTATCAAGGGTGAAACGGGTCTGGACGAGTGGTTGACTTCTGTGCGGGAGGCGTTGGAGAATGCAGACAACGATTCACTGAAAGTGATGGATCAGTTTAAGATGGATCTCTACGAGGATGAAGTGTTTGTCTTCACGCCCAAGGGGGATTTGTTCAAGCTCGCCAAAGGGGCTACGGTATTGGATTTTGCTTTCCATATCCATAGTAAGTTGGGATGCAAGTGTATCGGCGCGAAAGTGAACGGCAAGAATGTGCAGCTCAAACAGAAACTGAACAGCGGCGACCAAGTGGAGATCATGACTTCAAACACCCAGACGCCGAAGCAGGACTGGCTGAACATCGTGACGACTTCCAAAGCGCGCACCAAGATAAGGCAGGCTCTCAAAGAGATGGTGGCACGCCAGCACGCTTTTGCCAAGGAGACGCTGGAACGGAAATTCAAGAATCGTAAGTTGGAATATGATGAAGCGACCATGATGCGCCTCATCAAGCGTTTGGGCTTCAAGAATGTGACGGAGTTTTATCAGCGGATTGCCGACGGTGGACTGGACGTTAACGAGATTCTGGATAAGTATGTGGAGCAACAGAAGCGGGACAGTGATACGCACGATGAAATTGTGTATCGCAGTGCCGAAGGGTATAACTTGCAGGCTGCGCAACAAGAGGAAACGACGTCTAAGGAAGATGTTCTGGTAATCGATCAGAATCTGAAAGGGTTGGAATTCAAGTTGGCTAAATGTTGTAATCCGATTTACGGGGATGATGTGTTTGGTTTCGTTACGGTAAGCGGTGGTATCAAGATACACCGGGCGGACTGTCCGAATGCCAATCAGATGCGCGAACGTTTCGGTTATCGTATTGTGAAGGCTCGTTGGGCGGGGAAATCGGTAGGTACGCAATATCCTATCACGCTGCGGGTTGTAGGGCATGATGATATTGGTATCGTGACTAATATCACTTCTATTATATCCAAAGAGAATGGTATCACGCTGCGCTCCATCGGTATTGACTCGAACGACGGTTTGTTCTCCGGAACACTGACGGTCATGGTGGGTGATACGGGACGTTTGGAGGCTCTTATCAAGAAATTACGTACTATAAAGGGAGTAAAACAAGTTAGCCGGAATTAATTCCGGCTACTCTCCTATCTTACTTTCTTCTTTATATAATAAGGATAGGTAATCAATGCAAAGAAGAGTAAAGCAATGGATGCTACTATCTGTCCGGTATGTAGCATCTTATCTGTATCCAATTCCATGTAGCAGGCGGTAGCGATTCCCAGGGAAATGCCGATTTCGGTTGCCAGCAGATGGGTGGTGTTGGCTGTTCCGCGTTGACAATGGTGGGATAGCTTTACGAACATCACCAGAAATTCCGGCAGGATAAAGCCTAAGCCCAGTCCTAAGAGTACGGAGGAAATGCCTATGGAGATGTCTGTATTCAGTAGGGAGATGGCTACGATTTCCAATCCGAGTCCTATAATGACCAGCCGCAGTGTTTTCTCTTTCAGGAAAAACAGACGTGCAAAGAACAGGGAAACGATGTATCCGAGGGCTGTTCCTACAAAGAACGGTACGGGGATTCCTGTGTTTCCGAGTACGAAATCGTTTAGGAAAGGGTGTACCATGGGAACCAGCAGTCCCGGAATGAAGGTTATCAGGATCAGATTGATGGCAGGAACCCATCCACGAAGCAATAGGAAGCGGTCGAAGGAATAGAGTTTGGTGACAATCGGCGCACGGAAAGGTACGTAGACTCCTGATAACATGAGGATTCCGACAGCTCCGGTTATGACAGATACAGTGAGCAGGGTTTGGAAGGATTGGCTTTGATAAAGCCATACTCCGAGGATAATGCCTGCGATCATTCCCATACGTGCCATCCAGGAGAAACTGACGTTTCCCGCACTGCGCAATGTGGAGTTGGTGATGTCGATGGCCAATGTGATGCCGGCTGTTGTGCCTATGCCAAAGGCAAGCCCTTGCACGGTGCTCAACAGAATTAGTTCTGTGAGGTTGGTAACAAAGGCGTATCCGATGGTCGCCACTACCATCAGGGCAGCAGCAAACATACAGACGTACTTACGCTTGTATGCATCTACCAGATAGGCATGGAAAGGACCGATGAGGAACATCCCCAAGGTGAAAAAGAGAAAGATTACTCCTGTCTGTGCAGCCGGCACTCCGAGACGGTCGGCCATCTCTACGGAAAGCACCGGAAATAACACATACAAGGATATAAACAACAGCAAATTAGCTACACATATCCGCATAAAATGAACTGTCCACAATTTAACTGCCATATACTATATTTAATATTGTTCCTTCTCGTTGGGGAAGTAGCAATTCTTCACGTCAGAAACGTAACGGCTGATGGCATCGGTCATCACCGTGTACAAGTCAGCATAACGACGCAAGAAACGCGGACGGAATCCGTTGTTCATGCCAAGCATGTCCTGAATCACCAATACTTGACCGTCTACGTGGCCACCGGCACCGATACCGATAATAGGTATGGTCAGTTCGGATGCTACGCGTTCGGCAAGGGTTGCGGGAATCTTTTCGAGTACAATGGCAAAACAGCCTGCTTCTTCTAATAGATGGGCGTCGCGAATCAGTTTTTCGGCTTCGGCGTCGTCTTTGGCACGCACGGTATAGGTGCCGTATTTATTGATGGATTGAGGCATGAGTCCCAGATGTCCCATTACCGGAATGCCAGCACATACGATGCGTCTCACCGTGTCTATGATTTCTTCACCACCTTCGAGCTTCAAAGCGTCAGCGTGGCTTTCTTTCATGATACGGATGGCAGAAGCAAGTCCTTCCATCTCGTTGCCCTGATAGGATCCGAAAGGCATATCAACCACTACCATCGCACGTTTCACGCCGCGTACCACGGATTTGGCATGATAGATCATTTGGTCGAGTGTGATAGGAAGTGTTGTCACATTACCTGCCATTACATTGGAAGCGGAGTCGCCTACCAGGATTACGTCCATTCCCGCACCGTCTACAATCTGTGCCATTGTGTAATCATAAGCAGTCAGCATAGATATTTTTTCACCTCTCTGTTTCATTTCAACCAGGCGATGAGTAGTCACCTTTCTTGAGTCATCTGATATATAACCAGCCATGTCTTTTTAATTTATGAATTATGAATTATGATTTATGTCATTGATGTCTGCGCATTTGAACGCTTTCAAAAATTGCGGCAAAGTTATAACATTTAATTCATAACTGGGAAAGAAAAGCAAAAAATCCTTTCAAATGCTTCGCTTAGATAGTTGGAAGGCATTTGAAAGGATGGATGGATCTCACTATTTTTATTTATCTCACTTATTTTTCTTATGTCATTTATTAATATAATATAAGTGAGATAACTATTTAAAGATAATGCCGTTATTTATGGAGAGAAATCATTTTTTCGTATGTCATGCCGGTGAAGTCGTCTATTATATAATGTGCTTTGCCAGTGATGGCTTCACGTGTATTGGTGGTGGCAAGTCCGATCACTGTTGCCCCGGAAGTCATTCCGGCTTGCAGGCCGTGGAAAGAATCTTCAAAGACGTAGGTGTTTTCGGGGGTGGCTTCAAAGATTTCCATCCCGAGCAGGAAGCAGTCGGGAGCCGGTTTGGAACGGGCAAACATCTCTCCGGTCAGGATGCGGTCTACCATTCCTTTAAATTCGGGGTGGGCATTGTAGACGTTAGCCATCTTCTCTTCGTTGGAGCTGGTGACTACGGCTATCTTTGCACCGTTATGGCGAAGATCGGCTATAAAGGCTTCTACTCCGGGGATGTATTCGTAGGACATCTTTTGCTCGTAAACGTAGAGTTCGGCGCTTATTTCAAGCTGGGCTTCGGGTTGGTCCGAGAAATACTTTTCATAGATTTGCAATAATGTCTGTCCCTTAATACGGCGGCCGAAATCTTCTTCATTCAGATATTTCCGTCCCTGCTCGTCCCAGAAGACTGTGTACTGCGTTTCTGTATCCATAATGACACCATCAAAATCGAAGAGTGCCGCAATCGTTTTCGTTGTATTCATATATAAACTTTCTTTTTACCTAAACGTTAAACCTTGTGTATCCGTCGTTGCAAAGTTCCGAATAATCATCGAATCAGGCAAATAATTCGTACCTTTGCAAAGCTAAAAAAAACGTAACATACGTTTTTATCCAACAAAATCTACTAGCGCATGAGCAAGAACGACCCACATATCTTAGGCAAAGAAAGTATCGGCAAATTGCTGTTACAATATTCCATTCCTGCAATTATCGGAATGACGATTACTTCTATCTATAATATTATTGATAGTATCTTCATCGGACATGGTGTAGGCCCAATGGCGATTGCCGGACTAGCCATCAGCTTCCCGCTGATGAATCTGGTGGTGGCTTTCTGTACATTGGTATCGGCGGGCGGTTCTACGCTGGCGTCTATCCGTCTGGGGCAAAAGGACATGAAGGGGGCTACGGAAATCTTGTCACACACGTTGATGCTCTGTATCACTAATTCGTTCTTCTTTGGTATTTTGTCTTTCATCTTCCTGGATGATATATTGGTTTTCTTCGGGGCCAGTAGCGAGACGCTTCCTTATGCGCGGAGCTTTATGCAGGTGATCTTATTGGGTACTCCTATCACTTATACGATGATTGGGTTGAACAACGTGATGCGTGCTACCGGATACCCGAAAAAGGCGATGTTGACTTCGATGGTGACGGTGGTAGCGAACATTATCCTCGCTCCTATCTTTATTTTCCACTTTGAATGGGGAATGAGGGGAGCTGCTACGGCAACGGTGATTTCACAGTTGATCGGTATGGTGTGGGTGGTGAGCCATTTTGTCAAGAAAGACAGTACGGTGCATTTTGAGGGGAATATCTGGAAGATGAAACGGAGGATTGTGGAGAGTATCTTCGCCATCGGTATGTCTCCTTTCCTGATGAATGTGTGTGCGTGTGCCATTGTGATTATCATCAATAACAGTCTGCAAAATTACGGGGGCGATATGGCGATTGGTGCTTATGGGATTATTAACCGTTTGCTGACGCTTTATGTGATGATTGTGTTAGGTCTGACGATGGGTATGCAGCCTATTGTGGGGTATAACTTCGGAGCACAGAAGATAGACCGTGTGAAACAGACATTGCGACTGGGGATTATCTCCGGGGTCGTGATTACCAGTAGCGGGTTTATTATCTGCGAGTTCTTCCCTCATGCCGTATCGGCTCTTTTCACGGATAGCGATGAATTGATTGATTTGGCCGTAGACGGTATCCGGCTGGCTGTATTGATGTTCCCGTTTGTAGGGGCGCAGATTGTGATTGGTAACTTCTTCCAAAGTATCGGGAAGGCTAAAATAAGTATTTTCCTTTCGCTGACGCGACAGTTGCTTTATCTTTTGCCTTGCTTGCTGCTCTTTCCCAACTGGTGGGGATTGGAAGGTATCTGGATTAGTATGCCGGTATCGGATGCATTGGCGTTTATTACGGCGGTTGTCAGTCTGATGATTTACATTAAGAAAGTGTCTAAACAACATCCGGAAACGGTAGCGGAATAAAGCATTAACTGCTTTACTCCGCCTGTTGGTTTTTATTCTTTATTCTGCTTTGATGCTCTTTACGGGGTTTTCATTGGCAACGTGCCAGGCTTTCACTACCACGCAAGCCACGATAACCAATAGTACCAGCAGGGCTATTCCTATAAAAAGTAACAGATCCATATCAATTCGTTCGCTAAACTGTTCCAACCATATTTGGCCTGTAAAATAGGAAGCGGCAGTACCTATCAGCACAGAGATTACGGAGATATTCAGAATGTCGTATATCAATAGTTTCAGGATGCCGGAGGCTTCTGCTCCATTCACTTTGCGTATGGCTATTTCCTTGCTGCGGCGTTGAGTTTCTCCATTCACATAGCCAATCAATCCCGTGATGACAATAAGCAGGATGAAGCAGGACGAAATCCAGACTGCGTTACGGAAACGGTATACGCTCTTATAGCCTTCGCGAATCATGCTGTCTACTGAATTGAAGTTCAGGGCTACATTCGGGAATGTTTTTGCCACACATTCGTTCAAGCGTTTCAGGTTCTCGTCATAGGGTTCTTTTAGACGAACATTGATGGTGTGATTGGCCGATTCTTTATCGGCAATCAATACGATAGGAGACTGACTGGAATAGAAACTTCTATTACGAATATCATCAAACACTCCCACGATGGTACCTTCTACCCCACTCACTGATTTTCCTACGGCACCATCGGTCCATTTCATCAAACGAACGAGTTCTTTATTTACCAATAGATCGCCTTTTTTCTTGATGGTAGTGCCTTCTGTTATTCTGATTCCCATCACATTCGGATAATCATAGTCGCACATATTGAAATTAAGGGTGGCAATGCGTTTGCCGTCGTTACCAATCAATCCACGTGTCCAATATTCTCCCAGTACGCTGTGTGTGGATGCCGATACCCCGTCCACCATCGGTTGGCGGAGCAACTCGTCTTTTACATGTTCTACTGTTTCGCCGGACATCCAGGTTTCGGCTTCTACCAGTCCCGGAATCTTGATTCCCATATCTCCATTCATCAGGTGAGAATATTGTAACAGGGTAACCAGCAATAATCCGAGTACAAAGGAGGTACCCGTGAACTGGACAAATAGTAATGAACGTTTCCATCCTCTTTTTCCATCCGTATAGTGCCGGAATACCTGCGTGACGGGAATACGTGAGAACAGTTTTCCCGGTATGCCTCCTGCCAGGAGGAAAAGGACTACTACAGTGAGCAAGGGTATCCAAATGATGTCCCAGGCAAACAGTGAGGCAAGGCTGGTTCCCAACAGGTCTTCGATCAATTCGCCCATGTTGATTATCAACAGGAAGCTAAACAGGACGGATAGTAGAACCAATACTCCGGTTTCTGCCAGAAACATGCCAAAGATGTTTCCGGAACTGGCTCCACTGCATTTATGCACTCCTACGCTTTTTGCACGACGACTGATAGTGGCTATTGAAATCAACATATAATTCATGATGGCTACAAAAAACACTGAAAAGCCGAGGAAGCCGAATATCATCAAACGTTTCTGGGTATCGGCAGAATCCAGATGGCGTTTCGAAAGAGGAACAACGCTGTATTCCAACTTCCAGTCATCCCATTGCAAGGGGCTGTATTTTGCCATTACTTGTTGAATTTTGCTGTTCACCTTGTCTATATCCGACGCATGACGCAAGCGTGCAAAGGCATAAAAGATATCATTCCCATTCCAACCGTTACCACTCGCATAGCGACCATCGCGGTGGATGGTAATCACAAAGTCACGGGAGAGCATCGAATTTTCGGGTATGTCTTTATAGACGCCGCGAATTGTGAGCTCCAACTGCTTGTCGGCCGAAAGGGTTTTCCCAATAGGGTCTGCGCTACCGAATATTTCACGGGCAAAATGTTCTGATACAAATATGCTATTCGAGATGATGAGATCTTTCGCGTTCCCTTTTAGTACGGGTATACCCATCGTTTCAAAGAAACAGGTGTCGACCATCATGTAATTTGCTTTTGACAGCAGTTTGTCTTCCTTATAAATATGATAAAACTGGGAAGGAAGTACACAGGTGGCTGATTCTATTTCTTCAGGCATATCCTGCGCCAAGGTAAAAGCTACCGGATCACAGACGGTATAGTCATAATTCATTCCGTCATCACCCTGCACTTCGCCGGTCGTCATATTCTGTGCCGCTATTCTCGCCATTATCAGATTCTCCGCTTCCGGGTAACATTTCTCATAGCTCATCTCAAAAGCTATTTGCGAGAAAAGCAAGATGCCAACTGTTAGTCCTAAAGAAAGGGAGAGCACTCTTACGATATTCAAAGTACGCTCATGCAGTAATGTACGTATGCTATAATAGATTTGTCTCATACTTGCTTCTGATCTGGTTTATGCTATCACACTGGCTACCACGCTGCCGTCGAACAAATGAACTGTACGATGGGCAAAGGATGCGTCGTGTTGTGAGTGTGTCACCATGATAATGGTTGTTCCTTCTTTATTCAGTTCGGTCAACAGGTTCATCACTTCTGCCCCATTCTTTGAGTCGAGGTTACCGGTCGGCTCATCGGCGAGAATCAGTTTCGGATTGGTCACTACGGCACGGGCAATGGCGACACGTTGTTGCTGACCACCGGAAAGTTGTTGCGGAAAGTGTTTGGCACGATGGCTGATGTTCATCCGTTTCAGAATGTCTTCTACCATGCGGCGGCGTTCGGATGCTTTAAAGCCCAGGTATGTCAGAGGAAGTTCTACATTCTCGTAAACATTCAGCTCGTCGATCAGGTTAAAGCTCTGGAATACGAATCCGAGTTTGCCCTTACGCACATGGGTACGTTCTTTCTCTTTCAATCCGCCCACTTCTTCACCCATCAAGCGGTAGGAACCTTCGGTGGGGTTATCGAGCAAACCCAGAATATTCAACAAAGTGGATTTACCACAACCGGAGGGGCCCATAATGGCTACAAACTCTCCCTCTTTTACTTCAAGGTTTACGTGATTCAAGGCAACTGTCTCTACTTCGGAAGTACGGAATACTTTACTGATGTTGTTTATTTCAATCATACTCTTTTTATTTATGTTTTTAATTATTCACTTTTAAGGCTATTCACCGGATTTTCATTGGCAATCCGCCACGATTTCCAAAGTACGCAGGCTACGATAACGAGAAGATTTACAATCGCTATCAGTACATACGCCGCCCAACTGACAGGCACGTGCTCGGCAAACATATCCATCCACATATCATTGACGTACCATGATGCCGCTACACCGATCACAACGGCTGCAACGGCTACATAGAGCACATCTTTCACCAGCATTTCCAGAATGCCGGAGGCTTCGGCACCATTGACTTTACGTATGACAATCTCTTTGGAACGGCGGCGGACTTCATCGGTTGTGTAGCCTATCAATCCCATCATCATCACAAAGAACATGGTAACCGCCGCCAGTATGGTAGCATTGCTGAAGACGCGGATGGAGTTATAACTCTCTTTTATCATCTGCTCCATCGAACGGAAATCGACCGTTTTATCGGGGAAAGCGTCTGCCGATACTTTATTCAGTTTCTGAAGATTCTCTGCAAAAGGTTCTTTCAGCCGGACATGAACACAGTTTCCGAAATTCTTGGTACTCATCAGGATGAAGGGTGCTTGCGGGTTGGTGAAATTACCGATCCGGAAGTCTTTAATCACTCCCACTACTTTACATACGTAGCCTGAATTATAGACAGTACGGTTCAATAGCTCTGTTCCCCAGTGCATCCATTCGCCGTATGTTTCATTGATGGCTACTTCGTTTTCATTCCGTGGCATACGCCCCTCCTTCATCACCATACCCATCATCTTTGGATAGTCTTCCATCATTTCGCAAAAACGGGAGGAGAAAAGTGATTGTCCACTTTCATCCTGAATCATCGTTCCACTATAACTATAGACGGGATGGGAATCGGCACTGGACACGGACTCTACATAAGGCAGGCCACGGAAGAAAGTCAGGGCATAGTCCTGGTTTTCTTTATTGCCGAAACCAGTATTGGCTACGACAACGCGCTTCGGATTGTATCCCAGGTCTTTGTTCAAGACATAGTAGTATTGCAGCATCACCACATACATCAATCCGCAGATGAAAGCTACGCCGGCAAACTGCACGAATAATAGCGGGCGTTTCCATCCTTTTTTTCCTTCTGTGTAGCGGCGGAAGACTTGTGAAACGGGGATTCTGGCAAAGATGCGTCCGGGCAGTGCTCCTCCTATGAGGAACAGGATAGCTACCGTCAGCAGGGGTACCCAAAGACGGTCTAAAGAAAACAGGGCTCCGAGTTCAACGGCGGTTGTGTCTTCTATAAAGTCGCGGAAGTTCAGTAAGATTAATCCCATCAATAGCAAGGCGAAGAGAATAATGATAGCTGTTTCCAATAGGAACATTCCCAGAATTTTGCCGCTGCCTGCACCGCTACACTTATGTACGCCGATGGCTTTGGCGCGGTATGAGAGTGAAGAAATGGAGATCAGTACGTAGTTCAAAGTAGCGATGAAAAGGATGATTATTCCCAAGATAGACATGATGTTCCGCATCCGCTTCACGTCCGGTTCTTCCCTGTATACATCACGGATCGGCTTTACAAAAGCGGTATAACCTACCACTTTCTGGTCTTCCGCAGGACGATATTTCTTTATCAGGTCATTCAACCGTGCATTCACCACGGATTTGTCTGCTCCGGGACGAAAACGGATAAATGCGATCCAGCTATCGCCTCCTCTCCAGGAGTAGTTTCCCCATCCACGGCTCCATACGGTAGGCAGAGAAATCACTGCATCCGGTCTGACGGTGGCATTTTCGGGTATGTCGGCGTATGTGCCTTTCACCGTCAGTTCTATTTCTTTATTATAGGAGATTACTTTGCCTATCGGGTTTTCTTGGTCGAACATCTTACGCGCCAACCGGTCACTAAGAAAGACAACATCTTTCTGCATCAGTTCTTTTTCCGGAACACCGCTCAAAACATCAATACCCATAGTTTGAAAGAATAGTGAATCGGCTGTCACTTTGTTAGCTTCAAAACGGACACTTCCATAATAAAGAGGGGCACTCATCCAGACACAATAGCTGGTGGCTGCTTCCACTTCTTTAGGAAAGTTCTCCTGTATGGCACCCGCCACCGGTCCGCAGTTCATTTCCTGCGGCTCAAAGGTTTGGCCATTGGCGGAAAAGACGGAGAAGATCTGATACAGGTTATCATAATCTTTGAAGCATTTGTCAAAGCTCTGTTCGAAAGCCACGCGGGCAAACAACAGGATGCTCATCGTCAGCCCCAACGCCAAAGAGAGGATTTTGATAACGTTGGAACCATGCCCCCGCAATAAAGTACGGATCACATAATAGATTTGTTTCATATTATATTTTATTTCTGTTTTTTCTATTCTCAAGAATGCAGAAAGCATGCCAAAAAAGAATAACAATTCATTATCAAGTGTTTATCATTTCAACCTTTCTGAATATTGTCTAAAAATTAGACAGTACCGTCTAATTTTTAGACAACCGGGAGACTATTCCATTTCTCCTTTAAATTGTTCCAACAGTCTCTATTATCCATGGGGAGATTGTCCATCCCGATAGAAAACTTTATCTTTGCATCTAGTTTTCTAAACTATTAAAGTAATGATGAAGAGGAAGAATTTATATGCACTGTTTTCGTGCCTGTTCCTTTCGGGATGCGGTATGATAGACTATCATCCGTATGACGTCCGCATCAGCGGAGAAACAGAGGTCAACGCCCACAATATGGAAAGAATAGAAGCAAATTGCCAGGGTAAAACTACGATACGGTTCGTGACAATGGGCGACTCACAACGATGGTATGACGAAACGGAAGATTTTGTAAAAGCAATCAATCAACGAAATGATATTGACTTCGTTATCCACGGAGGGGATATGAGTGACTTCGGACTGACTAAGGAATTTCTTTGGCAAAGGGATATCATGAACGGACTTCATGTGCCTTATGTGGCTCTGATCGGAAATCATGACTGTCTGGGAACGGGAGCGGAAACCTACAAGGCTGTATTCGGCCCCACAAACTTCTCTTTCATCGCAGGAGATGTGAAGTTTGTCTGCCTGAATACCAACGCTTTGGAGTATGATTACTCCGAACCTGTACCGGACTTTACCTTTATGGAAAATGAGATAACGAACAGGCGGGATGAGTTTGAAAAAACGGTCATTTGTATGCACGCGCGTCCCTATACGGATGTGTTCAATGATAATGTGGCAAAAGTATTCCAACACTATGTCAAACAGTATGCAGGAGTACAGTTCTGCACGGCCGCCCATACCCATCACCATCAGGACGATGTGATTTTTGATGATGGGATACATTATGTTACCAGTGATTGTATGGATTACCGTACTTATCTGGTATTTACAATAACTCCGGAAAAATACGAATATGAGCTGGTTAAATACTAATTATATCTTACGCGCGGGAGTACTGTCCGTGCTTCTCCTGCTTCCCGGTCTGATGTCTGCTACCTGCAAGAGGGATACAATCATCAACAACTACAAGGATGATTCGCTCCGTTTTATCATCAAGGATGATTCAATTATCACCTTTCGTAACGGGGAGTCTTCATTCACCATTATCAAAGCGGACTCCGTGTTGCCTGCCACACCGAAGCACACCAAACATACCCGCTACGATAATCGGGTTCACCGTTTCCGCAGAAACTGGGAACGGATTATCCCGACTCATTCCAAAATACAATATGCCGGAAATATGGGATTGCTCTCTTTCGGTACAGGATGGGATTATGGAAAACGTAATCAGTGGGAAACGGATGTATTGCTCGGATTCATTCCGAAATATTCTTCGAAGAAAGCAAAAGTGACCATGACGCTCAAGCAGAACTATATGCCCTGGAGCATTAATATTGGAAAAGGATTCTCGACAGAGCCTCTTGCCTGTGGTCTTTATGTGAATACCGTATTTGGAAATCAGTTTTGGGTGAACGAACCGGAACGTTATCCGAAAGGGTATTATGGTTTCTCAAGCAAAGTGCGTTTCCATGTCTTTATGGGACAACGCCTGACCTATGACATTGACCCGCAACGTAGATTTATGGCCAAGTCTGTAACCTTTTTCTATGAAATAAGTACGTGTGACCTTTATGTGATTAGTGCGGTAAACAATAGTTATCTCCGTCCACGTGACTACCTTAGTTTATCATTCGGATTGAAGTTCCAGTGGTTATGATTGGAGATACAAGGGGGATAAAATCAATTTTGAATTACGATTCTTGAATTATCACATCCTTTTTTCGTAAGTTTGCGCTTTACAAACTTGAACGAAAATGAGTAAATCTGGAACAATCATCATTGTAGACGACAATAAAGGGGTGCTGACTGCCATACAAATCCTTTTAAAAAGTTATTTCTCAAAGGTCGTTGCACTCTCCTCGCCTGTCACCCTGACGAGCGTCCTGCGGGAGGAAATGCCGGAAGTGGTATTGCTGGACATGAATTTCACATCGGGCATCAATACCGGCAATGAGGGATTATTCTGGTTACATGAAATAAAAAAAGTACGTCCGGATCTTCCGGTCGTACTTTTTACGGCTTATGCCGATATTGAACTGGCTATCCGGGGTATTAAAGAGGGAGCAACGGACTTTATCGTCAAACCCTGGGACAACCAGAAACTGGTGGAAACACTGCAAACCGCAGCAACCTCTACGCACAACGACAGGAAAACGGCAAGTAAAGAAAAGCCTGTTCACTCGCCTATGTACTGGGGAGAAAGCAAGGTTATGCAACGACTACGGGCTTTGATTGAAAAGGTTGCCGTCACCGATGCCAACCTCTTGATAACGGGTGAAAACGGAACGGGAAAAGAGATGCTGGCACGGGAAATCCATGCGCTTTCCAACCGCAAATATAAAGAAATGATTGCTGTGGATATGGGAACCATCACCGAATCTTTATTCGAGAGTGAGCTTTTCGGACATGTAAAAGGGTCGTTCACTGATGCACACACCGACCGGACAGGTAAGTTCGAGGCTGCCGAAAAGAGTACGCTGTTTCTCGACGAAATAGGAAACTTGCCCTACCATCTGCAAGCAAAGCTACTAACTGCCATCCAACGGAGAAGCATTGTGAAAGTAGGAAGTAATACACCAATTCCTATTGATATCCGACTGATATGTGCCACGAACCGGAACCTGCAGGAGATGGTGGCGAAAGGCGAATTCCGGGAAGACTTGCTCTACCGCATCAATACCATTCATGTGGAAATTCCTCCCCTGCGCGAACGGAAAGAGGATATTATCCCATTGGCCGAACGATTTATGGCTCATTTCTGTAAGCAATATGACAAGTCGTTGATGAAGTTCACTCCCGAAGCAGAGGATAAATTGACTGCGCATCCCTGGTATGGGAATATCCGCGAATTGGAGCACGTCATCGAAAAGGCGGTTATCATCAATGACAGTCCGCTGATTCCTGCTGAATTATTCCAATTATCCGTACCACGGATAGTCATTCAGGAACAGAGTATCTCCACCCTGGAAGAAATGGAAGTGCAGATGATACGGAAAGCGCTCGATGCCTGTGCGGGAAATCTATCGGCAGTAGCCGCTCAACTGGGAATAACCCGGCAGACGCTCTATAACAAGATGAAAAAATTCGGATTATGAGCTCACAGATCCAACAACTGGGGATTCGGTACTGGTTCAGAGTTTTGCTGACTGTACTTTTCTGTATATTGACTGTCTGGTTCGGTATTCATCAGTCATACGGTTGGTTAGGGGTTAGTCTTTGTCTGCTAGTGCTTAGCATCATCTGGCAAATCCGCCTGTACCAGCTTCACACCAAGCAGGTGCTTTTCATGATTAACGCGCTTGAAAATAATGATAACACTTTTCATTTTTCCGAAGAAAACGGTACTCCCGAAAGCCTTAAGATCAACCGGGCACTCAACCGGGTGGGACACATCTTATATAATGTAAAAGCAGAAACCGCCCAGCAAGAGAAATATTACGAGCTGATTCTGGATTTTGTCAGTACAGGATTGCTGGTACTCAATGACAATGGGGCTGTTTATCAGAAGAACAAGGAAGCACTCCGTCTTTTGGGGCTGAATATATTCACGCATATCCATCAGTTGAGTAAAGTAGACACTACGCTCATGGAAAAAATAGAGAACTGCCGTCCCGGAGACAAGCTGCAAGTGATATTTCACAACGAACGGGGAACCGTTAATCTATCCATACGTGTATCGGAAATCAATGTACGCAAAGAACATCTGCGTATCCTGGCTCTGAATGATATCAATACCGAACTTGATGAAAAGGAAATAGATTCATGGATTCGCCTGACACGGGTTCTGACGCATGAAATCATGAATTCGGTCACGCCTATCACTTCTCTTTGTGACACTCTTCTTTCCATGTCCGAGGGTAAAGATGAAGAAATCAGTCACGGGTTGCAGACCATCAGCACCACAGGAAAAGGCTTGCTCTCTTTTGTAGAATCTTACCGGCAGTTTACACGCATACCTGCACCGGAACCGTCATTGTTCTATGTGAAAGCATTCATAGAAAGGATGATTGAACTTGCGCACCATCAGAATCCGTGTGACACCATTTGTTTCCACACGGAGATTTCTCCTGCGGACTTAATTCTGTATGCGGATGAAAACCTCATCGCCCAAGTGGTTATCAATCTTCTAAAGAATGCCATTCAGGCAATCGGAAGCCAGCCGGATGGTAGAATCGAGCTTCGGGCTTATTGCAATGATATGGAAGAAATATGGATCGAGATCAAAAACAACGGTCCCGAAATCCCGTCGGAAATAGCAGAGCATATCTTTATTCCTTTCTTCACCACCAAAGAAAATGGTAGCGGAATCGGGCTTAGTATTTCACGACAGATCATGCGCCTTTCGGGCGGGAGTCTCACTTTGCTGCGGGAGAAAGAAACAACGTTTATTTTAAAATTCAAATAACTATTGATATATGATACCTGCACTCGTCAACAACCCCTTATTCCGGGGGATCACTCCGGAAAGACTTTTTGCCGATCTGGAAGAGATCAGTTTCCATACACGTTCTTATAAGAAAGGGGAAATCCTGGCTCAACAGGGAGCTGTGTGCAATCGCCTCGTCATCCTGACCAAAGGAAGCGTACGTGGAGAGATGATTGATTATTCGGGGCGTCTTATCAAAGTGGAAGACATCGCTGCTCCAAGAGCGATTGCCCCTCTATTTCTGTTCGGTGAGGAGAATCGCTATCCGGTGGAAGTGACTGCCAACGAACCGACAGAGGTTATCGAACTTCCTAAATCAAGTGTATTGAGGTTATTCCGTAAAAACGAGCAGTTCTTGGAAAACTATATGAATCTTTCTGCCAATTATGCACGGACTTTATCGGATAAGCTTTTCTTTATGTCGTTTAAAACGATTCGTCAGAAACTTGCTTCGTACTTGCTTCGATTATACAAACAGCAACAACAGACGCATATCACCCTCGACCGTTCACAACAGGAATTGAGTGATTACTTCGGGGTATCCCGTCCTTCCCTCGCCCGCGAACTGGCACACATGCAGGAAGATGGATTATTGATAGCCGATCGCAAGCATATCACTATTTTACAGAAAGAGCAACTGGTACGGCTTATTCAATAATAGGAGCAGTTTAAAGATTTATGAATCGAATAATGAGTGTTTTAGATAAAAAATATTCATTGTTGTAACATTGGTTACAGAATCACCTGAAACCTTTCCTCTACTTTTGCGTTCAATAAATAAAATATTGGACTAATTAAAAACGTAAAAGTTATGAGTATGTTCTGTTATCAATGTCAAGAAACCGCAATGGGTACCGGTTGTACCTTGAAAGGTGTGTGCGGTAAAACGTCTGAAGTGGCTAACCTGCAAGACTTACTACTCTTCGTAGTACGTGGAATTGCTGTCTACAACGAACATCTGCGTAAAGATGGACATCCTTCCGAACAAGCAGACAAATTTATCTATGATGCTTTGTTCATTACCATCACCAACGCCAATTTTGATAAAGTGGCTATCACTGAAAAAATCAAAGAAGGACTGAAACTGAAAAAAGAACTTGGCAACAAGATAAAGATCGAAAATGCTCCTGACGAATGTCTTTGGAATGGAAGCGAAGATGAGTTTGAAGAGAAATCAAAAACTGTCGGTGTACTTCGCACTCCCAACGAGGATATCCGCTCACTGAAAGAACTTGTACACTATGGCCTGAAAGGAATGGCTGCCTACGTAGAGCATGCGCATAACCTGGGCTATGAGTCACCGGAAATATTTGCTTTCATGCAACATGCCTTGTCTGAACTGACCCGCAATGATATTACAGTGGAAGAACTGGTTCAGCTGACTTTGGAAACAGGAAAGCATGGAGTATCGGCAATGGCACAGCTGGATAAAGCGAATACCAGCAGCTACGGAAATCCGGAAATCTCACAAGTGAGTCTCGGTGTACGCAATAATCCGGGTATATTAATCAGCGGACATGACTTGAAAGACCTGGAAGAGTTATTGGAACAAACAGAGGGTACAGGAGTAGATGTATATACTCACAGCGAAATGTTGCCTGCACATTATTATCCTCAACTAAAGAAGTACAAGCATCTGGCAGGAAACTACGGAAACGCCTGGTGGAAGCAGAAAGAGGAATTTGAAAGTTTCAACGGTCCTATCTTGTTCACAAGTAACTGTATCGTTCCGCCACGTGCAAATGCCAGTTACAAGGATCGTATTTACATCACAGGAGCCTGCGGCTTGGAAGGGGCACATTATATCCCCGAACGCAAAAACGGAAAACCGAAAGATTTTTCTGCCCTGATTGCTCATGCCAAACAATGCCAGCCGCCCGTAGCCATCGAAAACGGGACACTTATCGGGGGATTCGCTCATGCACAGGTGACAGCTTTAGCGGATAAAGTGGTAGATGCCGTAAAAAGTGGAGCAATCCGTAAATTCTTTGTAATGGCAGGATGTGACGGACGCATGAAGAGCCGTGAATATTATACGGAATTTGCTCAAAAATTACCTAGTGACACAGTGATTCTTACTGCCGGTTGTGCCAAGTACAGATATAATAAACTGGCTTTAGGTGATATCAACGGAATTCCGAGAGTGTTGGATGCAGGGCAATGTAACGACAGTTACTCACTGGCCGTCATCGCTTTAAAACTGAAAGAAATCTTCGGGCTGGACGATGTGAACCAACTACCTATCGTATACAACATCGCCTGGTACGAACAAAAGGCGGTCATTGTTTTATTGGCATTGCTGGCTTTAGGAGTGAAACATATTCATTTAGGACCTACTCTTCCCGCTTTCCTTTCACCGAATGTAAAGAACGTATTGATCGAACAATTCGGGATCGGAGGTATCAGTACAGTAGATGAAGATATTGTGAAATTTCTATCATAAATGATCAGGGAACAGAAGGGTAGTTTACAGGCAGATTTCCTTCTATAAAATAGTGACGGTATTTGATAAGGATAGTGACGGTATACAACAACCATACCGTCACTATTTCCATCATATACCGTCACTATCTTTTTTCTATATTAGGAAGACTCCTGATTAAGCAGGATTCCTGCGTTTACTCCCGCATAGTGGATGTTTTTTTGAATAGAATTTCAATCCTCTCTGGGTAATATTAAATTGAGAACTACTCCCACCAAAGCTGCTAACCCGATGCCGGACAAAGAAAAATCACCCCAGCTAAAAGCAGCACCACCAATACCGACTGTCAACGTTAAAGACACAATAACGATATTTCTTGTACGGCTCAAATCAATGCAGTTATTCACGAGATTAGCAATACCCGCACAAGCAATCGTTCCGAAAAGCAGCAGCATGATACCACCCAGCACCGCACTGGGTATGGATCTTAATAATGCGCTGATTTTACCGATAACAGAAAATAAGATAGCGGAAATAGCAGCTATTCTTATCACTTGCGGATTGGTTATTTTTGTCAGGGACATGGCTCCGGTCACTTCCGAATAAGTTGTCACAGGAGGGCCACCCAATAATCCGGCACAGAAACACGCCAGACCATCCCCCAATAAAGTACGGTGCAACCCCGGATCTTTCACGAAATCTTTTCCGGTGACCGTATTAACTACATAAATATCACCAATATGCTCTATCACCGGAGCAATGGCTACCGGAATCATAAACAACACAGGTTCCCATGAGAACTTAGGAAAGACAAACTGCGGCAATCCAATCCAGGCAGCATCCCTGACACCGGACAAATCCAAATCGTAGAAAAGCCATGCAGCCAGATACCCTACTACAATTCCACAGAAGATAGGAATCAGTTTCAAAAGCCCTTTGGCTTTCATTGAAACAACGACTGCGGTAACCAACGAAAGCAGTGCCAGTACCCAGTTCTCTTTTGCCATATTCACTCCTGTTCCCGCCAGTGACAAACCTATCAGAATGATAACAGGACCTATGACAACAGGAGGAAAGAGCCGTTCAATCACCCTCACTCCCTGCCATTTGACAAGCGCACTCATTACAAAGTAAACTAATGCTACTCCAACCATGCCGGATAAGGTGCCGGGCAACCCATAAAGTTCTGTCGCTTTAATGATAGGCGCAATAAACGCGAAACTACTCCCCAGAAAGACAGGAACCTTTCCACGCGTAACCGCATGAAAGATAAGCGTACCAATACCTGCTGTAAACAGAGCTGTAGAAGGGTCAAGCCCCACCAATAACGGCACGAATACCGTAGCACCGAAAGCTACAAACAAGAATTGTACCCCCACCACCCCTTTCCTCAAAGGTGTAAGATTATTTGAATCCATAAGTATAATGTAGATTATTCTTTGCAAAATTAGTCTTTTTAGACAATTTAACTCCCTTTTTTCACAAAAATACATCCAAAAAGAGTTTTTATTTGTTGTTAATAATGTGTAACTTCGCACGGTGAGAATTAATACGACAATTTTATAACTTTATAATATATTGCCTATGATATTTACAGCAGAAAACACCCTACTTATCGGTTCTATCTTACTTTTCGTCAGCATCGTTGTTGGAAAAACCGGATACCGCTTTGGAGTACCTACCTTATTATTGTTCCTCGTAGTAGGAATGTTGTTTGGAAGTGACGGCCTCGGCCTGCAGTTCCACGACGCGAAAGACGCCCAATTTATCGGTATGGTGGCCCTTAGTATTATCCTTTTCTCGGGAGGTATGGATACGAAATTCAGAGAAATCAAACCTATTCTAGGTCCCGGTATCGTGCTTTCCACTGTCGGAGTACTACTTACAGCTCTTTTCACCGGACTCTTTATCTGGTGGATATCAGGTATGAGCTGGTCAAATATTTATTTACCTATCACTACTTCCCTGCTTTTGGCCTCCACCATGTCGTCTACGGACTCGGCTTCGGTGTTCGCCATTCTCCGTTCACAAAAGATGAACTTGAAACACAACCTTCGTCCCATGCTGGAACTGGAGAGCGGAAGTAATGACCCGATGGCCTATATGCTGACCATTGTCTTGATACAGTTCATTCAGTCGGCAGGTATGGGAGCCGGAGCCATTGTGGGATCTTTCATCGTCCAGTTTATCGTCGGTGCAGCTGCCGGATATGTACTGGGAAAACTTGCCATCCGAATGTTGAATAAGCTCAATATTGATAATCAGGCCTTGTATCCCATCTTATTACTTGCGTTTGTATTTTTCACGTTCTCCATCACCGACTTACTGAAAGGTAACGGATACCTTGCCGTATACATCGCCGGTATCATGGTAGGAAACAATAAAATCATGCATCGTAAAGACATCTACACCTTTATGGACGGACTGACCTGGTTGTCGCAAATCATCATGTTCCTTTGCCTGGGATTGCTTGTCAACCCGCACGAAATGCTCGAAGTAGCTGCCGTGGCATTGTTGATTGGTGTTTTCATGATTATTATCGGGCGCCCGTTAAGCGTGTTCCTTTGTCTGCTTCCATTCCGGAAAATCACGATGAAATCACGTATTTTCGTATCCTGGGTAGGATTACGCGGTGCAGTTCCTATCATCTTTGCTACCTATCCGGTAGTGGCGGGCGTAGAAGGTTCGAACCTCATTTTCAACATTGTATTCTTTATTACCATTGTCTCATTGGTCGTACAGGGAACAACCATTTCTTTCGTCGCCCGGATTTTGAATCTTTCCAAACCGCTGGAAAAAACCGGTAACGACTTCGGAGTGGAACTTCCGGAAGAAATAGACTCTGACCTTAGTGATATGACTATCACTAAAAGTATGCTGGAAGAAGCAGATACTTTGAAAGATATGAATCTCCCGAAAGGCACGCTGGTAATGATTGTGAAGCGCGGAGATGAGTTCCTGATTCCCAACGGAACGCTGAAACTGCATGAAGGAGATAAACTGTTACTTATTTCCGAAAAATCCAAAGAAGAAGATACTGATTCAGAATAATATCAGAAAAGAGTTATTCAGTACACTATAACTGATCCGTCTCCACGCATGGAACCTCTTGCCTTTGCAAGACATTCGTTTCATCTTCATGCGTGGAGACGAAATGTTTTATATAGGCCAATGAACTAGTTCTAAGGAAGAAACACGAAAGACCTTTATCCGGCTGGTAAAATTGTTCGCTCCCCCTCCGTTAATTAACCGTAAAACTTGAATTTAAAATTCGGTTTACATCTACGAAGTATTAATTTTGCGCAGTTTTAAACTAAATGTGCAAAAACGAATGGAACAAGAACATCAGTTCATCGACTATATTGAACAAAGCATTATCAAGAACTGGGATAAAGACTCTTTGACTGACTACAAAGGAATTACCCTCCAATATAAAGATGTGGCTCGTAAAATAGCTAAATTCCACATTGTTTTAGAAAGTGCCGGTATTCAGCCGGGAGACAAGATAGCAGTCTGCGGACGTAACAGTGCCCATTGGGCTGTCACTTTTCTGGCTACTATCACTTACGGAGCCGTAATTGTTCCTATTCTCCATGAATTTAAAGCGGATAATATCCATAATATTGTCAACCACTCCGAAGCCAAACTGCTTTTTGTCGGCGACCAGGCATGGGAAAACCTGAATGAAGACGCCATGCCCCTGTTGGAAGGAATCGCGTCACTCACCGATTTCTCATCATTGGTATCACGCAATGAAAAACTGACATATGCTTTCGAACACCGGAATGCGATATACGGTCAACGTTACCCGAAGAATTTCCGCCCGGAGCATATCTGTTACCGGAAAGACAGGCCCGAGGAACTGGCTATTATCAACTATACTTCAGGAACCACAGGCTATTCAAAAGGTGTCATGCTCCCCTATCGCAGTATCTGGTCGAATGTGGCCTATTGTTTTGAAATGCTTCCCGTCAAACCGGGCGACCATATCGTTTCCATGCTTCCTATGGGACACGTTTTCGGTATGGTATACGATTTCTTATATGGCTTCTCCGCAGGTGCGCATATCTATTTCCTGACACGTATGCCGTCTCCGAAAATCATCTCACAATCTTTCTCGGAGATTAAGCCCAGAGTTATCTCTTGCGTACCTTTGATTGTAGAAAAGATTATCAAGAAAGATATCCTCCCTAAAGTGGATAGCAAAATCGGAAAGTTATTGCTCAAAGTACCTATCGTCAATGACAAAATCAAATCGTTGGCCCGCCAGGCAGCTATGGAAATCTTCGGAGGTAATTTCGACGAAATCATTATCGGCGGCGCTCCTTTCAATGCCGAA
>OGPQ01000803.1_pt1 | contig 25151 bp, 25 predicted proteins | sample 1552971 | NCBI WGS metagenome assembly OGPQ01 (sample SAMEA2580232, study PRJEB22360) | human gut metagenome | biome: human gut; feature: human-associated habitat; material: faeces | place: Denmark | collected 2008/2010 | reverse complement strand
AACCGGTAGCCAGTCCGTATCTATTACAAGAGGCAGCTGGTATCATTATGCTGATTATGGATTAGGTTCTTACATTACAGCACCATATTATGTGTCCTGGGGTGGAATCAAAGCGACAGCATATTGTGTTCAGCCATCTAAGAATGGACCGGATGATGGTACGTACTCTATTACAAAATTATCTGATGGCAAGACTCTGGCAAAGGTTTGTTACTATGGAACAAAAGCCAGTGACGAGAATGGATTCTTTGATGAAAAACACCCGGATTTCTCTGCTGGAAAGAGATTTATTATCACACACCTTGCGGCAGCTTATGCTAACGGATCCAGTGACTGGGATTCCGGTACCAATGCAACCGGACGGTCTCTCGCCATGGAACTTTATAACTACTGTATCAATATGCCGGATATCCCGGATGTGGATATGAGCTTTTCTGATAGTGATGTGAAAGCTTATGTGGAAGGAAATATCCAGAGAACAAAGACGATCACATTCAAAGCAGATGAATTGCAGACCATTAACTTTAAACTTCCACAGGGAGTAAAGCTTGTGAATGTGACTACCGGCAAAACCAGTGCGGCAGGTGCGAGTGTTGAAATCTGTGGTGGAACACAGTTCTATCTTACTGCCCCACTATCTCAGGCTGAGGATGTGAGTGCTTCATTCTCTTCAAAGATGAAAGGAAGCATTGATAAAGAGTATTCTGCCTATAAGATAACGACAGGATCTTCCACACAGGATCTTGCACTGGTATTTGGTGAAGGTGTCGGAAATGAAAAGTATGTGAATTTCAAAGTAACATGGACCAAGGAATGTTATATTTCTATCTTGAAAAAAGACAGTGAGACATCTAATACTCTGGCCGGTGCGGTTTATGGTATCTACAGCGATGCTGCATGCACACAGCTGATCAAACAGATGCCGGCAACGGATGCCAATGGTGCATCAAAAGTTACGATTGAGAAGACACAGGAAGTTGTATATTTGAAAGAAATCTCCGTTCCGACAGGATATACGATTGATGCCAAAGCTTACAATGTAACATTGAATATTGGAAAAACATCCAATATGAATGTGACCGATAAACGAGTGACAGCAACGATTTCCCTTCATAAGCAGGATGCCGAGACAGGAAATACTCCACAGGGTGATGCAACGCTGGAAGGTGCTGTCTATGGCTTATTTGCACGTGAGGATATTGTACATCCGGATGGGAAAACAGGTGTCCTTTATAAGAAAGGAACCCAGATCACATCCCTGACTACAGATAAAAACGGACAGGCTTCGGTTTCCAATTTGTATCTGGGAAAATATTATTTCAAAGAGCTGACTCCTCCGGTTGGATATCTGCTGGATCAGGAAGAACATGAGGTAGACTGCTCTTACGAAGGTGCAAATGTACCAGTTGTAGAAAGAAAAGCAATTTCCAATGAAGATGTGATCAAACAGCCATTTCAGATTATCAAGGCAGCGAATAACGGGAAAACAGATGCCGATCTTTTGAAAGGTGTTGGTTTCTCTGCCTGGCTGGCAAGTGATCTGAAAGTAAAAGCAGATGGGTCTTATGATTTCTCTTCTGCGAATCCAGTTGTTATCACAGCAGATGGAAAAACAGAGATGTTTACAGATGAAAAGGGTTATGCCTGCTCTATTCCACTTCCGTATGGAACATACGTGGTAAAAGAGACAACCAGTAAACACAACTATGAACCGGTGGATGATTTTATCGTTACAATCAATGAGAATCACCCAGACACTCCGCAGGTATGGCGTGTGCTTCTGGATAAGGAATTTGAGGCAAAGCTGAAGATCATCAAGAAAGATGATGAAACAAAGAAGAGTGTGCTTCTGGCAAATACAGAATTTAAAGTATATGATCTGGATCATCAGAAATATGTCGAGCAGGTTACTACTTATCCTTCTACCAAAGTTCACAAATCATATTTTACCGATGAGAATGGATATCTGATCCTTCCGAACAATTTGAAGATCGGAAATTACAGAATCGAAGAAGTGACCGCGCCGGAAGGATATACACAGTCTTCTGCTTATGTAACGGTATCTGTAGATACTAACACAGCCTATATGATCGATCCGACCAGTAAAGATGCCATTATCGAAGTGGAATATGAGAATCATCCGGTTAAGGGAGACCTGACCATTTTCAAACAGGGAGAACTTCTTGCCGGTTATGATCATGATTTCCAGTATGAGCTATGTGGACTGAAAGGCGTTACATTTGAAGTATATGCTGCAGAAGATATTTTTACTGCCGATCATCAGGTGGATGAAAATGGAAACCGTACCTTGTATTATGCAAAGGATGCCCTGGTGGCAAAAGTAACTACGGATGAAGATGGATATGCGTATGTGAAAGATCTTCCTCTTGGCGAATATTATGTAAAAGAATCCAAGGCACCGGAAGGATTTGTTCACAATGAGAACAGTGAAAAAGCTGTTTTTGTATATGCAGATCAGAATACCCTGGTTGTATTTGACCAGGTGTCCTTCACCAATGAAAGACAGAAAGTGTCGATTTCTGTCGAGAAACAGGATGCAGATAATGGAAATGTCGTACCGGGTGCTGTCTTCGGAATCTACAATGCCGAAGATATCATCAATAAAGATGGCCAGGTAATCGTAAAAGCAGATACCCTGCTTCAGGAGATGACTTCCGATGAAGATGGTCAGGCAAAATGTACACTGGATCTGCCTCTCGGACAGTATTATGTGAAAGAGCTTCATGCTCCTGCCGGTTTTGTTTCTTCTGATGAGATCCTGAGCTTTGATGCTTCTTATCAGGGACAGGACATTCAGACCGTTGAGTTGAAAGCAGTTAAGAAAAACGAGCCGACAGTTGTGGAAATCACGAAGTCCGATATCACCACAGGCGAAGAACTGGATGGTGCGTACCTGCAGGTACTTGACCAGGATGGAAATATTATCGACAGCTGGGAGTCTGCCAAAGACGAACCACATGTGATCAAACGTCTGACCGTTGGAGAGACCTATACACTTCGCGAAGAATTTGCTCCGTATGGATACCTTGTTGCAAATGATATCACTTTTACGATTGAAGATACTGCAGAAATCCAGAAAGTGGAAATGAAAGACGAGGTGCCGGTTGCAGAACTAATCCTGAATAAAAAGGGAGAATTCCTGGATGAGGTGTCTCTTGTAGATCAGATCAAAGGTGTGGTGGAACATATTTTCCATTATATTACCGGCAGCCTGACCGATGTTACTTTCGAAGTATATGCAGAGGAAGATATTAAGGCTGCTGATGGTATCAGCGAAGATTATTATAAGGCAGATGAGCTGGTGGCAACGATGACGACAGATGAAACCGGCATTGCAAAACTGAGTAATCTTCCACTGGGCAAATACTATGTCAAAGAAGTGGGAACAGCTCACGGATATGTTCTGGATTCAGAAATCCGTCATGTGGATCTAAGCTATGTGGATCAGAATACACCGGTTGTAACCTATAATGATGACTGGCAGAATCACCGTCAGAGAGTGATCATTAATCTTGTGAAAAAGGAAAAAGATCAGGATCGTGTTCTGGAAGGCGGCGTCTTTGGTCTTTATGCCAAAGAGGATATCAAATCTTCTACCACCGGAAAGGTGCTGATTGAGGCAGATGAGATTATCGAGCTGAAATCAACTGATGCTGAAGGAAAGATCACCTTTATGGCAGATCTTCCGATTGATGCTGAATACTATGTAAAAGAGCTATATGCGCCAGCCGGATTTGTAAATGCAGAGGAAGTACAGGAATTTGCTGTTTCCTATATCGGTGAAAATGAAGATTCTGTTGTTGTAGATCTTACCTTTGAGGATGAAGCAACAACAGTTGAAATCACAAAGACCGATCTGACTGGTGGAAAAGAAATACCGGGATGTAAGCTGAAACTGGTAGATGAGGATGGAAACACTGTTGATGAGTGGACTTCTACAGAAGAGGTTCATGTAATCAAAGAGCTGGTAGTAGGTAAGAAATACACTCTGATAGAAACACAGCCAGCCGATGGATATGTGACTGCAGAAAGCATCGAGTTTACCGTAGAGAATACAGCTGAGATTCAGAAGCATCAGATGAAGGATGATGTGACAAAAGTGGAAATCTCTAAACAGGATATTGCAGGGAAGGAACTTCCGGGTGCTAAACTAACGATCCTGGACAAGGATGGAAAGGTTGTGGAAAGCTGGACTTCCACAAAAAAAGCACATTACATCGAAATGCTTCCGATCGGAAAATACACGCTTCGTGAAGAAACCGCACCGGATGGATATCTGGTTGCCAATGATGTGGAATTCGAAGTAAAAGATACCAGTGAAGTTCAGCATGTAACGATGGTGGATGAAGCTAAACCATCTGTTCCGGCTACAGATACTCCAAAAACAGGGGATGACCGTAATATGAAACTGTGGCTGATCCTGCTTGGCATCAGTGCTGGTGGTATAGGAGCTGCTTTTGGAATTCGAAGAAAGCGAAAATAGTAACTTAGAAACAGAATAATGACGATTCATAGTAATAAGAGCATTTGTGGAGATCGGAACAGAGATCCATGGATGCTCTTATTACTTTTCAGAAAGATGAGGGAAAGAACATGGGAAGAAAAGGAACGATTTTACCGGGAGCAAAAATTGACGGGAGAAAATATCTGGAAGATAAGCCGAAATCCTGCGACTACTGCTACTGGTGGCAGGGCAAAAACAAAGGTTGTATTCTGCCGGAATGTTATTACCTGATGCCGGAGGAAAAGAAGGAGCCAAATGATTATGAGGAAGGGAACTGCAAAACCTGCCCCTATGGGAAACATACACCCTGTATCGGATACTGTATTGCAAAGCTCCAAAAGGAAATGCGCGGGAAAAAAGGAGGCGGATGCTATGATACCGATGCTGCGAGTGGAAGTTAAAAATGACCGTCCCTTAATCTGTGCCAGAGAACTGTATGAGGCTCTGGGTATTAAGACACAGTACAGTGTCTGGATCGACCGTATTATTTCCCTTGGTTTTGTGAGTGGCCAGGACTTTTATCCAAAAATGAATAAAAGTACCGGAGGCAGATGCAGTGTTGACCATTATATTACGGTGGATATGGCAAAGCATATCTGTATGCTTCTTCGGAATGAAAAAGGAAAACTGTACCGCCAGTATTTTCTGGAACTGGAAAAAGCATGGAATCAGCCGGAACAGGTGATGGCAAGGGCATTACAGCTGGCGAATACCCAGATTGCAAAGCTGCAGGAACAATGTACGGAGCTTGGCGACCAGCTGATCAAACAGCAGATGCTTCTGGAAGATATGGCACCAAAGGCTGCATATCTGGATCTGATCATGAATTCCCCCTCATCTGTTCTGGTCACTCAGATTGCAAGGACATTAAGCAGATTGATGATATTAAGCACCATGGGGCGGAAAATTTCACTTTGGAAAACAGCCCATATCCAACACATCTGATTCGCGAACTGGAAATCATTGACCATGTGCTCGATCTTATCAAGTTGGATCTGGCTAAAGGGGAGTATACCAAGGCGATTTTTGTATCCGATCACGGTGCAAGCCGCTTGGTTGTCCTGAAGAACCAGCTGATTGATGGAGAATTTGACGCCAAGGGTACCAATTGTGGTCGTGTGTGTGCATGCACAGAGCAAACCGGAAGTATGCCAATGATTGTACAGGCCGGCGAAAATGATGAGTATGCAGTTGTTGCAAATTATGAAAGATTCAAACCTGGACGTCTAATGGGTGTTGAGGTACATGGAGGTGCTACCTTGGAAGAGGTCACAGTGCCCATTATTGAATTTTCCTATGTGCCGGGCGATATTGAGATTATCGTACAGACACCACTTGTGATGAGCAGCATCAGGAAGCCCCCAGTCATTGAATTTTACTCTACAACTAAAATTGATGATATCGTGGTTAATGTAGGAAATACGGAATATAAAGGTAATACAATAGACGGTCATTCCTTCTCGATTGAAATGTCGAAACGAACAAGAGCAAACACATATACAGCTGATGTGTATGCTGGAGGAACCATGATTGCAACCGGATTGGAATTTAAGGTTGAAAAAGAGGGCTTTAAATCAAATGATATATTGTAAGGGGGTGTCCTTTTGACTGAATTAGAAGAAAAGTTGGTAGAGTGCTTTGATGAGATGGCGGTGTTTAAGGACCTTAAGCAGAGTAACTTTTTCTCGGACTTAAAGCTTCCCTCCTTTCTAAGAGATTGGGTATTAAAGAAGTTCGAAGATTCTGAGGGCCAGTTTGATATTGAGGAGATAATGGAATTCGTCCATACATTTTTGCCGAATAAAGATGAATGGACAAATATTAAGAACCGAATCATAACTGAAAATGAGCATGTAAAGATTCTTACTCGGATATCTGTTGATATAAGCATTAAAGACCAGATGGTCTCATTCGCTCTTCCAGACTTTGCATTGACCAATACCGAAACTATAATCGAACCAGATGTTTGGGCTGAGTGCAAGGATGAATTGGTCAAGGGAAATGAGATTTGGGGCGTTGTCGAATTGGGGTATCGTCTTCCGTCAACGTCTCCGAAACTTCCAGGAAAAATCAAGCTGGTTAGTTTTACGGATTTTTGCCCGTATACGGTTGACTTGGATTACTATAAGGAACTCAGGGCTGAGTTTGATATTCATGAATGGATTGATATTCTACTTGGCGCTATTGACTACAATGCTGGTGGATATGCTGACGAAAATCAAAAACGGGCAGTCCTTACGAGACTTCTTCCTTTTGTAGAGAAGAGGCTCAATTTGGTTGAATTGGCGCCTCCTGGAACAGGCAAGTCCTATATTTTCGGTTCTATCAGCAAATACGGAAATCTGTCGGCAGGATATATGACTCGTGCAAAGCTGTTCTATGATCTGAGTAAGCGTCAGCCGGGGCTTGTTTATAATAACGACTATGTAGCGTTTGATGAAGTTCATAAGCTAAGATTCCAAGACGAGAAACAGATGGGCGGTTCTCTCCAGACTTACATGGAAAACGGTAAAGTTTCCATTCCCGGCCATGATGGAACGGCTGATGCAGGAATGATTTTGCTGGGCAATATTGAAAAGAAGGACATGGATGAGACTATGCCGATGTTTGACAAACTTCCAGCACTATTTCATGATTCTGCGATGGTCGACCGTTTTCATGGTTTTATCAAGGGATGGGATATTCCTCCAATGACCAATGCGATGAAGATATCTGGATGGGGGCTGAACTCAGAGTATTTCTGTACGATCATGCATTTGCTGCGTGATGATCCCAGCTACAGAGTAATTGTAGATAAACTGGTTGAAGTGCCTGGTGATGCATATATCCGCCATGTGGAAGCTGTGAAGAGAATTACTACTGCCTACCTAAAGCTCTTCTTTCCTCATGTACGAAGTGCGCAGGATGTTAATGTGCGTGAATTTACAAAGTACTGCCTTCGTCCATCTATTGAGATGCGTAAGAACATCTGGCGGCAACTTGCCATAATGGATCCAGCCCAGTACAGAAAGGAAGACCGTGAAATGCCCGTATTCACGGTAAGGGATTTGTCCAATGAAAACTAAATGCGTGATTTGTGGCAAGGAGATTCGAGAAAAGAATGTCTTAGGAATCAATAAGAAACTGCTTGGCGAAGACATTATCAATTTTTATTGTATGAATTGTCTTGCGGATTATCTGGATGTTACAGTTGATGACCTGAATGAAAAAATCGAAGAATTCAAGGATGATGGCTGTAAACTTTTTGAATGAGGTGAAGTCGTGAATCGTTTTATTTATGCTGATAATGCAGCAACAACGAAACTGGATAGCGATGCTTTGAATGAGATGTTGCCATGGTTGCAGGATGAATACGGTAATGCTTCACAGCCATATGCTTTTGCACGTAAGCCTAAAAAGGCTCTTTCCGAAGCGAGAGCAACGATTGCAAGCTGTATCGGCGCTCAGCCGGAGGAAATCTATTTTACCTCTGGCGGTACCGAGAGCGATAACTGGGCTATCAAAGGTATGCTTCGACATGATGACCGCCGGGCAACTATTACCAGTCAGATTGAGCATCATGCAATACTACATGCCTGCGAGTCCATAGAACGACTCGGGTATCCGATTGTATATCTTCCAGTGGACAATGAAGGCATTATATCTCCAGATATGCTATCATCATTTATCACAGATGAAACAACACTTGTGTCCGTGATGCTTGTAAATAACGAAATAGGTACCATAGAACCGATTTCTGAGCTTGCTAAAGTTGCTCATAGTCACGGTGCCGTATTCCATACAGATGCAGTGCAGGCCGTGGGACATATTGCGATTAATGTAAAGGAACTTGGCATAGATATGCTGTCAGCTTCGGCGCATAAGTTTAACGGGCCTAAAGGCATTGGATTCATCTATATTAAGTCCGGGACAAAAATTTTACCGTATGCTGACGGCGGTGCACAGGAACATGGCATGAGAGCCGGTACAGAAAATATTGCTTCTATTGTTGGCATGGCAGCAGCATTAAAAAAGAACTGCGACCATATGGATCAGGCGCAGAGTAAGCTCCATAAGCTAGAGGATAAATTTTTAGATGTGCTTAAATTGTCGGGTATTGATTATATCCGTAATGGCAGCGCCAATCATGTTCCCGGCAATGTAAATGTGTCTATTCGCAATGCAAGTGGAGAAATGCTGCTTCACAGACTCGACCTTAAAGGCATTGCTATCTCTACAGGCTCCGCATGTGACTCAGTAAATACCCAGGTATCTCATGTGATACAGGCGATTCGGGTTCCAGAAGAATATGCTTATGGTACTATCCGCATTTCTTTTGGACGAGACAATGAAGAATCCGACGCAGTAGAAATCGCAAAGGCCATTGTGGATATTTTGAAAACTAAGTAACAATGACAGGTATTGAAACGCATATTTCAAAAATGGAGACACAACCATGAAAAAGGATGAACTACATGCAAGGGTTTTATATTTGTATCAGATATTACGCCATTATTCTGATAGTGAGCACCCTTTGACAACACAGCAAATTTTGAAAATCATGGATGAAGAGTATCACATACAGATTCACAGAGTATCTGTGCAGAATTATGTGGAAATCTTAAATTCATGCGGTATAAAAGTAAACCAGCAAAGAGCTCAGGATAAATACTATTACTTAGATGATCGTACATTTGATATTCCTGAGCTAAGACTGATGATTGATGCCGTTCAGGCTTCGCACTTTATTCCGGAAGAAAAGACGAACGAACTGATTGATAAGCTCCTTACACTTACCAGTGACTATAATGCCGATAGGCTAAGGGAAAATATATATTTTTCTAATAGGGCGAAAGTACCGGTCTCAGGTAATTATGATATCGTTGAATCTATCAGTAAAGCTATTCATGCTGGAAAGAAAATATCGTTTCAGTACTTTGAGTACGATGTGAATAAAAACAGAGTCTTGCGACACGATGGAAAGCCGTATATCATTAGCCCATACACAATGATCTGGAATGGTAATTGTTACTATGTTGTCGGATTTTACGATGACCGACAGAAAGTTAACGCATTTCGCGTGGACAGAATCAATGCCTGCCCAGAGATCCTGTCGGATGATATTGTTCCGATTCCGGAAGACTTTGATCCTTCTAAGTATTCCGGAGAAGTGTTCAGAATGTACGGAGCTGACAAGGTTGCTGAAGTTTCCCTATTGTGTGATAACAATTTGATGATGCACGTGATTGACCAATTTGGAATTGATGTTGATACTGAAACGGTGGACGATGAACATTTTCGGGCGACAGTTCAGATATATCCATCCTTGACATTTTACAGATGGGTCTTCGGATGGGGTGGCAAGATTAAGATTGAAAGCCCATCGGAAATTCGAAAAGCGTACCAAAAAATGCTAAGAGATGCGATTGAAATGGTGTGATTCTGGTATGAATTGCTTTATTCAACAGTGAAGACTATACTGCTCATGAATAGTTGTATTGCTATTTGAATACTGAATTATCTTAATTCTCTTTTATCCAAAAATGAATAAAAGATGGATTTGCTTAAATGAGAAATAAGTAAATCCATCTTGTTTTTATAAATGAAATCTGCCTTCTTCTCCCATTTCATTCATCCAGAAGAATGCTGCAGAGAATTCCTTTGGTTTTGTGAGTACCGGCACAGTAAGAATATCTTTCTGGACGCCAAGTACCTGTGCCAACTTTTTTAATAGCTCTTCTCGTGGAGTTCGTGCATTGGTTTCATACTGAGCAATCCGGACATCAGCAGTATTTTCAGGAAATCCAACTGCCATGCCGAGTTGTTTCTGGGTAAGATTGTTTTTACGTCTTAAATATCGTAATTTTTCTCCAAATGTAATCATAGTCATATCCTCGTGTTTTATATGTATCTGTGTTGAGGTGCCGGTCTGGCACCTCAGTTTTAAAGTAACAATTATTCTCCGGAACTTCCAAAGGCATCCGTGCCTCTCTCTTTTCCCAGATCAAATACAAAATCTGCAATAATGATGGGTGTGATCACCAGTTGCCCTACTCTCGTATCCTTGGATATAGTCTGAGCTTTATTGCTGACGTTACTGATAATGGCATGAATCTCTCCGCGGTATCCGGAGTCAACCGGCGGTAGTTCACAGGTCAATCCTTTTTCTGCCATGCTGCTTCTGGGAAATACGAATCCGGCATATCCGTCTGGAAGAATCAATCCGAATCCCAAAGGAATTTTGACAATTTCTCCTGGCTCGATGGTACAGTCATAAGGCATATACACATCGGCGCCGGCATCGTTTTCATGTACACGGAGTGGATTGTGTCCGGGAGTAAGTCCAAAATCAATGAGCCTTATTTTCATACTGCGTCACCTCTGAAAAGTAATGGATAATCCAGATGGAGAATTTCATCGGGCAGCAGGATATGGTCAATGGGATGCCCACAGCTCATTTTGCCTTCCAGACATTTTCCTTTCTGACAAAATGGACCTGTCTGTTCTGGAGTAAAAAGAGCTGGACTCAATTCATACAGATTCTGCCAGATCATGAGCATCACAATTCTCATTTCATCCGTATTTCTGCGGCAACAACGCTGACCGATCATATGCTTCCATTGATAAGGGGTTGCGCTGATGATCAGTACATTTCTTAATCCCTGTGGTGTTGCATAACCGGCAGCATCATGGCTGATCCCAGCATTGCACAGGCGGTCATAACAGACCATGTCTGCCTGACTGCTTTCCAGATAAAGTGTCCGAATCTGCGGAGATGCGGAAATGATCTCATATGGAATAGCAAAATCAGCTTCTCCGGAATAGTTGCTGTACTGTAATGATGCGCTCATGAACTTTACTTCGTTCTGGTGCCGAGTAATCTGGGAAAGGAATCTTCTGCTGGCACCAACGACAGCCAGGGTAATTACTGTAAATTTCTGAATGGCAGGGTGAGGAAGTTCTCCCAGATTGGTTAATGTTTCATTCGTAAAGGATTGGTTATACAGATCCATCAGGTCATTCATGGAATGGATGATATGCCCTCTCTGGGTCAGCCTTGCGGCAAAGACCATATTCTTTTCTGCCTCTTTTACTGCAAAGCAGTTCAGGATTTTTGTTTCGATTCTATTCATGGGCACCCTCCTCTCTGACCAATGCATTGAGCAGGAACAGATAATTCAAGGTATCTGTAATCTTCTCATTCCAAATGCTCTGATCATAAGATTCCTGTTCTGAAAAGCACATATCATAAATTGAGATGATATGTTTCGCCATCATTCCGGCAAGAGCTCTTTCGGGTGTACATTCTTGCAGAGCTGCAGCGGTTTTAAATGCGCTGAGTCTGTCCGGGCTGTTTCCGGTATATTCTTTTGCTTTGTTCAACAGGGTTTCTTCACAACGTTTCACCTGCTGTTCAAAAGTCAAATGAAATTCTGTTTGTGTCATAATGTCTTGTCCTCCTTCTTTTTGTGTTGTGTATTAGTTTTTGATTTTTCTGTTTGTGCCGGTTGTTCATAAGAATTGTGAACCAATGGTTCTTCCATTCCGAGAATGGCATCTACATTTGCACCGGCGATTTCCAGTTCTTTGTGATAATCCCTGAATTGTTTTACAACTGATTTCTGGGTATCAATAGATCCCTGTAATTCTGTTTTTTGAGATTTCAGTGCTTTCATCGACAACATCTTTCCGTCCGGATAGAATGCTTTTAACCAGTCGCGGGCTTCTTCATAAAATCTGATTTCTGAAGAATGCTCCTGCCGGAATTTCTTTTTATTTCGTGATTTCAGAAATTCTGCATACACTGATTTGGAAGCAAAATACTGACCGGTGTAATGGATCTGTGAGTTCAGAGTTTTCATTTTGGAAGTGAGATCAGAAAGCTGATCATGAGCCTCTTCCATTTTCGCCTGAATGTCTGCGGTCTGCTTTTCCAGATCCTCTCTGGTGTCATAACCATGATCCTGGATATAAATCAGGGTATTTGCCATTTGCTGGAGATTGCTGATCTTCACCTTCCGGGCGTAAGCCTGATTCTGCATCGCCTTTACATTTGTCTGGAGATCCGTCACGAGACGAAGTTCTGATTTTATGTAAAAGATGACAAATGGATCCTTATGATAATCGGCTTTTGTAGCATTCTCCGATTGGTGAGTGCTTTTGTGAGAAAGATCTTTCCTGTTTTCATGATTCTGAAATACCTGTTCCAGAAAGTCTTTTCCATAGTTGGCACCTAGAGATTCTGCGGAGATTCGTCTGTCTCGGTCCGGATGAAGATAACGATAACTTCCTCTTTTCTCGATGACAGAAATATTGAACCTGTCCAAAAGCAGTGACTGGAATTCATCAAAACTTCTGGATATCTTAGAACATTCGTCAATCGCATCCCGCAGAAACTGTTTTTGTGTCTGGAATACGGTGGAAGTCGGTTTCAGTCCGGCAGCACGGATTTTCTCATTCACTTTATCCAGTTCATCCTGCCCATGCGCCTTTGTCCAGTATTCTCCTCTGGTCATTTTTGTGGAAGCCGGAGAAAGCAGATCTACCTGATGCAGTCCTTCCTGGTTGCACATATCCATGACTTCCTGTTTCAGATGATTCAATAATTTGTTTGTGGACCGATGCTTATAACCGGCTTCCTGCTCATGAGGCTTGTCCATGTAGTTTTGTCGTTCAACCGCATATTTGCGGACACTGTTGATGACGATATGGGTATGAATATTACCGGAGACATTGTGTCCATCCGTATGAGTGACTATCAATGCCTGATAGCCGGGAAAGTTTTTGCGGGCAAATTCCAGACAAAGAGCCTGGGCTTTTTCGCCGTTAAGTCCACATTCTGTTGTATCTGCCGGATCAAAACTGATGATGTAATGATGGCTTTTGATATCTCCTCTTTTCTGATTTTTGTGAAAAAACTGATTAGTCTTCTCGCACTCTTTGTCAAAAGACATCGGATCACAGTTTAGTCCATCCATATAAAATTCTTCCCGCAGAATCTTTCTGCCGGAATCATCCAGAACCGGTTTCCCTGTTTTTTCATTGTGTTGAAAAAGCAGATATTCCAGAGCGTCAGAATAGTTCGCGTTTCTGCTTTTAATGTGTTTGATTATGGCCATCTAATTCACCTGCCATTCGTAATACTTCTTTTCTTAAAGAGAATAGCTCGGAAATACACTGCCGGATCTCATCCTTTATTTCCTCAGACCATTCTCCGCCGGTGTTAAAATACCTTGCAATCTGATTGAGATTTGATCCGATTTTTCCGTATTCACCGACTAGCCTTCGAAGTTCATCCATGTCAGCTATCACCTCGATGGTGTTTGTAATTTCCTTTTCAAGAAGTAATTTTCTTAGATACTCTGATCTGGAAATCCCAAGAATAGATGCCCCCTGATCTAAAAGAGCCATCTCTGCATCAGTAAGTCGTACAGCTACAAAATGTGGATGTGTAACTTCTTTTCTTTTATTTCTTCTCTCCATATTCCTCCCTTCCAACGGAATCATTCATCACATTGTAATGCCAACATAGGTATAAATGGCTGTCCCTTCCATTTGTACCATTGTTGCTGCGACCACTTTTTCAGTGGAAGCCAAAAGACATCTGTGATGTCAAAAACGAGGGCATGGGGAAACGGAATCCCCATCAAGATGAAAACCCGTAAGTGCAACAGTTGCCAAAATGGCACTACTGTTAAACACGGGTGGATCTTGCTCTTAGAAAAAGGACCTCTCACTTATATGGGAAAAGAGAGCCCCTTATACAACATGGAAATGAAAAAACCTCGCTATGGTAGAAATATGATTTTGTTGATATAATTGAAAGGTAAAATAACTTTATGTAGTGGAACAAGAAGGAGGGAATATTTTGGCAAAATATAATTGGGTCGAAATTACACGGGAAGATGTTATTAAAGCTATTGAGAAATTCCTTGCCAATAATCCAGAATATCCTGAACCTCGCTCAACATTTCTTGTTTATGATGGGAAGAGACTTCCGGCAAAACATATTAGAGGAATGGCTTATAGAGAACACTTTGGTGTAGAGATTAGCAAAAATGATTTTGGTGGTGGAATGGAGACCGTAAGATTTTTTGAACGACTTGGTTTTGAGATGGATTATCGTGGAAGTTCAAAGAAGAGCTCTTCAATAAAAGAGGAAAAAAAGATCGCTCATTCAAAAGAGAAATTAGATGAGCAAAAATTGAAAAAAGAAGTAATTGATGTTGGTAAGCATACAAATCAGATTAAAAACAAGGAAACAAATATAGAAAAAATTGTAATCCCAACAAAACGGGTTATAGAACAAAAGAATGCTCTTCAACTGATTCTCAATCGAATATTTGATGGAGATATCGTTTGTGAGAAAACATATTCCTGGTTAAAGACTCCGGATCAGATTAAAGGTATTTATAAAAATCTTTATGATGCCATTTCTTCATATCGTGGGGACACCACGTTTGCAAAAAGAAATGTTTCTTTGCGGTGTGATTTTGTATGTGAAAGTCAAAAACTCATTATTGAATACGATGAGCGTCAGCACTTCTCAGAAGCGAGAAGGATTTCGCTGGAAGCATATAAAGATATAAATGTTCTTTTTGATCGTGCATTATGGATTAAAGCTTGTGATGATATAGGAGCAAAGGACAATTCTCCTGTAAATAGAGATGAGATTCGAGCTTATTATGACAGCATTAGAGACATTGCATGTTATGAACATGGATATAAATTGGTTCGTATTATGCATGGGCAAATTGATTTTGAAGCTGGAGATGCAGAAGACAAACTTCGCCATCTTTTTGATAAAATTTTGAATAATCCTGTCGGTGACAAAAAGAATGTAGCGCAGAATGAGTTTGTTTCACAGCAGATGGAGAAAGCACCATATCTCAAGGTGGCTATGTATTTACAAACAAATGAACTTAAAAATAAGAAGGCATTTGATGAGATTATGCCTGTTATGAGAAATGCAGATGCAGATATCATAGTTTTTCCAGAATATTGTTATGTTCCATTTGTCAATGAAATTATAAATAAAGACATTGCATTAATAAAAGATCAAGATGAAATATTTGCACATTGTTTAGAATTAAGTAAAGAAATTGGTAAAGCGATCATAATCAGTAGTCATGATAAATATGATACAATTTTTAGTGTGTTTGCGAATGCAAATCCTTTAGACGGTGAAACCGATTTGAATTTATATATTAAACATACCATGTGTGGGAGTTCATGTTTGGATTTTGAACAATATTCGGAAATTGCCGGAGATATATTTAATCCTATCCTGTTTAAAGGTTATCTAATTGGCATGACTATATGTTATGACTGCAATCATGCATTATTCAGTAGAATGTATGGAATGTATGGCATTGACTTAATTATTAACAGTACTGGAGGTAATGTCATTTATGACAAATGGTTTAAGTACAATAAGGTGAGAGCAATTGAAAATGATTGCTATACACTCGTTACCATGGGTGGTGATGGTCAGATTACAAATCCCAATAACTATGTGTTTGGATTTAATAAAAATGGTGGACAATTGAGTCCGGTTAATCTTTGTGGTGATTCATCAAAACATAATGTTTCAGGTGGCCTATATGTATATGAAATTGGAAATGATAAAGGGATACCAGAAGCTGATAATAGTAATCGAATTGAAACTGAAAATAAAAATTGGCAACTCAAATATGTCGTTGGTAGTAGCGAGATTATATGCAAGAACGCTGATAAAATCTCAGATGATATTTTCCGGCAGAAGATTGGAGAATATAATGTATTTTTCCTTATGTTAAATGGTATGGATATTTTAAAACCTGAGAAAGTACAACGTCTTTTATATTCAAAAAAAATAAAGAAATATGATAATCGAAAATATGTGATTATTAACAGGCACGATACAGTAGCTGAAAATTTTTTTCAAGAAAAGTTATCTGTTGTTTTAAAAGTTCGGGCAATGGAAAATTTCTGCGCGGTCATACTTGAATCAAAGAATATCAATAAATGTTATCAGTGTGGGAAAAATCGTACTGCACAAGTAGTTAAGGAAACAGACGGATATTGGGGAATTGATCTTGATCGTACTTCTGGTCCTGAGGCTATCTGGAAAAATAAGCAGGGAATGAGAGCGTCCTGGAGAAAGAATTATGAGTGGTTAGTAGATCATTCCGAAAATCTCTATGATAATATTTATTAGTATCTTGAAATTATGATTTAATGTTCAAAGAAAAGAGGGATTCTATTGTACGATATTGAAAAAGCAAAGAAATATGCATGGGAGCAAAAGGATTGGATAGATCACATAGATGGATATTTCCTACTGAAAGATTGTATTTTTTTCTACCATAAAGGACAAATTATTTTTAATCCCTGGGAAGATTTGGAGGGTAATGTTATTGATGACCCTTTTTCTTACTATGGAGCAGATAAAATGAATGAGTTTTGCAGGCGAATTATAAAAAAGAAAGACAGAGAAGATACGTCTATTGAGGTTACTGTTGATGGTAAGGTTTTAGAATTTCTTAAAACACTATATTTTGGTGTAATAGATAATCCATTTGAAGCTGCCAGCAGGAGTGCTTACACAGATATGTGCAGAACGATTCGCTTTAATGGAAAAAATGGTTCTTCTTTGAGAAAGTTTGTAGATATCCTTCTGGAAGAAAAAATACCAGAGCTTATTTCTGTAAAAGACGAAAAAGAATTTACCCAGTGGCATCATACTATGTGTAGCCAAATCGTTGATATATATCAGGCGGAGGGCATTGAATTTTATATAGGACAAGCACAAAAATGGGTCAATATGACTTTGAAATACTTATATGTATTAGTGCCAGATGTTGTTGAACCGTTTTATAATCTTCTACATATTCCTCTAGATAATTATATTATGGATATTGCAAAAAAGCAGTATGGTGTTCCTGCCTTATCTTGCGCATGGAGTAGGATAACAGATTATGATGAATACCTGAAGTATGAAAGAATGCTTATGGAAGTCATTGATGAAATACCGTTAGATTGGGAATTTTCGAAATGGGTTGAATCCGCTAGACAGCAGAAATCTTTAAAGGTTAAGTGATTATTTTGGAGGAGCATATGCAAATACATTATTTTCAAAGATATCATTCAAAAGAAAATGTGGATACATCCAATACGATGTTGATGCTGTCTCGTTTGTATAATTATAATGCTGATAAATTCTTCTCTATGTTAAACTCACTCATTCTTGGTGAAGATGAAAGTCCAGAAATTACTTTTGATCTGCAGGTGGCAGGAGATGAAAGTGTACCAGATGCTGTCATCTGTCAAAAAAGCTTTAAGATAGTGGTAGAGACTAAATTATATAATCAATTTGATAAGCAACAACTTTTGAACCATCTGAAACAGTTTGGAACAGAGGATATCAAGGTATTACTAACCATTGATCCCAAACCAATGAAACGACAATTATATGATGAAATGTCTGTAGAACTGAAAAAGTACAATTGCGAAAACATGGAAAGGCTTTTCCATCCCATAAAGCATGTGAATCTGACTTTTGAACAGCTTGTGGAAGCAATGGAAGACATTGTTGATGATAGAGATACTGAGATAGTATCTGTTTTGGATGATTTCAAAAAATACTGTTTCGATGAGAAACTAATTCCTGACAGTTACAAATGGATGAGAGCGATTGTGGCAGGAATAACTTTTCGGGATAACATGGATTTGAATTTGTTTTATGATCAGGAATCTCGGAAATATTCAGAACATGGATATGTGGGATTATATAAGGATAAAAGTATCCGAGCGATTGGCAAATTAAAAAAGACGATTCTAGCAATAGAAGTCGATGGTGACATGGAATATAAATCCGAAAATGGTGATCCGGTAACACAGGATGAAATTGACCGAATTAATGAAGCTATCTATCGTGCAAAAAATTATGGATACAATCTTAGAACAGTCTGCCATAGATATTTTATGGTTGAAAAGTTTTATCCAATTGATTTTAGAAAAAGCAGTAAGAATCCGATTCAGAAAAGCAAATTTTTTAATCTTGCAGAAATGTTTGGATACAAAATCATGCCGGATACAGAAAAGATCGCAGAGGACCTGAATGGAAGAACTTGGGAGGAGTTTTAATCATATTCATGAGGTGAAGGCGACGGAAGAATTGATACAAGTTTGCAATAAAGTAGAGTTGTGAATTCAAAGACTAGAAAAGCAAGTATATATAAACCTTGTCGATAGATTTAATAATGGGACTGATAAGAAGAGAAAACATAAAAATAATGCCTAGGAATGATATTAAGCATGTTTTTGATAAGTTGGAGATAAGGAGATAAAGAATATGGCACGGCCCAAAAAAACATTTGAACAGTATATATTACAAGAAGACGCACATTCGAGAAAGTATGTTAATCAAGAGAGCTATTTAAAATCGCCAGCAACAGCATTTTTAAAATATACTGTTGAAGCGAAAGATGCAATAAATATGTGTATAAATCATTTTCCTAAGAAAACTAACGAAAATTGTTATACTCAGGCTTCGGAAGATTCTTTACGTTATTTAGTTGTCGCGTTACTCCCTGCAATAATGGGACATTTTGAAACATATGAGAAAATGCTATTCGCAGGAATGTATGAAAATAGTGTATATTTAAAAAATTTTGATGTGAGAAAATTTCATAAAAAATTGTCAGAAGCGGCTGAAAAAACATTAACTATTGATTTAGATGGAATTAGCCCATATAGAGAAGTTAATGATTTCTCGGTGGGAATGATGTTGGCAGATAATTTGAAGAATTGGAGTTCACCTGAACATGTATGTAAATATTTTCGATGCTTTGTAAACTATGAATTATTTAGTCAAGTACATAAACAACAACTTAGGATTTTATGGCAATTACGGCATTCGATTGTACATAATGGAGGAACTATTACACGAGCAGATTCGCAAAAAGTTGGTGCGTTAAATTCGTTTCCTAATAAAAATATCATTTTGGATAAAAACTTTATTTATGAAGTCTCAAGAAAAATGCATGAAATAGTGAAAGAGTCAACAGTAGGAATTGGCATAAAGTATATAGAACAAATGAGATCTGATATTGACGAAACAAAAAGGAAAAAGGTAGAAACTTTTTTCGAAGTAAAATCCTCTGTTTCAGCATGGATGCGCTAGTGTGGAAGTTGCGGATTAGCAGGAAAAACAGATCGAAGTAGCATTATGAACACTATGTTAAATACATATATTATTAATAGTATCCTCGACTATTATGTGTATCCGTAAAATATTATAAAAATCATTTTACCTTCGTATGATTCGATTCATACGGAGGTTTCTTTTTGCCCATTTTTCTCATCTTGACATTATTTTACTGAAACATGTTGTATAAGCCCCTCTGAAACTTTGGATATATAGAGGGACATTTATATGCCGCCTCCAAAATAATGAAATGTGAGGTAATGACATATGTCAGAGAAAAGATGTTATACAGTAAAAGAGTTACAGGAAATTCTTGGAGTCAGCAGACCGACAATATATAACCTTCTGAAGAAAAATGAGTTCCGGTGGATCCAGCTGGATGGCGGAAAGTACCGTATTTCCAAAAAGAGCTTTGATGACTGGCTGGATAAGCTGCCGGAATCTTCCAACTAATCTCCTATCCGGATGAAAAATCGACATCCTAAATTTTTTTGAAAAAGTGCGGTATGGTATGGGAAGAAGGAGGAAAACTTCATGGATGAGAAGGGAAAAATGAATACCGAGAAATACGAAGAACTGATAAAGGAAGTGGAAGCAAACAGCCCATACAAAAGACTGTCTTCTGCAAAAAAGAAATGGATGAGTGTTTCTGAGATGGGCGAGCTTTTAGGGCTTAAAAAAACGGATCGGTATTGGCTGGTACATAAAAACTTTTTTGAGACCAAAGAGATTGCCGGAAAGATGCGGGTCAATATTGAGAGTTTTGAAAAGTGGTATGCGAATCAGATTAAATATCATAAAGTCAACGGAGAAGAACCGGGAAAGGAATTGAAAGAATGGTCTTATTCTGTTCCGGAACTTGCAGAAATGCTGGAAGTTACGGATGGTGTCGTTTATGACCTGATCAAGCGGAATAATATCGAAGTCGTGATTGTGGATTACTGGAAACGTGTACCAAGAGCTGCATTTAAGAAATGGTATGACGGACAGTCCAGATACCGCACGAAGGAAGATAAAAAGAGGGACGCGGAAATGGAGGCCGCTACTCTCACTATGCCGGAAATGGCCAGACAGCTGGGAATCACCAGAAATCAGGTATATGGCATCCTGAATAGTCAAAAGTATCAGCATTTCTTTGAGTTCGTCACGATCGCTGATCGAAAAAGAATCACGAAGGAAAGCTTTCAGAAGTTTCTGGACGGGCAGGATGAATATCATCTGGATCCGGCGAACGATTATGAAGAACTGGCAATGGAAGAAAATGTGGCACTGGCGAATTATCGGAGAAAGAAACTGGCACAGACCGGGGAACGAGGAAGGAATGGCAATCTGCAGTATCTTACTATAGATGAAGCAGCCTTTATGGCAAAGGTCAGCCGGTCCATGATAAATGTCTGGTACACAAAAGGATATTTCCCGGTTGTAAAAATAAGGAACCATGTTCGGATCAAACGAAAAGAATTTGAAGCGTGGCTGGAAAAGAGAAATACAGAAAGGGGCTGTTAGATTATGGCATCGATCAGAGAACGAAATGGAAAATTTAATGTAATCTATTCCTATACTGATGCAGACGGGAAACGGAAGCAGAAATGGGAAACTTATGCTACAAAGGCAGAGGCAAAGAAACGCAAGAAAGAAATTGAATATAAAGAAGAAATGGGGTCCATGATAATCCCGCAGTGTAAAACCATGAAGGACCTTCTGGCAGAATACGTTGCTCTGTATGGGAAGGACAACTGGGCATTATCCACGTATGATGGAAATGTTTCTCTCATAAATAATTATATTCTTCCGATCATCGGGGATGAAAAACTGTCGGAGATCAATACCCGTTTTATTGAAAAATATTATCAGAGATTGTTGAAAGCTCCGGCTGTGGTCAATCCTATAATTGGGAAAAGAAAGAATGAATATGTATCTACCAGTACCATCAGAGATATCCATAAACTCCTCCGAAGCTGTTTTAAACAGGCTGTCAAATGGGAGCTGATGGAGAAGAATCCTTGTATCTATGCGACCGTACCAAAACATAAAACAAAGAAACGGGAGATCTGGACTGCCGAAACTCTGATGTACGCACTGGAAGTATGTGAGGATGATCGGCTAAAGCTGGCAATGAACCTTTCCTTCTCCTGCTCTCTCCGGATCAGTGAGCTTCTGGGGCTTACCTGGGATTGTGTGGACATCTCGGAGGAAGCAATTGAGGAAAACCGGGCATATCTGTTTATCAATAAGGAATCCCAGCGAGTGAGCAAATCAGCTTTAAAAGAGCTGGATGCAAAAGATGTGCTGCTGATATTTCCGGAAAAAAGCAAGACCAATAAAACAGTCTGTGTTTTGAAAACACCGAAGACAGACAGCAGTGTCCGAAAGGTTTTCCTTCCAAAGTCTGTCGCAAAGATGCTGATCGAATGGAAAGAAAAACAGGATGAGACAAAGGAAGTTCTTGGAGATGAATACATGGACTATAACCTGGTCATGGCAAGTACGTTTGGTCTTCCTTTGGGGGATGGCGCGATCCGGAAGCCATTGAATCAGTTGATTAAGGACTATGATCTCCCACCGATTGTTTTCCACAGTCTCAGACACAGCAGCGTTACCTATAAGTTGAAACTGAATGGTGGAGATATTAAGGCTGTTCAGGGAGATTCCGGACATGCTCAGGTCAGCATGGTTACGGATGTATATTCCCACATCTTGGATGATGACCGGAAGAAAAATGCAGAGCTGTTTGAAGAAGCATTTTATGAGAAAAAAGATCTGGATCCGCAGATGCATCCGAATACAGCACAAAACACGGTAGCGGTTCCGGAAGGCGTGGATGCAGAGCTGCTTGCAAAGGTCCTTAATAATCCTGAGATGGCAGCACTTCTTACGTCACTGGCGAAGACAATGAAGTGAAAAATAGTGTAATTTTAGTGAAAAAACGGGTTTCGTTAAAAGGAATGTTAAAAATATATCTCCATCATGCTAATTGATATCACCGTCATTTGATGGTAAAATGATGGAGATAATATTAAAATGAAGGAGATTTCGATGAGAAGTTTTGATTATATAAAAACTCCGGAGCAATTGCTAAAACCTGAAATTGTTCAGATGGTCGGAAGCATTCATGAGCATAAAGGTAAGCAGGAATTGTTCCTTGAAGCCAATATAGACGAATTGAAAACTCTGCTGGAAGTTGCTTTGATTCAAAGTACAGGGGCTTCTAACAGGATTGAAGGTATTTATACTACCGACAAACGTTTGGAAGAATTAGTAAGACAGAAAGCCGAACCACGTAACCGGTCTGAACAGGAAATATCCGGATACCGGGAAGTTCTTGCCACTATCCATGAAAGTTATGAGTATATTAATCCGAGACCCAATATTATTTTACAATTGCATCGGGATTTATACTCATATTCCGGAGGAAATGCTGGTGGAAATTATAAAAATTCGGATAATGTAATTGCAGAAACAGATGTAGAAGGTCATCAGAAAGCACGTTTTATCCCGGTGCCGGCATTTCAGACTCCAGAAGCTATGAATGAACTTTGTACAAATTTTCTGGAAGCATGGGAAGCAGATCGAATAGATAAGTTGATTCTTATCCCTATGTTTATTCTTGACTTTCTGTGTATCCATCCATTTAATGATGGAAATGGGCGAATGAGCCGCCTGTTAACACTTCTTTTGTTTTATAAAGCCGGCTATATTGTCGGAAAGTATGTCAGTGTTGAAATGCTGATTGAAAAGACAAAAGAAACTTATTATGAGGCATTACAGGAAAGTTCCAATGGATGGCACGAAAATGAAAACAGTTATGAGTCATTTGTAAAATATTATCTGGGAATTATACTAAAAGCATACAGTGAGTTTGAGGGGCGTGTAGAGCACCTGAAAAACAGAAGCCTTTCAAAGCCGGATCGTATAAAGGCAGTGATTGATAATAAGGTAGGAAAAATTACCAAAAAAGAAATCATGGAGTTATGTCCGGATATAAGCAAGGTAACTGTAGAAAGGACCCTGACGGAACTGGTTAAAAGTGAATATATCGCAAAAGTAGGTGCCGGGCCGGCAACTGGATATGTTCGTATTTAATTCGGCTGTCGTGGTCGAAACACCATAGACAAATTTTCAATAACGGTGTATAGTAATAATAGAAATCTGGTCAATTGAATATTGTTTATCATTCCCGCTTGTAAGGGGATGGTAGCCGGTATATGATATCTGTCAGTAACAACAGAGCTTTCCCCGGATGTTAGCAGCTGCAAAGAATCTGCTAATTTTCAGGTCTTATCTGGTCTTGACAGAAAGGGTATTCAGATTACCAGAATTTGATTCGAAAATAAAAAAAGTCCTTGATAATAAAGGGCTAAATATATCAGTTCTTGACAGGGATTAACAGAACCACAGAGCTCTCCTAAGCGGAAGGCCGCTGGTTCGATTCCAGTCAGATGCCCAGATGAATTCCCAGAATGTAGATGCTTTGGAGATCGGTGATACCGACGGCAGTCCTATCGAAGTGAGGCTTCCGTTGATTGCTCCAGATGATCCAAACAGTCCTGTAAGGATTCCTGCCATAACGACCCATGAAATGTGGGAAGGTGATAACGGTCTGTACAACACGTTTCACCGCTTTCTTTCGGATTTCATTCAGGAACAGTGCAACCTGGATCGCACACGGCATCTGGAATGATCATCAGGTAAATCATTTTATAATCCTTCCAGATTTTTCTTATTTTGTTTTTGCCCTTTTTCATTTTCTCCCTCATGTTCTGGTTTCATATCTCTTGAACTTTATGGCTTTATTATAGAGAAAACAGGGCCTTTCTAAAATGTACCTTTTCTCCCTTTTTCTTAGAAAAAAAGAACCTGCCATTGCATGTTCTTCCCCCAGGATCCTACCTTCCATCCTTTCTTTTCTGTCATACCCTGCTGTAAGTATAGCATAGACTTTTGTTTCCGGCATTAAAAATTCCATCGACATCCGTTTCTGCACACGGTATAATAGGTATCATATAAAGAAAAAGGAGGTTGTTTTCTTATGTTATCCTGCACCTACGAAGTAGTCGCCATCGATGGTGATTACGCGCATTTACGCCGCAATGACATCGAACCGGAGGACAATGAAACGAAACTGGTTGCCCGCGCGCTGCTGCCGCCGGAAATTATGGAGGGCAGTATTTTGAAATACGAGATGCTGCAGTATGAAATCATTGGCTGATGCTGTTTTTCCGGCCGAGGTGTTTTCTCTCCCGCTCTTTCATGGCATCTCGGAAACCGGGCGGGCGGCTCTTGTTTCGAGCGGGTGGCTGCGGACGTGTTCGTTTGAAAAAAACCAGACCATTTATCACATGGGTGACCGCGTGTCCGAACTGGGGATTGTGCTGTCCGGCAGCGTTTTCGTGGAGAATACGGATCTCTGGGGCAACCGCAGTATCTTAAGCAAGATCACCCCCGGCCATGTATTTG
>OGPQ01000779.1_pt1 | contig 25577 bp, 20 predicted proteins | sample 1552971 | NCBI WGS metagenome assembly OGPQ01 (sample SAMEA2580232, study PRJEB22360) | human gut metagenome | biome: human gut; feature: human-associated habitat; material: faeces | place: Denmark | collected 2008/2010 | reverse complement strand
CCTTCGTCTTTCGGCTTTTCCTTCAAAGCGCGAACTTCGTAAGTTTTTTGAGTGCTTTTGAAAGTCACTCCTGAAACTGCCGATGTTCACACTTATCGGTTCGTTGAATTCTGATTTTTAAAGAACTGCCTTCGCGAAAAGCGAAGGATTTGAATTATGCAGAAGTCTTCGGCCGTTGTCAAGACCATCCTTCAAAAAAAAACGCAGACGCATCCAACGCCTTCTTGAGAAAGCTCAGACGAAATGAGGTGGAGTGCTCATGTCTGGCTCGGCTGACATGTCTGCCCTACCCTACAATCAAGCGTAGACATTCGCATCTGACTTGCGCCTCAGGCTTTTGCAAAAGACTCACGCATCACACCTACGTCCCAAGCTCCAGCATTTGTAGAACCCATGACCGCATCCGCCATTCGCTCCGCCACAGGCTGTGCGACGCCCCTCACTAGGCTTCGCCGCGCCCTTCCGCCCGTGCTTCTTCCAATCCTCGCACTGGGCACGTTCGCCAGCATTGATGCGCTTCAGACGCAGATGCGCCTTCCCGAGCACGCCCTCTTCATGAGTACGGGAGACACCGTTGAACTGACAGGCGTCATTCGCGCACCACTCCCGTCCGCACCTCCCGCCTGGCGCCTGACTATCAGCCCCGACTCCGTGCCCGTCACACTCTCCGGCGTCACGACCAGTCAAAGAACGCTCTCAGACGACACCGTCTGGCGTGCCAAACTGACTCTTGGCGAGGTACCTGCACACCTTGCCTTCAAGGCAGACATCAGTTTTCCTGACCTCCATCATGAGGCCTCCCAATCCTGGCAGATTGAAGCCTGGCCAGATCGCACATCGATGCAGGAGGCCAGTCCCTCTCTGCTCGTCTCCAAACTAGGCATTGATCCCCTGCCTGCGGCCTTCGCCTGCCTGATCTCTGCGCTCCTGCTGGCATTGCTCTACCCCGCACTCTACTTCATCGACAGGAGAACACTCGCCCGGAGCGGCTGTCTTCGCGTCTTTCACGCCCGCACGTCAGGGCCCGACACACTCCTCTACTGCGTTCAGCCTGTAAGAGATGCACCCGTTCGAGGCACTGCCTACCGGGTGCTTTCCGCCACCGGGCAGCTGCTCGGCATGGCGGTCCTAGCTGACTCAGGCCGACGACACTGCGTATTCAGACTGCATGCGGCCCGAGCCCGCGCAGGCTGCATTGTCGCCGTGAAATGACAGGGATGAAAATCTCGCCCCATGAATTTAGGGCAACAAAAAGGCCTCGGTTCCTTCGAACCAAGGCCTTCATATTGGTTGCGGGGGGAGGATTTGAACCTCCGACCTTCGGGTTATGAGCCCGACGAGCTACCGGGCTGCTCCACCCCGCGGCAATTCTGTCGAAACGGACCGTTCCGTTGAGGATTTGAATATTACAGACTATTTTTTCGTTTGTCAAGAGTTCGGCAAAAATATTTTTTGACTGGGCTATGATGACAGCCTGACCTTCATCACAAACGCAAGTCCATGACAACAGATTCCGCCCAGGACGACACCCCCATCATCAGCGGCGACACCGTCGGCTTCGACATGAGGCCCCGCATTCCCGAAGACGAGGAGCGCTTCACATTCTCCACCGTATGCCGCAGCAACGGCCTTTCTTCCCGTCTCATCATATCAGGTTACACGCAGGGTTCCTTCCCCTGGCCTGACGCAAAGGATGCGGACGCGGGACTCTATCCCTGGGGGCGACTCTTTCCGTGCACCATTCTTAAGACAGGACGCGTCAACCTCACTCATTCCATGAGAAGGCGCGTCCGTGACGCCGTCCATCGACACTATTCGGGACTTGAGCTTGAAATTCTCCTCGACTACGACTTTGACGAGGTGATTGAGGCCATTGCCGAATATCACAGGAAGCGCTCGAACGGCACCTGGATGACTCGGGACATGATTGACATGTGGAAGGCCCTCCACAGACAAAGGATCGCCCACTGCGTATCCGTCCACATCGACGGAGAGCTCGCAGGCGGCCTCTACTTCACATCCGTCGGACGGATGCTCTACGGCGAAAGCATGTTCTCCCTTCGTCCAGACGCATCCAAGCTTGCTCTCGCCGCACTGGCAGCCTTTGCAGGCATGGCGCACCTGCCCGTCATCGACTGCCAGATGCCCACCGAACACGTCATCCGCATGGGAGCCGCCGTCGTTGAAGGCAGGGCCTTTCTCAAACTCAACGAGTTTCTTGCGAGGCAATCCCATTTCCCCTGGAGTCGCTCGGAAAGCCTCAGCCTGCTTCCTTTTCTTGAGTCCGTCTATTCCGAATACGCCGAACGCACGCCGAACGATCTGACCATCGTCCATGAACAGCGCTTCGCACACGCGGGTGGAATGCTTTTCCATACGCTCGCCATCGACGGCACGTGCAACTACTATGAGGACGGTCGCAGATCCACGATGGAAGTCATTCCACTTGCTTCCACCGATCCCCGCGTCACGCCCATGTACAACCGTCTGATCGAGGCCGGCTTTCGACGCGACAGCACTTACCTGTACAGACTTGCCTGCAACGAATGCCGTCGGTGCATCCCGACTCGCATCGACGTTCACGCCTTCAGGCCTGACGACACAATGCGCCGCACGATGAAGCGCAATGCATCACTCGTCATGCGCGAGCTCAAGCTGGCCCCCATGACGGAGGAACAGTACGAACTCTACAAGCGCTATCAGGACTCGCGCCATCGCCGCAGCGTCATGGCGGACATGGACCGCAGCACGGTAAGCACGGTGCTCTTCTCCACGTGCTCGGACACCCGCCTCCTTGAGTTTCGGACTTCCCCTGATGCCCCTCGCCCCAACGAGCTTAAGATGGTTTGTATAATAGATTGTTTAGACAACGCACTCAGTGCCGTCTATACGTTCTTCGACCCCGATGTTCCCAAGCTGAGTCTCGGGACTTTCGGCATCCTCTCCGAAATCGAATATGCCCGTCGAAACGGCCTCAGTTACGTGTATCTGGGGTACTGGCTTCCCGGCTATCCAGGCATGGACTACAAGACGCGCTTCCAGCCGATGGACATATTCTGGGAGAACGGCTGGATGCCGGAACGAAAATTTACAGCCGACCCCAAGCTTCTCGACCCAACGTCCCCTTAGATCATCATGCTTTACTCGCTTTGCCGCCGCGTGCTGTTTTCGATGCAGCCGGAAACCGCTCACAACGTCACCATGGCCAACCTCGACTGGGCCACGCATCTCGGACTTCACAAGCTCCTGACATGCCTGACGAGGATCCGGTTGAAGTGATGGGCCTGCGCTTCCCCAACACGATCGGTCTTGCCGCCGGCATGGACAAGGACGGCATCCGCGTGAACGCCTTCGGCGCCCTCGGCTTCGGCCACGTCGAAATCGGCACGATCACGCCGCTCGCCCAGCCCGGCAATCCGAAGCCCCGCTGCTTCCGCGTCATCCCGGCCAAGGGCATCATCAACCGCATGGGCTTCAACAACGAAGGCTGCGACAAGGTGATCGAAAACCTCCGCAGCGCCGACGCCTTCCGTCTGCGCGGCGGCATTCTCGGCATCAACATCGGCAAGAACGCCGTCACGCCGATCGAAAATGCGCTTTCCGACTATGAAAAGTGCCTCGACAAGGTCTACGACCACGCCGACTACATCGCCGTCAACATCTCCTCGCCCAACACGAAGAATCTTCGCCAGCTTCAGGGCGCCGACAAGTTCGACCATCTTGTTTCCGGCATCGTAACCCGCCGCCAGCAGCTCAAGGACGCCCGCAACGGCAAGCACGTGCCCATCGCTGTCAAGCTTGCCCCCGATCTTGAAAACGAAGAGATCCTGCGTTGCGTCGACACGCTCATCGAGCGCGGCATCGACGCCGTGATCGCCACCAACACGACCATCACGCGCGACCGCATTCAGGGCATGCCCAACTACACGGAAACGGGCGGCCTTTCCGGCGCTCCGCTCCGCGAACGCTCCACTGAAGTCGTCCGCCTCATCGCCGATCACGTTCAGGGTGCTCTTCCGATCATCGCCTCCGGCGGCGTCATGACGCCTCAGGATGCCGTTGAAAAGATGGAAGCGGGCGCCAAGCTCCTCCAGCTTTACACCGGCTTCATCTATTCCGGTCCGGCCCTCATCGCCGAATGTTCCGAAGCGGTCGCCCGTTGGCGAGCCGCTCAGAAGGCCTAATCAACAAGGTCTTCCTTGAGAACAAATGGGCGCTGCGGCCTCGGACCGCAGCGCCCTTTTCTTTTTCCCTTCAATGACAGGATTTGCCATGCCCCGCGTTTTTGCCGCGCTTCTGCTGCCTCACGACGTGTGCGACGCTCTTGCCCGTGACGCCAAGGCTTTCGCCAGAATCGATCCTCTGGCCCGCTTCACCCGAAGCACCAACCTTCACCTGACGCTTGCCTTTGTGGGCGAGATTTCGACGATCGACGCCCGCAGACTCTCCGCCGCCCTCCGTCCGCTCTGTGCGCTTACGCCGCGCGACATCACGATCGGACGCATCGGTACGTTCGATCGACAGCGCATTCTCTACGCGGGCCTCTCCCCCGCCGAGAGCCTCGATCCCGTCGTCAACGAAGTCAGGAGTACCATCACCCAACTCGGCCTTCCGCTCGACGACAAGCCCTTCAGAGCCCACATCACGCTTGCCCGCGACTGGCGCCGCGGCCATCCGCCCATGACGCTTCCCGCCCGCACAGTCCCGCTCTCAGGCCCCGTTCTGATGGAAACCGTCAAGGATCCACGCACGGGCATGATCCGCTACCGTCAGGTCCTCTGAGAAACAGCCATCGAAGGGAGACTTTCCGCATTGCGGAAAGTCTCCCTTCTTTTTTAGTACAATGACGCCCTCATTCATCAACCCCGTACCACAGTCTCCCATGACAGACCATCCCATTCGCCCCGCCTTCTGGAACGTGCCCCTTTGGGGCGAAATCGGCGTCTATGTGCTCGGCTTCACCGCCGTCGCGCTCCTCATCGCAGGCATCCTACGCAATCGCCACCTGTGGCTTCGAGGCGCAGAGGATCCACACCCCGTCAAGGATAGAAGAGCCCGTCTTTTCTCCGTCATCGCCGACGTCTTCACTCAGAAGAAGATCCGCGAGACGAGCGCAGGGCGCCTACACGCAGTGCTTGCCTGGGGCTTCTTCCTTCTCTTTTGCGGCACGGCGCTCGCCACGCTCGACTGGGACGTAGGCCACTACGTCTTTGATGCTCAGTTCCTTCAGGGAGGCTTCTACCTCGCCTACAAGTTCGTGCTCGACTGCGCAGGCATCGCCGTTCTGATCGCACTCGCGCTCGGAGCCGCCCGCCGCTGGTCCAAGGAGTCGGGCCTGCCCGGTGACGCACGATTTGTCTGCGCCTATCTCTCGCTCGCATTCATCGTGCTCACAGGCTTCCTTGTTGAAGGCATCCGTCTGGCGGCCACCCTGCCCGCCTGGTCCGTGTATTCGCCCATCGGGCATCTCGTTGCCAAGATGCTCCTCGCCTGCGGTCTGTCGGAGGCGGAACTACGTCTGCTTCACACCTGGATCTGGACGATTCACGGCATCTCATCCCTTGCCTTCATTGCAGCCGTTCCGCTTACTTATTACGCGCACGTCTACCGCACACCTGCAGGGCTCTTCACCCGTGAGGAAAAGCCCGCAGGCCTCCTTCGCAAGATCGACGACATTGAGGAGCAGGAAACGTTCGGCGTCTCCAGCTTCAGTCAGTTCACGACCCGCGAGCGAACGGCCTTCGACGCCTGCACGGAATGCGGCCGTTGCACGGCCGCCTGTCCTGCGGGCCGCGCAGGAACGCCGCTTGATCCTCGAGCCCTGATCGTTTCACTGCGTGACCGCATGCACATGGAGGAGAAGACCGAAGAAGCAGCCGCGCTTCCGTCTCTCGAGGAAACCGTCTCCCGCGACGCCCTCTGGTCCTGCACAACCTGCGGCGCCTGCTCACGCGCCTGCCCTGCCGGCATCAGTCTCCCCGAAATCATCGTCAACATGCGCCGCCATCTGGCGCTCGAAGCAGGCGACTTCCCTGAAGGCGTCGCCAATGCGCTCGAAAACACCGCCTCCGTCGGCAATCCCTGGGGACTTGATCCCTACGAACGCCTCGATTGGGCCAAGGATCTTGATGTTCCGGTCGCAGAAAGCGGTGTTCACTACGACGTCCTCTACTGGGTTGGCTGCGCCGCCAGCTACGACCGCCGCGCGCGCAAGATCGCACGCAGCATGGTGAGGATTCTCAAGGCCGCAGGGGTCAACTTCGCCGTCATGGCCGAAGAGCGCTGCCACGGCGAGTTCGCCCGCAGACTCGGCGAGGAATACCTCTACCAGACCGCTGCTCAGGAAAACATCGGAAACTTCGCCCAATATGACTTCGACCGCATCCTGACGGCCTGCCCCCACTGCTTCAATACGCTCAAGAATGAATATCCGTCCTTCGAGGACTTCCGCTGGCCCGTGGTCAGTCACGCTGTTTTCATTGACGAACTCATGAAGGCAGGCAGTCTTCCGTACGTCAAGTCCGAAGGGCTCAGTGCGGTCTACCACGATCCCTGCTACCTCGCGCGCATCAACGGCATCGTCGCAGAGCCCCGCAGCGTGCTCAACTCCGTCTGTACCGTCCTCAAGTCCCCCGCCGAATCCGGCGAGCGCACGCTCTGCTGCGGTGCGGGCGGTGGGCAGATGTGGATCGACAGGCACGGCTCCAACTCCGTCAACGTCATCCGCCTGAAGGACCTCCGCGCCTCGGGAGCAGACACCATCGCCGTATCCTGCCCACACTGTCTCACGATGCTCGAGAGCGCCCGAGCCGTTACCCGGGATGCTGAGTCGGTCAGCATCTCCGACATCGCCGAACTCGTCGCCGCCGCGCTTCCTGAAGAGGGCGCCTCCAAATGACGGAGAGCTCCGAATCCAGACACGGCATTCAGGTGCTTGACCGAGCGAACCGTCTGCTTGCCAGACTGGAGGCCTCGTCCGAACCGCTCGCCCTGACAACGCTCGCCCGAGAAACGGGACTTTCAGCCTCGACGGTCCACCGAATTCTGGGGTCTCTCTCGGCCATGGGATTCGTCAAGCAGAATCCCGCCGGACAGTGGAGTCTTGGACTCAGGCTGTTGGAACTCGGCAACCTCGTCTACGAGCGCTTCACGGTGCGCCAGCGCGCTCTTCCGTTCATGCAGCAGCTTCACGCCGCAACAGGCATGACGGTGAATCTGGCCATTCGCGACAACGACAGGCTGCTCTACATCGAACATGTGCTTGCGCCTGAATACAAGGCCAACCAACTTCGCCGCATCGGGTCTTGGGCACCTCTGCACATCACGTCAGGCGGCAAGCTCTTTCTGGCACGCATGTCACCTGACGAAATTCGCGGCTACACGGAAAGAACAGGCCTGAAGGCAGGGACGCAGAACTCCATTCAGTCCCTCGACCACCTGCTCGTGACCCTTGCGCACGCCCGTGAAACCGGCTGGGCTTATGACCGCGAGGAGTACGAGTCAAACGTGCACTGCGTTGCCGCACCGATCTTCGGTGCCGGCGGCAGGCTGATCGCCACGATCTCGCTCGCCGCCCATCGTTCCAACGAGTTCACCCCCGAGCGGATCGCCAAGCTCTGCGGCATCGCCCAGTCGATATCCTCCGCCATGGGCGCAGGGATCGGAGAGCGCATCAAGGGAAAGGGGTACGGTGACGGCTAACCCCAATGCAATGAAAAGCCCGCCTGTCAGGGGAAGCCTGACGGCGGGCAAATTCGTTTCAGCCAAGATGAAGGCTGTCAGAACACCTCGTAGGGATGCATCGAATCGAACTGCTCGTTGATGTGATCCTCATTTTCCACAAAGGTTCGCATGGTCTGCATGTCGGCCGCACGCTGCGCGCTGTTCGGACTGTCAAGGAGCACCATGACGACGCGTCGATCGGCAAACTCACTCTGCACGACCATGCAGCGGCCGGCCGCCGTCGTAAAGCCCGTCTTCTGCACGCCGATGTTCCAGTCGGGATTGCCGATCAGGCGATTGGTCGTCACAAGCTTCAGTTGCCGGCGCCCCGCAGGAACGCTCGCGAACTGCAACGTAGACGACTCGCGAATCACCTCATGCTTGTGCGCCTCTGCGACAAGCTTCGCAAGATCACGCGCCGTGGAGTGATTTCGATTGTCCAACCCCGACGGATCCGCAAAAACGGAATCCGTCATGCCGAGACGTTCCGCCGTTTCATTCATCTTCATGACAAAGGCCTTGCGCCCGCCCGGATAGGTGCGCGCAAGCGCAGTCGCGGCCCTGTTGTCGCTCGACATCAGGGCGGCCTTGAGAACGGCTCCGCGCGTCATGCGCATGCCGCTCCTCAGCTTTGAGCGGGCGCGGCTTCGCACATAGTCCTCTCGGGAGATGCGGAGCCTTTCATTCATCTGCAGGCCGCTCTCCGCAATGACGAGCGCCGTCATGAGCTTCGTGACCGATGCGATCGGCAGCTCAACGCCGGCATTCTTGCTGAAGAGCTCCTCGCCTGTATCCTGATCGACGGCAAGCGCCACGCTGCTGCCAAGACTCAGCAGGTCGGGCGTCTGCCTGAGACCGGCGAGCGTCGCCTGAGAGGGCGCCGTCACGCGCCTGCGCGCCTGTCTGCGCGGCTTCTTGCTCGACTTCTTGACCGCATGTTTGGCCCTGCCCAGCGTCTTGCGGCTGTTCGTACGCTTGACGGAGGTGGTCTTCTTGACGGTCTTTCTGACCGACGTCTTCTTTACACCCGCCTTCACTGCCTTCTGAGTCGTCGCCGCCAGCACGGGCGTCACAACAACCGACGGGCCTGCCGCCACGAATGCGCCTAGCCCAAGTGCCAACACGATTTTCTTCAAGCTGAATTTCACGACCACCGCCCACGACCTACAGAAGGTCCGTCAAATCCCAAACAAGCCGCTGCGCCGGATGCGCCGGCGCAGTACATTTTGTTAATTTTAAAAGTTGCTGTCGGATTGCGGAACCGACGGCATCAAGAAACCCGACACCGTACGCGAGAGAAAATCGTTAGCACTTGTTTCTGCAAGACGTCGTCAAGTGTCATAGTCTCGTGATCGACATCCACACGCGCTCGAGACGCTTGACACTCACTGGCATCGGCGTTCGCAGCTGCTGGGCGAAAAGCGAGACGCGGAGCTCCTGCAACATCCATCCGAATTCATCAAGACGAGAGTCGGGCTGTCCGCGACGCGCCGCACGAGCCCTCATGAGCGGTACGGAAAGCCTCTCGATGTCCGCACGGCGGGATTCGTCGCGTACGGGATCGTCACGATAGCGGTCAAGCCTGTAGTGCACCGCCCTCAGATAGCGGGGATAGTGCGCGAGCTGAGAAAGCGGCACCGTCGTCAGAAAATCCTTTCTGAACAGATCGTTGAGCTGAGCCTCAATGTCATCCGTCAGAGCCTTCTCGCCGCTCAGACGGCGAAGCTTCAGGGGAATGCCTGCGGCCTCCGTCACAATCTCGGTGAGAAGACGCGAGATTTCACCGGCCACCAGCGTGAGGCGCCCCTTCACGTCCTCGCGTCGCTCCCTGAAGCTTGCCTCATCGTGAGGCCAGGGTTCGGCAAGCGCCGTTGCCTCGAGCGCGCAGTCGACGACGGAAGTCGACAGCGTGTCCGCACTCTCGAAGAGTCTGGACAGTCCTGGCACCGTCTGAGCCTGCATCTGCACGCGGCCAAGATCTCGAAGCGTTCTTTCAACGAACTTCACCTGCTCGCGAAGAGCGAGCCTGAAGAGACGCAGAAGCCCCTTTCTGTGCTCTCGACGGGCCTCCAGCGGATCATCGTAGACCTCGATTGCACAGTCGGTTCCGCGATCCGTAAGCGCAGGATGACCGATCAGGGTCTGCCCCCTGCGGGAAATCTCCATGAGCTCAGGAAGCTCGCCGAAGGTCCAGTCGGTGATGCCGTCCTCAAGATCCTTTGCTACAGCCGCATCCTCCTGAGCGACGTGGCGGAAAGTCTCCTGTGCCGCCTCGCCGAACTCGGCGCGCAACTGTGCAAGATTGCGCCCCATGCCGATCTGGCGACCATGCTCGTCCAACACCTTGAAGTTCATGATGAGATGCGGCGGCAGCTGCTCGAGCTTGAAGTCTCCGACAGTGCAGGGAACGCCAGTCTGGGACCGCACGTCGTCGGCAAGCGCTTCAAGGAAGCCCTTCGCCTGCGGCTCTCCCTCCTTCGTTCGCGTGAAGAAGCCGCCCGCAAAATCGGCAATCGGCACGCAGTGGCGCCTGATCTTCTGTGGGAGCGACTTGAGCAGCGTCTGAGCCTTCTCCTTCACCATGCCCGGCACGAGCCATTCGGCGCGTACGGCGTCGAGCTGGTTGAGGGCGTAGAGCGGCACCGCAAGCGTCAGACCGTCCCGGGGACTGCCGGGCTCGAAGTGGTAGTTGAGTGCCATCGAAATACCCGCCATCTCCATCGTCTTCGGGAAATAGCGGTTGGTGACGCCTGATGCGTCATGACGCATCAGCTCGTCACGGGACATGAAGAGCGCCTTCGGATCGTCGCGGGAGGTTGCCTTGAGCCACTTCAACAGCGTCGGCGTGGAGACGACATCTGCCGGAATCCTCTCATCGTAGAAGGCGAACATCAGCTCGTCGTCCACAAGCACGTCGGGGCGGCGAGTCTTGTGCTCGAGATCCTGAATCTCCCTGACCAGCCTGGCATTGTGTGCATAGAACTCCGCACGGCCATCCCACTCGCCCTCAACGAGCGCTTGACGGATGAAGAGTTCGCGTGCGAGCTTCGGATCGTGCGGCGCAAAGCTCACCCTACGCTGCTGGTAGATCGTGAGACCGTAGAGCGTGCCGCGCTCAAATGCAACAACCTCCCCTCGGCTCTTCTCCCAATGGGGCTCGGTCCAATTCCTGCGAAGCAGATCGCCTGCAGCCGCCTCGATCCATTCGGGCTCGATGTCTGCCACGCAGCGCGCGAACATGCGGGACGTTTCGACGATTTCGGCAGCCAGAATCCAGCGACCCGCCTTCTTGGCGCGCGCCGATCCAGGCCAGATCCAGAACTTGATGCCGCGAGCGCCAAGGTAGGGAGGCACACGAAAGTCGCTTTCGACGGCCTTAGAGCCGATGTTGCCCAGAAGACCCGTCAGCAGGGCGCGGTGCACCTGCTCGAAGGTGGCGGGCGACGTGTTCCTGCGCCAGCCGAGCTCGTCGGTGAGCTGCACGAGCTGACGGCGAACATCGCGCCATTCGCGCAGGCGCCTCACCGAAAGGTAGCGCCTGTGAAGCTCGGCCTCAAGCTTGCGGTTGCTTTCCTTCTCGGCATTGGCCTTTTCATACCAGTTCCAGAGCTTGACGTAGGAAAGGAAGTCAGACTTTTCGTCCGCAAGCTTCCTGTGCGCCTCATCCGCCGCCTGCTGTGCATCGGCGGGACGCTCTCTCGGATCCTGAATGGAGAGCCCTGCGCAGATCGTCAGCAGCTCTTCAAGGCTGCCCTGTTCGGAGCCTGCAAGCAGCATGCGGCCGAGACGCGGGTCGACGGGAAGCCTAGCGAGCTCCCTGCCCACGCGCGTGAGTTCGCCTTCCTCCGTGACGGCGTTGAGCTCCTGCAGAATGGCAAAACCGTCCGCAATCGCGCGGGGCGGCGGCGTCTGAACGAACGGAAATTCGCGCACGTCGCCCAGCTTGAGCGAAATGGCGCGCAGGATGACGGCGGCAAGGTTCGAGCGCAGAATTTCGGGATCCGTAAAGGCGGGGCGGCGTGCAAAGTCATCCTCGCTGTACAGTCGGATGCAGATGCCGTCGGCCACGCGGCCGCATCGGCCGGCGCGTTGATTGGCGGAGGCCTGACTCACGGGTTCGATCTGAAGCTGCTCGACCTTGTTGCGATAGGAGTAGCGCTTGACGCGGGCAAGCCCCGTGTCCACGACGAACCTGATGCCAGGCACCGTGATGGAGGTTTCCGCCACATTGGTGGAGAGCACGATTCGCCTCGCTCCGGAGGGGCGGAACACGCGCTCCTGCTCTGCAGCCGTCAGGCGCGCAAAAAGCGGAAAAATCTCCGTTGTCGAGGGACGCGACTTGCGAAGAACGTCCGCGGCCTCGCGGATTTCGCGCTCGCCCGGCAGGAACACCAGAATGTCCCCGCGTCCCGAAGCCTCGAGTTCGCCCACCGCATCGTCAATCGCGCCGACGAGGGTCTTGTCGTCGGCCTCATCCATGTCCTCGATCGGACGATAGCGAACCTCGACGGGATAGGTGCGGCCCGAGATCGTCAGAATCGGAGCGGGACGCCCGTCGATCTCAAAATGTCGGGCAAATCGCTCGGCGTCGATCGTGGCCGAAGTGACGATCACCTTGAGGTCGCGCCGCTTCGAAAGCAGGCGCTTCAGATAGCCGAGCAGGAAGTCGATGTTGATCGATCTCTCGTGCGCTTCGTCGATGATCACCGTGTCATAGGCGCGAAGCATCGGATCATTCTGAGTCTCGGCAAGCAGAATGCCGTCCGTCATCAGCTTGATGGTGGCGCCCGGCGACATCGTGTCGGTGAAGCGCACCTTGTAGCCCACGACTTCGCCGGGCTCGGTCTTGAGCTCCTCGGCGATGCGCTTGGCGATCGAGCTCGCCGCGATGCGGCGGGGCTGAGTGTGCGCGATCATCCCGTGAACGCCGCGCCCCGCCATCATGGCGATTTTCGGCAACTGCGTCGTCTTGCCCGAGCCGGTTTCGCCGCAGACGATCACAACCCTGTTCTCGCGGATGGCCTTCGCAACCTCCTCGCCACGCTCGGAAACGGGAAGCCCCGGCATGAGCGTAAAGGGCGGGACGGGATTGCGGCGCTCTTCATAGGAAAGACGGCGCTTCGGGGCCTCGGAGGACACCGTCTTCTGACGATCAGCTCCCTCGCGCGAATGCGTGCGCCCGCTTTGCCTTGCGGTGCCTTCGGAACGCTCGTTCCTGATGCCTGCCTGCTCACCGGAAGGCCTGCGGCCTGCTCGATCCGCTTTGGCATCGTGTCGTTTTCCCTGCGCCTCCTTCGCCTTCGTGGAAGGGGACATCTGCGCATGCTTTCGCACTGCCGACGGCTCCGCCTTCGGCGCCGTCACGGGCTGTCCGCCCCGCGACTTTGCGGGGGCCGCCATGCGGAAGGATGCACCCGACGACTTCGCCGCGTCTGCGAGCGCCGCGCCGAAGCCCCCCGTTGCGCTGAAGGCCGAAGCGCTGATGCTCGCGGTGCCCGCCTCGGCCCTCCTTGTCTCGGCCGCCTTCACGACGCGAGTCTTTTTGGCCGCACGCGCCTTCTCCTCTTCAGCTCTGGCTCTGGCCTCCCTTTCACGGGTGAGGGACACGGCATCATCAACCTGGGCCTTCACCTTCTGGAAAGCCGCAAACAGCGCACGATCGGACATAGAAAATCTTCGAATAAATGGATGGAGCCTCAGAAAGAGCTCCACGTAGAATTTGACGGACTCGCGCTACAATGTACGAACGCTTCGGGCGGCTTCATGCCGTCCGCCACACATCAATCAAGGAGCAAACAGATGGCCCGCATGGTTAACTGCGTAAAACTCAAGAAGGAAGCCGAAGGGCTCGACTACCCGCCTTTTCCCGGCGCTCTCGGCGCCCGCATCTGGCGTGAGGTGAGCAAGGAGGCATGGGCCGAATGGACGCGCAATCCGCTGCAACGCGCCGAACGCGACCGCGGCGGCCGCGACGTCTCGGTCAAGGACCTGCCGCAGACCGAAAAGGAGGATTGACAAAGACCCGAACAAAAACACCGGGCAACCCGGAGGCGTATTCCGTCTCGTAATTGTGGAAGCGCCGAAGGCCCCGAAAACTTAATTTATACAACAAAATGATCAAAATCACTTTTCCCGACGGCTCCGTACGTGAATATGCCAAAGGGACTACTGCGTATCAGATCGCAGAGAGCATCAGCCCTCGTTTAGCTGCTGACTCGCTCGCGGCCGCGGTAAACGGCGCGACGGTGGACATGACGCGCCCGATCGAAGAGGACGCTTCGGTCAAATTCTACAAATGGGACGACGAAGAGGGCAAGCACGCCTTCTGGCACACCTCGTCCCACCTGCTGGCCGAAGCCCTCGAGGCGCTCTATCCGGGCATCAAGTTCGGTATCGGCCCGGCCATCGAAAACGGCTTCTACTACGACTTCTCCTACAGCCGTCCGTTCACCCCCGAGGACCTCAAGGCCATCGAGGAGCGCATGGACGAGATCGTCAAGCGCAACATCAAGATCGAACGCATCGAGATGTCCCGCGACGAAGCCGTGAAGTTCTTCACGGATCTCGGCGAAAAGTACAAGGCCGAACTCATTGAAGCCATCCCGCAGGGTGAAACGATCTCGCTCTACCGTCAGGGCGACTTCACCGACCTCTGCCGCGGCCCCCATGTGCCGTCCACGGGCGCCCTCAAGGTGCACCGTCTGATGAAGGTTGCCGGCGCCTACTGGCGCGGCGACTCCAAGAACGAGATGCTCCAGCGCATTTACGGCACTGCCTGGGCCACGAAGGACGACCTCAAGGCCTATCTGACGATGCTTGAGGAAGCCGAAAAGCGCGACCACCGTCGCCTCGGCCGCGAGCTCGACCTCTTCCACCTCCAGGACGAGGCCCCGGGCATGATCTTCTGGCATCCGAAGGGATGGGCCCTCTGGCAGGTGATCGAGCAGTACATGCGCCGCATCTACCAGGACAACGGCTACGGCGAAGTCAAGGCTCCGCAGCTTCTCGACCGCTCGCTCTGGGAACGTTCCGGTCACTGGGCCAAGTATCGTGACAACATGTTCACGACCGAGTCCGAGAACCGCTACTACGCCCTCAAGCCGATGAACTGCCCGGGCCACATCCAGATCTTCAACTGCGCGCTGCGCAGCTACCGTGATCTGCCGTTCCGCCTCGGCGAATTCGGCCAGTGCCACCGCAACGAACCCTCCGGCTCGCTCCATGGCATGATGCGTGTTCGCGGCTTCACCCAGGACGACGGCCACATCTTCTGCACGGAAGACCAGATTCTCGCCGAATGCGAAGCCTTCACGAAGCTCGTCAAGGACGTCTACCAGGACTTCGGCTTCACCGAGATCGCCTACAAGGTCGCCACGCGCCCCGAAATGCGCATCGGTGAGGACGCCGTCTGGGACAAGGCCGAGCATGCCCTGATGCAGAGTCTTGACGCTCTCGGCATCAAGTATGAAGTTCTTGAGGGTGAAGGCGCCTTCTACGGTCCCAAGATCGAATATCATCTTAAGGACTGCCTCGGTCGCTCTTGGCAGTGCGGCACCATCCAGGTGGACTTCCAGATGCCGGGCCGCCTCGGCGCCGAGTACGTCGCCGAAGACAACTCGCGCAAGGTTCCCGTCATGCTTCACCGCGCCATCCTCGGTTCTCTCGAACGCTGGATCGGCATGCTGATCGAAGAATACGCCGGCGCCTTCCCGACCTGGCTCGCCCCGGTCCAGTGCGCGGTCGCCTGCATCACGGACGCCCAGAAGGACTACGCCGACGAAGTCGCCGCCAAGCTTCACGCTGCCCGCATCCGCGTGCAGTCTGATTTGCGCAGCGAAAAGATTAACTATAAAATCCGCGAATTGAGCCTGCAGAAGATTCCGTACATTCTCGTCGTGGGCGAGAAGGAAAAGCAGGCCGGTTGCGTGGCGGTTCGCGCCCGCGGTGGCAAGGACCTCGGCTCGATCAAGCTCGATGACTTCATCGCGATGATCAAGCAGGAGGACGAAGCCCGCTCGCCCTTTGCGCACTAACCGCAAAACTAACGATTTAGGAGATTGTCATAGCACAAGATCGCAAGCATCGGATCAACGGTGAGATCCGAGTTCCTGAGGTCCGACTGACCGGCGTCGATGGCGCCCAGATCGGCATTGTCCGCACTGCGGAAGCCCTGCGCATGGCTGAGGACGCCGACGTTGACCTCGTTGAGATCGCGCCGAACGCCCAGCCGCCGGTCTGCCGCCTGATGGACTACGGCAAGTTCCGTTATCAGGAACAGAAGAAGGCTCAGGAAGCCAAGGCCAAGCAGAAGGTGATTCAGGTCAAGGAAGTGAAGTTCCGCCCGGTGACGGACGAAAACGACTTCCAAACGAAGCTCCGCTCCCTGGTGCGATTCCTCAATGACGGCGACAAGGCCAAGGTCACGCTGCGCTACCGCGGCCGTGAAATGGCTCACCAACAGTTCGGCATGGAGCTGATGGACCGCATCCGCACGGAGCTCGCCGAAGTGGCTCAGGTTGAACATCAGCCCAAGCTCGAAGGCCGCCAGATGATCATGGTGCTGGCTCCTAAAAAGAAAAAGTGATTTTTTCACACACTGCCTCAAAATTGAGGTAGAATTCTGTCTTTCCCAAAAAACGGACCGCAAGTCGGTCCGTTTTTTGGATAACAAGTGAGCCTCGGGCTTGAGAAAGTTCCCGTCGTCTGGATGGGGCGCCTGTGGTTCATCAAATAAAGAGGTAACGGCAAATGCCGAAGATGAAGACTAAGCGCGCTGCCGCCAAGCGTTTCAAGCCGCGCGCCAGTGGCTCGATCAAGCGTGCCCACGCTACGAAGCGTCATATCCTTACGAAGCGTACGACGAAGAACAAGCGCCAGCTCCGCGGCATGGTCGATATCCATGAATCCGATATCGCTTCCGTGCGTCGCATGCTGCCTTACGCCTAATTAAAGGAGATATAGAAGATGCCCCGAGTTAAGCGTGGTGTGACGGCTCGTGCCCGTCATAAGAAAGTTTTCGCCCTTTCCAAGGGCTTCAGCCTCCGCCGCAACAACGTCTACCGTGTTGCCAAGCAGGCTGTCATGCGCGCCGGTCAGTATGCCTATCGTGACCGCCGTGACAAGAAGGGTACGTTCCGCCGTCTGTGGATCGCCCGTATCAATGCCGGCGCTCGCGCCAACGGCATGACCTACTCCGTGTTCATGAACGGCCTCAAGAAGGCCGGCATCGGTCTCGACCGCAAGGTCCTTTCCGACATGGCCATCTTCGACAAGGAAGGCTTCGCCTCCCTCGTCAACCAGGTCAAGGGTGCCTAATTCGAAGCATGTCCGGACGGACGGTTTGCACTGAATCGTCTTGCTTTCATCCGGAAGCTTTGAGAAGAAGAGACTCGGTATTCGCTGGGTCTCTTTTTTTTTCGCCCTTTTTTCCGCCCTTCGAGGACTCCGAGGCCGCAGCGCTTTCCCGTGAAAGCCTGCGGTCTGTCGCTTTTGAGCAAAAAAAATGGACATGATGACAAACCGTTCATCACCCTCTATGATGAAAAATAAGGAGCAGGTGCATCGCCAACCATTCAGATCAGCTCATGAAGAGATACGGGTGCGACGCAGATCTCGGTGTGGTGATGAGGGCTTGGTTCCTGCGAATCTTTCATGATGCGACTTCGGGCCGCAGGGGGGCGTGCTTTGCTCTCATCTTTTTCATGAAAAAAGAGGCCGAAAGGCATCAGAATTTTCCCTAGGGCGTTGTGCCTAGACGGAGGGGTGTCTGTTCTCGTCAAAGTGACGAAAACGACTGCGCCTTCGGTGGGGTTCGTCGAAGCTCCTGCCGAAGTCTTGTCCGGGCGTCGGGGCGTCTAGTACAAACGCCCGAGGCAGTCCGAAAGTCGGCGCAGGTATACTGCGATGCGTGGTAAACCCCGACAACGGATCACCGCCGTCGCTGGGGCGCCTTTCGCAGAAGAACGATTCAATCGTCTTCACTTCAACCCTCCCTCCGAAAAAGGACAAGACTCATGGCGGATCCCAAGACTCAGACTGCCTGCGAGGAGAATCCGAAGGTGGGCTTCGGCGCGTACATCGCGCTCGCGCTTGCCATCATCATCTTCTCCGGCGTCTTCTACAAGATGCCCGACGCCTACAAGTGGCTCGGCGCCTTCGACTACACGACCCTCATCGGCAAGTACGGCACTATCGCCGGCACGGCCAGCAACTTTCAGGGCTCCGGCGGCTTCAGCGCCCGCGCGGGCTTCCTCTTCTCCCTCAATCTGTTCCCCGGTGTCATGCTCGCCATGGGCCTCATTGAGGTGCTCTCCTTCTACGGCGCTCTGCGTGCCGCTCAGGTCATCCTGACGCCGCTCCTCAAGCCGATCCTCGGCGTGCCGGGCTACACGGGCCTTGCCCTCATCACCGACCTTCAGTCCACCGACGGCGGCGCCGCCATCACGCGCGCCCTGCACGACGAAGGCCGCATCACGACGAAGAACCTCGTGACGATCTGCGCCTGGCAGTATACGGGCGCGGGCTGCGTGTCCAACTACTACTCCACCGTCTCCGGTCTCTTCACGCTCTTCACCGTGAAGGTCTGGATCCCGATGGCCCTTATTCTGGTCCTCAAGTTCGTGGGCGGCGCTCTGATCCGCACCATCCTCAGCACCGTTTATCGCAAGGACTTCGAAAATGACTAATCACTCCACCACCTCGAAGAATCCCTTCGACATCTTCATCGTCGGCCTGCGCAAGGGTCTCGACATCGGTCTCTACAGCCTGCTGCCGAACGTGCTGATGGCCTTCGTGCTCACGTACATGCTGAATCTCTTCGGCGTCATGAAGTTCCTCGGCGACACCTGCGGCGGCGTGATGGGCGCCTTCGACCTTCCGGGCGAGGCCATCACGGTGCTTCTCGCCACGTGGCTCTCCTGCGGCGCCGGTGTCGGCGTTGCCGCTAGCCTGGCCGCTGCCGGCCAGCTCAACGCCCATGACGTGACGATTCTCGCGCCGGCCTTCATTCTGATGGCCTCCCAGATCCAGTACATGGGCCGTCTTCTCGGCGTGGCCAACTGCCCGAAGAAGTACTGGCCGCTGCTCATGTTCAACAGCGTCTTCATGGCCTGCCTTGGCATGATCGTGATGCGCTTCGTCGCCTGACCGCGTCCCTGAGCAATCACAACCCGAAAGCCGACGGCTTTAGCCGCCGGCTTTCGCGCTTTCCGGTTCTTCAAAATTTTGGGAATGCAGACAAGTCGTTGTAAAATAAGATTTTTCGTCGGTCCTCTCTTGCGATGGGAGCCTCTTGCGAAAAGAAGCCGGAGACCATTCGGGCCTTTTTTCGCAACAGGCTGTCGCAGCAGGCATCCTCCGCGTCAGGCGTTACCCTCGGATGAGGATGCGCGGCCGCCATGGACCGGACGGGTGATCCCGCCCGGTTTTACAACATCAAAGTCGAGATCAGTGAACATGCAGGATCTTTCCGAACTCATCGAGTCCGCGCGTCAGGACTTCGCTCAGGCAGAGCAGCCCGCTGCCCTGGAAGACGCCAAGGCCAAGTACATCGGCAAAAGCGGCGCCGTGACGGCTCTCATGAAGAGCCTCGGCCAGCTCGCGCCCGAAGAGCGCCGCGCCCGCGGTCAGGAAATCAACAAGGCCAAGGCCGCTATCGAAGCCGCGCTCAACGCCCGCCGCGAACAGCTCGCTCAGGCCGCCATGCAGGCCAAGCTCGCCAGCGAAGCGATCGACGTGACCCTTCCGGGCCGCGTCCGCACCGAAGGCGGCATCCACCCCGTCATGCGCACATGGATGCGCATCGAGGAGATCTTCCGCTCCATCGGCTTCGACGTTGCCGACGGTCCCGAAATCGAAAGCGACTGGTTCAGCTTCACGGCCCTCAACAACCCGCCCAACCATCCCGCCCGCTCCATGCAGGACACGTTCTACGTGGACCGCTGCGACGAGGAAGGCCGCCAGCTGCCGCTGCGTCCGCACACCTCTCCGATGCAGGTTCGCTACGCCCGCACGCATGAGGCTCCGATCAAGATCATCGCCCCGGGCCGCACCTACCGCGTCGACTCCGACGCTACGCACTCCCCGATGTTCCATCAGGTCGAAGGCTTGTGGATCGGTGACGACGTGAGCTTCACCGACCTCAAGGGCGTCTACAGCGACTTCCTGCGCCGCTTCTTCGAGACGGATGACCTCGTCGTTCGCTTCCGTCCGTCCTACTTCCCGTTCACCGAGCCGTCCGTTGAAGTTGACATGATGTTCACGAGCGGCCCGCGCAAGGGCAAGTGGCTCGAGATCTCGGGCGCCGGCGAAGTGCACCCGAACGTCGTGCGCAACTTCGGCCTCGATCCTGAAAAGCACATCGGCTTCGCGTTCGGCTCCGGCCTCGAGCGCCTCACGATGCTCCGCTACGGCATCGACGACCTGCGCCTCTTCTTCGAAGGCGACCTGCGCTTCCTGCGTCAGTTCAACTAACCGGGCCAACCATCGAAAGGAATTACTGAAATGCTGTTTACAGAAGAGTGGCTGCGTCAATATTGCAATCCGCAGCTCAGCACCGAAGAGCTTGCCGAAACGCTCACGATGGCCGGCCTTGAAGTCGAGGAGGTCACGAGCGTGGCTCCCGCCTTCACGGGCGTAGTCGTCGCCGAGGTCCTCACCTGCCGCGATCATGAGAACTCCGACCATCTGCACGTCTGCGAAGTGAATGCCGGCACGGGCGAAACGCTCCAGATCGTCTGCGGCGCCCCGAACGTGCGCGCCGGCATCAAGGTCGCCTGCGCCACGATCGGCGCCGTCCTGCCGGGCGACTTCAAGATCAAGAAGTCCAAGCTGCGCGGCGTCGTGTCCATGGGCATGCTCTGCTCCGCCCGCGAACTCGGCATCAGCGAAGAGCACAACGGCATCTGGATTCTTCCGGAAGACGCGCCGATCGGCACGGACATCCGCGAGTACGCCAGGCTCGACGACTCCAAGATCGAGATCAAGCTCACGCCGAACCGCGGCGACGCGCTCTCCGTTACGGGAGTCGCCCGCGATCTCCATGCCGTGACCGGCGCTCCGCTCGTCATGCCCGCCATGGATCCGGTGCCCGCCACGTGCGAATGCGTCAAGCCTGTCGTGATCGAAGCCCCCGACCTCTGCGGCCGCTTCACGGGCCGCGTGATCCGCAACCTCAATCCCGCCGCCGAGACGCCGCAGTGGATGCGCGACCGCCTCGAGCGCGCCGGCATGCGCCACATCTCCGCGCTCGTCGACATCTCGAACTACGTCATGCTCGAGCTCGGCCGTCCGACGCACTTCTTCGACCTCGCCAAGCTTGAAGGCGACCGCATCACCGTGCGCTGGGCCCGCGAAGGCGAAAGCCTGAAGCTGCTCAACGAGCAGACGGTCGAACTCACGCCCTACTACGGCGTGGTCTGCGACGGCGACACGCCGTCGTGCATCGCCGGCATCATGGGCGGCGAAAAGAGCTCCGTCTCCGAAACGACGACCGACCTCTTCATCGAGGCCGCCTTCTGGCAGCAGCTCGCCATCCAGGGCCGCTGCCGCAAGCTCAACTTCTCGACGGACGCCGCCTACCGCTTCGAGCGCGGCGTCGACTTCGGCACGAACGCCCAGCACATGGAATACGTCACGCGCCTCGTCCTCGAGATCTGCGGCACGTCCGAAACCCGCGTGGGCCCGGTCGACGACCAGATCGTCAACCTCCCCGAAAGGAAGCCCGTCACGATGCGTGTCGCCCGCTGCCTGAAGGTGGTCGGCATGGACATCCCCGTCGAGGCCATGCACAACACGTTCACGCGCCTCGGCTTCGAATACACGTTCGACGGCGAGGTCTTCACGGTTCAGGCTCCGTCGCACCGCTTCGACATCGAGATCGAGGAGGACCTCATCGAGGAGGTTGCCCGTCTCTACGGCTACGAAAAGCTTCCCGACCGTCCGCCGCTCGCCCGCATTGCGATGAAGTCTCCGAAGGAGGCCTCCCGCACGGGTCACGCGCTTCGCCGTGAAATGGCCGTCCTCGGCTATCAGGAGCTCATCAACTTCTCGTTCGTGCCCGAAGCCTGGGAAAAGGACTTCGCCGGCAACGACGCGCCGATCCGCCTGCTCAACCCGATCGCGAGCCAGCTTTCCGTCATGCGCACGCAGCTCGTGGGCGGTCTCGTCGACATTCTGAAGTACAACCTCAACCGCAAGGCCGAACGAGTCCGCGTCTTCGAGCTCGGCCGCGTGTTCTTCCCGGATCCCGCCGTGCTTGACGGTCCGTGGTCCGTCAAGGGCGTGCGCCAACCGTCCCACATCGCAGGCCTCGCCTACGGCACGGCCAGCGACGTTCAGTGGGGCGTCGAAGCCCGCCGCGTCGACTTCTACGACGTCAAGGGCGACGTCGAGCGCCTCGTCGCTCCGCTCAAGGCCCGCTTCGTGAAGGAGGTCTTCCCCGCCCTTCATCCGGGTCGCAGCGCCGCCATCTACGTCGGCGAAAAGCGCGTCGGCTTCATCGGCGAACTTCATCCGAAGCTCGTGCACGAATACGGCCTGCCCAATGCGCCGGTCGTCTTCGAGCTTGAGGTCGAGCCGCTTCTCACGCTCGAGCTGCCGCGCTACACGCCCGTGAGCAAGTTCCAGCCGATGCGCCGCGACGTCGCCGTCGTGGTACCTGCCGACTTTGAAGTGCAGGTTCTCATGGACGCCGTCAACGACGCCCGCGTCTCCGACGCCCGTCTCGGCGCGCTCGTCTCTTTCGGTCTCTTCGACCTCTATCGTCCGAAGACCGACGAGGGCGATGCCGAGAAGTCGCTTGCCTTTGCCGTCGAGCTCAACTCGACGGGCGAGGAGGCCCTTACGGACGCAGAGGCTGATGCAACGATGCAGGCCCTCGTCGAGGTGCTCGAACGTGCCGGTGCACGCCTTCGCGCTTGATCAACGTCTTCATCCTACGATCTGCGCCCTCTCCGTGAGGGCGCAGGTCGAGAATCCTTATGAAATCCTTCACTGAATCTGGTGTCCTCTTCCCCGACGACTGGGAGAACGAGCCCGAAGAGCCCGCGGTTCCGCCGCCCGCCCCCGAGCCCAAGCCCGAGCGCAAGGTGCGTGACACGGCCGCAAGGCCCGCCCCGAAGCTCGCGTCCGAGGACGAAGACCTGGACTACGGCACGCCCTGCTTCAAGAGGGCGGACCTGGTCGATCTGCTCTGCGAGGAGCACGGGTTCGATGTCGCCGAGAGCCGCGCCTTCGTGGCGGAGTTCTTCGACATGATCTTCGACCATCTCGTGCAGGGACATATGGTCAAGCTCTCGGGACTGGGCAGGTTCTCCGTGCGCTACAAGGCGCCGAGACCCGCCCGGAACCCCTGGACGGGCGAAACGGTCATGCTCGAGGAGCGTACGGTGGTCTGCTACCAGTCCTCCGACACTCTCAACACCCGCGTCACTGCGAAGCTTCGTGAGAAGAAGGGCTGAAAACGCCTGCAAAAAGGCAGGGCTATCACGTAAATATGGTATTTGAAGAAATGCTCTTGCTTTTTTCGGCAAGCTAGGATAAACTTCAAATCCTTCGGGGCGTAGCGCAGCCTGGTAGCGCACTTGCATGGGGTGCAAGGGGTCGCGAGTTCGAATCCCGCCGCCCCGACCAAATCCAGGAAAAGAGGTTGTTCAGAAATGAACAGCCTCTTTTTTTTCATCCGTACCTAGCGCCCGGGGGCCTCCGGTCGTTTCGAGCCGTAAGGTTCCCTTGAGGTTCGCGGTCTAACATTCATGATGCAGGCGTCCGCACGCGGCGGGCGCCTTTCGATTCCACGACCCAAGGAGAGACGTCATGACGCCGCAGGAAGCCGTCAGTGCATTTTTCAACACCATGAGGAGCGAGACCGATCAGGCGGGTCTCATGTACTCGCAGTTCGCCGTCGTTCAGGCGCTCGATTACGTCATCGACCGCTGGGAGGATCTCAACCCGCTCGCCCGCGACAAGGCGGGGAACCGCACTCGAGAATGGCTCGAGCACCTTGAGACGGTCTTCGGCGGCATGAGCACCGAGGAGCTCTGCGCGCACAAGTTCGACTTCTCCGCCGAGCTTCGCGACATTGCCGACCGCGGCTTCACCGAGGACCGCGTGATCCCCGACTACAGGGGCGACAACTTCCAGCGCGTCGCACAGGCCCGCGCCATTCTCGCCGACGGCATCTACGGCTCCGTCGACGGCATCGTCGCGCACATCAGGGACCAGGGCTGCCCCTACGCACTCCACGCCACGAGCCTTGAAATCGTCCGTCGCCTCGCTCGCATCGACGTCGAGCGCTTCGGTGAGGACAACTGCCCCGGCCAACTGAAGATGCTCGAGACGATCGAGTCGCTGCGCGGCTGATTTGCATAAGTCGACATATGCGCGTCCGAACTTCGGACGCGTACCCGAAGTCCCGTCCGGCGTCCGCCTGCGGGACTTTTGCGTTTGAGCCTTCATGCCCCTTCTTGCGCTTTCATCGGGCAGGCTTTGCTAAGATCGAAGGATGCCGCCTGCGCACGCCGCAGCCGGCGCTCAGAAAAAGAGGAGAGGATAGTGCGTACTGCATTCAAACTTCTGCCGGTCGTCGCCGGCATCTTCGCCGCGGCCTTTGCCGCTCCGTCCCACGCCGTCGGCGGCCCGAGCGGCCTCAAGGTGGGCTATGCCGTGCAGGGCACGCTCGGCGAGACGATCGTGAATCCCTACGGGCTTGCGCCCCTCACTGCCGTCATCAGGAACGGCGGCTACGTCCTCAAGCATGCGACCGTGCGCATCGTCCCGAAGGAGGGTGGCCAGGAGATCAAGTACGACGTTGGCCCGCAGACCCTGCGCACGCACGGCGGCATTCCCGTCTTCGGCCTCTACGCGGGCTGGCGCAATACGGTCGAGGTGACCTATACGCGCGTCTTTCAGGGCGAGGAGAAGACCGTGACGGAAAGCTACGTGATCAACACGCAGCCTGCCTGGCTTGAAACGACGGGAAATCCCGCGATTGCCCAGAACTTCATGACGGCCAAGGTGACGACGCCCGCGCCCAAGGAATTCTCAGATCGCCTCTACTTCATCAACAATCTCGGCGCAGCCGATGTGCGCGCGAGTCGCGCGGTCTGGAACAATCCCGTGGGCGGCGCCCTGCAGTGGAACAATCCGCCGCGAAACGCGATTCTCGACACGAAGGGCGAGATCCGCTGGTACATGAAGGCCGACCGCATCTATGATCCCGAGTCGCTCTACGACGCGGGCATCATGATGGGCTTCCATCAGAACGCCGACGGCGCGCTCTCCTGGGGCTACGGCCAGCACTATGCGAAGTACGATCTGCTCGGCCGCAAGGTCTTCAACCGCCGCCTGCCCCCCAACTACGCCGACTTCAGCCACGCGATGATGCCCGCTGAAAACGGCGGCTACTTCCTGCGCGTCGCTTCGCCCGACCTCAGGCGCGCCGACGACACGCGCGTGCGCACGGTCCGCGACGTGATCATCGAGGTCGACGCCTCGGGCGAGGTCGTCGACGAATGGCGCCTCTTCGAGATTCTTGATCCGAACCGCAACATCGTCCTCAAGTCGATTGACCAGGGCGCCGTCTGCCTCAACATCGACACGTCGCAGTCGGGCAAGACGCTTTCCGCCGAGCAGCTCGCCAAGCTCGAGGCCCAGCACGCCTTCGGTGACATCGCGGGCACGGGTGCGGGCCGCAACTGGGCCCACGTCAACTCAGTCGACCACGACCCCGTCGACGACTCGATCATCCTCTCCTCCCGCCACCAGTCCGCCGTCGTCAAGATCGGCCGTGACAAGCAGGTGAAGTGGATCCTCGCCGCCCCGAACGGCTGGCGCGACGGTCTGAAGGACAAGGTCCT
>OGPQ01000776.1_pt1 | contig 25618 bp, 18 predicted proteins | sample 1552971 | NCBI WGS metagenome assembly OGPQ01 (sample SAMEA2580232, study PRJEB22360) | human gut metagenome | biome: human gut; feature: human-associated habitat; material: faeces | place: Denmark | collected 2008/2010 | reverse complement strand
TCACAGATGATTTCTATGATAATAATAAGGATTATACACAGATTACAGATGACAGTAAGGTAGATATCACAACAAATATCAAGGGCAAGGTTTCTACAACAACATATGAAGGAAAGAAGTCTCTTTTTGAGAGTGCTGACTACTCATACTATGTACTTAGTGAGGTGCCTTCATATTATAAGACAGCAACAGTAGGCACAGATAAAAAACTGTCATTTGGCATTGTAAATGGAACTAAGACGCAGATAGCTGCTGATAAGGTGACTACAAAGTTCAAGACAAAAACAAAGTACGGAGACTATCAGCTCAATCTTGATGGCATAAAGGATGCTATGGGCTTTGAAGATGACGATGTGGTTTACGGTGTTATTGTAAGCACTGATGACAACACAGATTATGCTATGCGTCATGTGGAGAACATCTGGAAAACAGAGGAGCTTGCATGGAGTGTGGGAATTATTACAGATAGCCATGGATGTCCGCTTTCATCTGAGCATTATAAGTCTATGGTTGGAAAGACAATCAAAAATGTAACATACTATACAAGTAAAGGAATCTTCACTTTACCTGTAGATTACAAGGTACTTGAGCACGCTAAGGATGCAGCAGTTGAAGCAGAAAATGCAGCTGTATCAGCAGGATAGACTAATCTTGACGTTACACTTCCGGATGATTTTAACGCAGAATATGCAGTTACAGATGCAAAAGGAAATGAAGTAAAGGGATTTAAGGTTACAGAGGAAAACTTAGCATCGGCAGTGTCAACATATGCAGCAAGCTATACTCAGACTAATAAGCTTGTAATTACATATCCGAAGGATGCAGAGAATACAGAGTATACGCTGACAGTATCCGATAAGAGCAATAAATATGCCCCAATCACTACCACATTCGAGCTCTATGCAGATGCAGTTTCTGCGGCATACAATAATGATGCAACAGCACCGAAGCTTGTAGTGGCAGATGGTGCATCAGCAGCACAGTTTGCAGATTTTATTGGAAAAATCAAGTCTGTAAATGTAAATGGTAAGGATTATCCGGCAACAGGCAAGGGGGCAGTAAAGCTTATCAAGGAAGATGGTACAATTGATACTACTCAGGCTCCGTTTGCTGAGGGTTCAAGCTTTGAAATCAAGGTATCAGCAACAGGATATAAGGATGAGCTTTCATTTACATATGAGAAGCCAGCAGTCATTGAAACCAAAGCGCTTGAGAGTGCAATTGAAAAAGCAGATACACTCAAAGAGGCAGATTACACAGCAGACAGCTGGAAGACATTCTCACAGCTGCTTTCAAGTGCAAAAGCAGTGCTTGAGCAGAAGGATGATCAGACAAAGGTTGACAATGCAGTTGCATCACTCAATAAGGCTATTGAAAGCCTAAAGAAAAAAGAAGCTGTAAATCCGGGAACACCGGGAAGTGGTACAGGAAGCACAGGTGCGGTATCCGGAGGTACAGGAAGCTCAAATGGGGCAGATACAAAAGCAGCTGTAGCAACAGGCAGCAAGTCAAATTCTACGACCACTGACACAACAGGTACTGCAGCTAAAAAAGCTACAGTAAAGAAGGCTTCAAAGACAGGTGATACAAACCCTCTTATGGGCATGCTCGCTTTGGCGTTTGCATCGATAAGTCTTGTGGGAGCAGCACTTTTTGCGAAAAAGCCAAACCGAAAATAATTTAAACTTCCCTATTGACGAATACCCTGCGTTGACATATCATAGTATATAAGTGAAAGGGAGTAGCCGGCACAAGAGTGCTTACTTATCCGTCAGTACGATTGCTCATACATATATGACAGCAATCCGGAGAGTGATTAAATGGCGAGACTTTTGTTGTTTTATACAGCAGAAGTGTCGCCTTTTTTGTATATAAAAGCCTTCTGCTGATAAGACATAGATGTATATATCAATTAATCATGTATCCTTAAAAAGGACAGCAGAAGGAGGAAAATTATGATTTTTGTAGCAATTTTACTGCTTATAGCAGGCTTTGTAGCACTGGTGAAGGGCGCGGATGTGTTTGTGGATGGAGCGGCGGCGCTCGCCGGGAAATTTGGTATTCCGCAGCTTGTGATTGGACTGACGATTGTGGCGATGGGTACGTCGCTGCCGGAGGCAGCAGTCAGCATCACTGCAGGAATAAAGGGTAATGCGGGTATTACAGTCGGCAATATTGTCGGCAGCAATATACTAAATATCCTTATAATCCTGGGAGTGACGGCACTCATCACAAATGTAGCCATACAAAAAACCACCTTCAAATACGAGATACCGTACATGCTTCTTATCACAGCAGTGCTTCTCGTGATGGGAATGACAGGCAATAAAATTACATTCATTGAGGGTGTTATACTGTGGATTTTATTTATTGCATATCTGCTTTATTTGTATATTCTGGCAAAAAAGGGCAATGACAGCGGTGATGAGCAGTCGGTAAAGCTATATCCGGTATGGAAATGTCTGCTCTTTATTGTGCTGGGCGGTGTGTGTGTCGTAATTGGAAGCCAGTTTGTCGTAAACGGTGCCACGACCATAGCAAGAGCCTGCGGCATGAGTGAGCGCTTTATAGGACTGACAATCGTTGCATTCGGCACATCTCTTCCGGAGCTTGTTACATCTGTTTCAGCAGCACGCAAGGGAAATGCCGGTATAGCGATTGGAAATATAGTCGGCAGCAATATTTTCAATATACTCTTTGTAGTCGGAACAGTAGCTCTCATTTGTCCGGTACCGTTTGAGAGCAGGTTTGTGATTGATACAGTTGTGGCAATCCTGTGCGGTGTGCTCCTGTGGGGCGGTACGATAAGACATAAAGAGCTTAGAAAGCCATGTGGAGTGGTGATGCTGCTTTGCTATGCGGCATCTTTTGTATATTTGGCACCATTATGCATCAAAATGATAGATCCGTTTGAAAGCTCAGGATTTAATGCAGTTCTATCAATGATAGATTGAACACCGTAGTCTTTCCAATCTAAGCTGTCAATATCCCACTGAATACTAAGATACCCACATTCTGTTGCTGTTTGTATTAAAAGATTGTTGTAGTCGCCGTAAGGTGGTCTGAAAAAGCACATATTTTGACCAGTCAGCTCCTTTACATTTTTATGTACCTGCATTAATTCATCGCGGATCTGTTCTTTTGAAAGTGTGCTCATCTCTGGATGTGTCTGTGAGTGATTTCCTATGTCGTGTCCGGCAGCAGCAATTGCCTTGACATCATCCGGATAGGCATCTACCCAGCTTCCTGTTAAGAAAAATGTAGCGTGAATTTGATTTCGTGCCAGAATTGACAAAAGATCAGCTGTATCTTCATTGCCCCAGGCTGCGTCAAATGTAAGCGCAATTTTCTTTTGATCAGTCTGAACACAATAAATTGGCAATTCTCGTGAACCTTGGGTAGTGCTTACCATTACGGCGGCGGGAAGTGTAAAAGCGGTAAGCAGAAGAAGCAAAAAAGCAGCAGAAATTAAAAGAGTTTTGAAAGAAAATGGATGAAAGACACCTTTTTGAAAATTGAACATGGAAGGACACCCGATACCTTTTTAATAACTGATATGTAAAGAAGGTGGGATTCATGATGATTTTTCTTATTGTATGTTTTGATTATCTGTAGTACAATAAAAACAAGAGAAAAAATTGTTACATTATGAGAGGATGGTTTTCAAATTATGTATTATGTAGATGAACATATTAAAAATACAAATCGCGTTTTTCCGCAGCAGGGCCGTTATGATTATCTGCGCTATGATATGAATGAAAATCCGGAGGGACTGCCAAAGGAATTTGTAGACAGCGTATTAAAAGAGATTACACCAGAATTTCTTTCGATATATCCAGAGCCGGATCGCTTCTTGAATAAGTATGCAGCCTATATTGGCGCATCATATGAAAATGTAGTAGCAGTAAATGGTTCTGATATGGGAATACGTTATCTGTTAGAGACATTTGGTGAAAAAGGAAAAGATGTTGTCACAGTTGCACCAAGCTTTGAAATGTATTGGGTAAACTGCAGCATTCTTGGCCTTCATCATGTTCCAGTTGCATATGAGCCGGATATGACGATTTCGATTGATAAAATTTTAGATGCCATTACAGAAAATACTAGAATTGTAGTGCTATTAAATCCAAACAATCCGATCGGCAATGTTTACACTGAAGATGAATTGGAAAAGGTAATCGAAAAAACAAAGAAAGTCGGTGCAATCGTTATTATTGATGAAGCGTATCATTATTTTTATCCAAATACTTTCTTAAAATATGCACTGAATGAAGAAAATGTTGTGCTTTTGCGTACATTTTCAAAGTTGTTTTCGATTGCTGCATGTCGTCTTGGCGTTGTAATCAGCAATCCTCAGATTATTCATTATGTGAAAAATGCGAAGCTGACATTTGATGCAAATGCGATTGCGCTATTGTTTGCAGAACGCATTTTAGATCATCCAGAGATGATTGAGCAGCTAATAGAAACGGAAAAAGAGGGAAAGGCATATACTCTTGCAGAACTCACAAAGCATGGATACGAGACAAGAGACTGCCGTGGAAATTTTATTTTCGTGACGCCAAAACATCAGGCGATCGAGGTTGCGCAGAAATTAGAGACAGAAAAAAAGATTTTAGTAAAATCATATGGCAATGAAATGCTGAAAAAATATCTGCGTATTTCAGTTGGTTCAAAAGATGCAATGGAACGTTTCCTGACTGCATTTTTTGAGATTGATGAAAGAGCATAATATAGATTTAGCAGACGTTTGAATGAAAAATACGAGTACAAGGAGAACGATTTGAAAAAAGTCATTACGTATGGTACGTTTGATCTGCTGCATTATGGCCATATAAACTTGCTCAAACGTGCGAAGGCGCTGGGAGACTATTTAATTGTGGGTGTGACAACAGATAGTTTTGATATCAGCAGAGGAAAACTGAATGTTCAGCAGTCTCTAATGGAGCGTATTCAGGCAGTAAAAGATACTGGACTTGCAGATGAGGTTATACCAGAGGAGTACATTGGTCAAAAAATAGATGATATTCGTCGATATCATATTGATGTTTTTGCAATTGGTTCAGATTGGGAAGGCAAATTTGATTACCTGAAGGAATATTGTGAGGTGGTTTATCTTCCGCGCACTGCTAATATTTCCAGTACAAAGCTTCGTCAGGAAAATAGTGGTATACGTCTTGGCATTATTGGCTATGAGCCGATGGTTGAAAAATTTATTCAGGAATCCAGGTATGTAGGAAATGTAGAGCTGTCGGGGATTTTTCAGCCGCCAATAAAGCAAGAACAATTGTCAGAAGGTTTGTTATTACATGAAAAAAAGTATGCAGGAAGCCTTACAGTTTATGAAACGCTGCAGGAATTGCTTGATGAGAGTGATGCAGTCTATGTGGTAACATCGCCGGATAAACGGGCTTGGTACAGCCAAAAGGCATTAGAGCAAAAAAAACATGTTCTTTGCGAATCACCAGTGGCACTAGAAAAGGAGGGTGCACTTTTTCTGACAAGACTTGCAAAAGAAAAAGGCTGTGTTTTCTTAGAAGCTATTAAAACCGCATATTTTATGGCATTTAACCGTCTTGTTCTTATGGCAAAGAGTGGAGAGGTTGGAAATATCAAGGCAGTTGAAGCAACCTGTACACAGATGACACCGCCACCTGTAGGTTACCAAAAGGGTGGCTTTGGCAGTATGGCAGTATGGGGACCATTTGGATTATTGTCTGTATTTTCAATTTTGGGAACAGATTATAAAAAATGTGATATGGTGACATATCAGACAAAAAATGATCAAGATCTTTTTTCAAAGATAAATTTTTTGTACGCAAATGCAGCAGCATCTGTTAAAACAGGAATCGGTGTAAAGTCAGAAGGTGAGCTTATCATAACAGGGACAAAAGGATATATTTATGTACCGTCACCGTGGTGGAAAACAGATTATTTTGAAGTTCGTTATGAGGACTTTACACAGAACAGACGTTATTTCTATAAGTTGGAAGGAGAAGGGCTTCGCTATGAGATAGCTGCTTTTTCGCGTGCTATTCAAAACGGAGTAAACACAGGCTGTATGGATGAGAAAATTACGGCATCGATAAGCAGTGTAATGGAACAGTTTTATGATAAAGAATGCCCTAATCATGATTTTATATCTTGATAGAATGATATCAGGGTCAAAAGGTCAGTTCAGGCAAAGATTTTGTAAAAAAAAGTCTGGTAATTTGTCTAAAATATGCTATACTATTAAAGATTGTGTGGTTAAACAATAGCCATAAATCAAATTAGGACAAGAGTTTGTCTGTAATAGGATGGGCTTTAGAGTCTGGAAGACAGAGAGGAGAACCCGGTATGGCCAAGGGAAAGAAGAAGTCGGCCAAGACACCGCTTTTAATTGTGGTGCTTGTATTGTTGATTATTGTTTTTGCGGGACTTTGTGTATTTTATTTTGGATTAAAGCATTATCTTGGAAAAACGAATTATGTAGATGATAGTGAAGTTACCATTAATTATGGTTTGTTAACAGCAGATGAAGATGATGTGGAAGGCTTTACTGAGATGGAGACGCTGGATTCAGAGGCAGCAGCAGCTTTTGCTAAGGAAGTAAATGTAGGTCAAAATATTGATATTGCTTCTGATGGCGATGTTTATAATATCCTGCTGATTGGTTCTGATACTAGAAATGGATGGTATGGAAATTCCGATTCCATGATCTTAGCTTCCATCAATTCGCAGACAAAGACAATTTATATGACAAGCTTTATGCGAGATTTGTATGCTAACATTCCAAATGTTGGTATAAGAAAGCTAAACAGTGCCTATGCAGTTGGCGGTGGTCCGCTTCTTGTTTCTACAATCGAAAGTAATTATCGAGTTGATATTGATAATTATGCTTCAGTTGACTTTAGTTCGATGGCTAATATCATAGATCTTGTAGGTGGTGTTGATCTGGAAGTTTCAACACAGGAGGCTGGTTATATCAATATGTATCTGGATGAACAGTGCAGACTGCAGGGATTAAATGCTTCTGATTACTATGTTACAGGTGGTGGAATTACACATTTGAATGGAAATCAGGCAGTTGGATTTGCAAGAATCCGTTACACAAGCCGTGGAAATGAGCATTCCGATTATGGCCGTACTTCAAGACAGAGAGAGATTCTTGTACAGCTGATGCAAAAAGCAAGATCTCTGGATGCAACAACTTTGCTCGCTGTTGTAAATAATATGCTTCCGCTTATTACTCACAATATTGATGCGGGAACATTGACAACCTTGATTGCTAACGCACCTTCCTATATAAATTATGATATTCAGACGGATCGTATACCATATGATGGTCTGTATTCAAATTTAGGTGAGGAGCTTGTTCCAGATTTTGAGGCAACAATTAATCGTCTGCATCAAACAATTTATGGAAATTAAATAAAAGCAAAATTCGTCTTATCTTCTTGATAGGGCGAATTTTTTTGCAAAAAAAATAAAAAAGTGCTTGACAGATTTTGAAATTATGTTATACTTCTTATAGAACAAACGAAACACACATAACTCGCAGCCACTAAGCGATTGTTCTCAAGACATCATAGACAAAATATACCAAATGATGTCGTGCAGTGGCAGATAAGGAGGGGCTATGAATATTAATAAATTTACACAAAAATCAATGCAGGCAGTTCAGGATTGTGAAAAGCTTGCGTATCAATATGGAAATCAGGAAATTGATCAGGAGCATCTGATCGTTGCGCTGTTACATCAAGAGGATAGTTTGTTTGCAAAACTGATCACCAAGATGGATATTCAGCTTGAATATTTTGAAAACAGAGCAGTTCAGACACTTGAGAAAAAGGTGAAGGTGTCTGGTGGAAACGGACAGCTTTATGTCAGCAATGCACTGAATAAGGTACTTGTCAGCGCAGAGGATGAAGCAAAGGCAATGGGAGACGAATATGTTTCCGTTGAGCATCTTGTCTTGGCATTGATTCGTTATCCAAATAATGATGTAAAAGAACTGTTTCGCGAGTTTGGTATTACCAGAGAACGTTTTCTTCAGGTATTATCTACTATTAGAGGAAATCAGAGAGTGACATCTGATAATCCAGAAGCCACTTACGATACATTAAACAAGTATGGCAGTGATCTTGTTGATAAGGCAAGAGATCATAAGCTTGATCCAGTAATCGGACGAGATAGCGAGATTAGAAATGTTGTACGTATTCTTTCACGTAAAACAAAGAATAACCCTGTTTTAATTGGTGAGCCGGGTGTTGGTAAGACTGCAGTTGTAGAGGGTCTTGCACAGCGTATTGTCCGCGGTGATGTTCCAGAAGGTTTGAAGGATAAAAAGATCTTTTCACTTGATATGGGTGCACTGGTAGCTGGTGCAAAGTATCGTGGTGAATTTGAGGAGCGTCTGAAAGCTGTTCTAGATGAAGTTAAAAAGAGCGAAGGTAAGATTATCCTCTTCATCGATGAGCTTCATTTGATTGTTGGTGCAGGTAAAACTGATGGCGCAATGGATGCCGGCAACATGTTAAAGCCGATGCTTGCAAGAGGTGAGCTTCATTGTATTGGTGCGACAACACTTGATGAGTATCGCAAATATATTGAAAAGGATCCAGCACTAGAGCGTCGTTTTCAGCCAGTTTTAGTTGATGAGCCAACGGTAGAAGATACTATTTCCATCCTGAGAGGTCTGAAGGATCGTTATGAGGTTTATCATGGTGTAAAGATTACCGATGCTGCGCTTGTAACAGCAGCAACACTCTCTAATCGTTATATCTCAGATCGTTTCCTTCCAGATAAGGCAATTGATCTTGTCGATGAGGCATGTGCGCTTGTAAAGACCGAGATGGATTCCATGCCGGCTGAAATGGATGAGCTAAGTCGTAAGATTATGCAGCTTGAAATTGAGGAGGCTGCATTAAAGAAGGAGACTGATCACTTGTCACAGGAGCGTCTTGAGACACTCAAGCAGGAGCTTTCAAGTCTGCGTGAAGAGTTTGCAGGCATGAAGGCACAGTGGGACAATGAGAAAAAGTCAGTAGATCACTTAAGCAAGCTGCGTGAGGAAATAGAGCAAGTTCATCAGCAGATTGCTCAGGCACAGCAGAAGTATGATCTTAACAAGGCAGCTGAGTTACAGTATGGCAAGCTGCCACAGCTTGAAAAACAGCTGGCAGCAGAGGAAGAATCTGTAAAGTCAAAGGATCTTTCTCTTGTTCATGAGGCTGTTACAGATGATGAAATCTGTAAAATTATTTCAAAATGGACAGGTATTCCTGTTGCCAGACTTACAGAGGGTGAGCGCGAGAAGACACTTCATCTGGCTGATGAGCTTCATAAGAGAGTCGTTGGTCAGGATGAGGCTGTTGAGAAAGTAACAGAGGCGATTCTTCGTTCTAAGGCAGGAATTAAGGATCCTTCAAAGCCGATTGGTTCGTTCCTTTTCCTTGGACCAACTGGTGTTGGTAAGACAGAGCTTGCAAAGGCGCTTGCTCAGAATCTGTTCGATGATGAAAACAACATGGTTCGTATTGATATGTCGGAGTACATGGAGAAGCATTCTGTATCTCGTCTGATCGGAGCGCCTCCGGGATATGTTGGATACGATGAAGGCGGTCAGCTGACAGAGGCAGTACGTCGTAAACCATACAGTGTTGTTTTGTTTGATGAGGTAGAAAAGGCTCATCCTGATGTATTTAACATCTTACTTCAGGTACTTGATGATGGTCGAATCACTGATTCCCAGGGTCGTACCGTAGACTTTAAGAATACGATTTTGATCATGACATCTAATATTGGATCCTCATATTTGCTTGATGGCATTGATGAGCAGGGCAATATCAGATCAGAGGCAGAGTCAGCTGTTATGAATGATCTTCGCGGTCATTTCCGTCCAGAGTTTTTGAATCGTCTTGATGAGATAATCCTCTTTAAGCCATTAACAAAGGACAATATTGGCAATATCATTCATCTAATGGTAGCAGATGTCAATAATCGTCTTGAAGATCGTGAGCTGTCGATTTCTCTGACAAAGGATGCAGAGCAGTATATTGTTGAGCATGGCTATGATCCAGTATATGGTGCAAGACCGCTGAAGCGTTACCTGCAGAAGAATGTTGAGACACTTGCAGCAAGAATCATTCTTTCTGGAGAAGTTCACGCACAGGATGTTATTGAAATTGATGTCGGTGATGGTGGTTTGAAGGCAGAAGTTGTTCATACACCTAAGAAGGCATAAAAGGGTCTTTGTTACAGTTCATGAATATCACTTGCAATTTTTATTGATTGATAGTATAGTTTAAGAGGTATCTTCTAAAAAAGAAGATGCCTCTTTTCTAATACTAATTAAAAAAGTCAGTATTTATTCAAACTTATATGAAAGAAACACGGATTTGGATTGTTGCTGACAGACAATATAGAGGATATGAGAGGCTTAGAGTAAAGATTATGAAAATCAGTGAATTACTGCAGCGCATTGACTATATGGTATTGCAGGGCAATCTTTCAGATGAAGTGACGGGCATTTGTCATGATAACCGTATTATTCAGGAAGGGGATGCCTTTATCTGTATCTCAGGCGCACGTTTTGATACACATACGATGGCAAAGGAATTGGCAAAAAAGGCAGCACTTCTTGTTGTTGAAAAGCCAGTTGAGTTAGAAGATGGCTGCAAAACAGCAGTTGTGCAGGTCGCATCTACAAGAGATATAGTTGCAGCACTTGCAGCAGCCTTTTATGGATATCCATCTGAAAAGGTGGTTTGTATCGGAATTACAGGATCAAAGGGCAAGACAACATGCACTCATATGATGGCTGATATTTTGCGTGCAGCTGGTTATCTTACTGGAACAATAGGTACAAACGGTGCCATAATGCCTGCAGGATGCGATCATGCTGTATGGGGATCTGACAAATATAGCTGCGCACCTTGTAACGAAACGCCAGGGTATGACTGCTATGAATTAAATAATACGACTCCGGATCCAATGGAGCTTCAAATGTATCTGGCAATGATGGTAAAGGCTGGCTGCACGCATGTTGTTTTAGAGGTTTCATCACAAGGTATGAAGCAAAAACGCGTGGCAACAGTAGACTTTGCTTACGCAGTATGGACAAACATTGAGACAGGTGATCACATTGGACCGAATGAGCACAAGGATTTCGAGGAATATCTATATTGCAAGGCGATGTTGTTAAACCAGAGCCGCCGTGCTTATGTAAACTGTGATGATCGTCATCTGGATGCTTTTATGAAATATGTAACTCTTAGTGATGGTTTGGATGGTCGCACAAAGCAGGTATTCTATTACGGAGAAGGCGAAAAGGCCGATTATCGCATTGGAAATTTAAAGAAGAGCCAAAATGGTGTGCTTGAGGCTCCAGGAATCGAGTTTACGATGAGTGGTGCGTTGGATGCAGACATTCGGGTCAATCTGCCGGGTGATTTCAATATGTACAATGCGGCAGCGGCCGTTGCTATTGCGCATGATATGGGAATTTCAACTGATATCATCAATAAAGGATTAACTCATTTAAGGATTCGCGGCCGTTTTGATATTGTTTTCAATAATGGTCATTTTGCAGTCTGTGTCGATTTTGCCCATAATGGTTACAGCACAAGAAATCATCTTGAAGCACTTCGTGAATATCATCCAAAGCGCATTGTCTGCGTATTCGGTGCTGACGGAAACCGTTCTAAGTATCGCCGCTACGAGATGGGAGAGGCGAGTGCACTGTTAGCCGATTTGAGTATTGTTACTGCTGGTCACAATCGCTATGAGACATTTGATCAGATTTTTGCTGATATCAAGATTGGTATCGATAAGGCACAGAAAGAAAAGGCAGAACCTGTTTCGTATTTGGTCATTCCGAACCGCAAAGAGGCAATCCGCTATGCGATTGAACATGCACAGGAGGGTGATATGATCACAATTCTTGGATTGGGACATGAGAGTTACCAGGAGGAGAATGGAGTTAAGACACCGCACAGTGATATTCAGTTTGCGGCACAGTGCTGTAAGGAGTGTTATCCGCAGGGGTGAAAAAGCAGTAATTAGTAGAATGGCTACAAAACACTTGAGGGAGGAAGAAGAATGGATAGACAAAAGGTAAAGTCAGGACTGGGATTAATGTTCTGGGGAAATATTGTGGCATTATTTGCAGTAATTCCAATTCTGGGAGTAATCGCAGCTCTTGTTGGCGGAATCATGGAATTGATTGCGATTGTGAATTTAAGAAAACAGAGTGAAAAGTATAGCAATGCATTCTGGCTTACAATAATAGCGATAATACTTGGCTTCTTTACAAATGGAAATGATGGAGGAATGTGGAGCACAGCGATTAATTTACTCCGTGGTTTGGCAACACTTGGTGCGACCTATTACATTTGCACGGCAACCGAAGATTGTGTACGTTACGTTTCTTATGAAGTAGCAGATTATTGTAGAAGTGTATGCAATTGGTATGTAATTTGCATGGTTATTTCATTGGTAATCGAGGTTGTGATGTTTGTATTTTCGATAATTCCATTACTTGGAATTATTGTCACGGCAGTTGGAGCTATTGCACTTGTTGTAGTGGCTATTTTCCAGTTAATAGCGTCCATTCGCTTTTTGATTATGCTTTGGAAGTGCCAGGGGGTGCTGTAAGGAAGTAGTAGGATTAGTTTCTTGGTGGTGTGGAAAAGACAAATCGCTAAAAAACTATAAAGTAAAATGAAAAGTGATAACATAATATTGTGAAAAGGATGGCATAGCAACTGCCATCCTTTTTGTTTCGCTATTCTCTATAGCTAATATTTCAATCCGCATACATCAATCTTTTTTTGACTGATGACGACGTTTTTATTTTAACATGTTTTTGAAAAAAAAGAATCGGAAATAGTTGACAATAAAAAGAAATAGGTTATAATGAAATTAGACATAAAACTTATTCATATAACTAATGAAAAATATAATTAATAAAGTTAAGTTGAAACCGTTGACCTGCTTTTAGAAAGGAGCATGAGCTTATGGAATATCTTGCACACATTAGTGATGATAAGACACGTAAACAAACAGTATTGGAACATTCTCAAAATGTTGCAATGCTTGCAAAGCAATACGCAGATGTATTTGAAGCTGGAAGTTGGGGATATTGTTGTGGAGAGACACATGATATTGGCAAGTATTCAGATGAATTTCAGGAAAGATTAAAAGGTGGAAAACTAGTGGATCACGCGACTGCTAGCGCTAAGGAACTTATTGCACGTGGAGGTATGTATTCACTAGCTGCATATATTACAGCAGGTCACCATGCAGGGTTACCAGATAAAGGTACTGATGCAGATGATGCAGGGCGCGGAACACTTTATGGAAGAGAAAAAAAGAAAATTCCAAATTATCAGGCATATAAGGATGAAATTAAAATTCCTGAATTAGAGCGTCCTAAAAGAATGATTGGTAAAAATGCGTTTTCAATGGCTTTTTTTCTTAGAATGATTTACTCGTGTGTAGTCGATGCGGATTTTCTTGACACAGAGAATTTTATGCAAGAAGGAAAAACGAATCGGCAGCCTGGGATTATTACTGAAGAACTGTGGGATAAGCTTACTAGTTACATAAGCTCGTGGCTAGCATGTAAGGATGAAGATACAGTAAATGGCCATCGCACTCAAATTTTAAAAAGTTGTATTAAAATGGGTGCAGAGAAGCCTGGAGTTTATACATTAACGGTACCGACAGGCGGAGGAAAAACAGTTTCGTCATTGGCTTTTGCACTACAACATGCTTGTGTTCATAAAAAGAGACGAATTATTTACATTATTCCGTACACTAGTATCATAGAACAAAATGCAAAGGTATTTCGTGAGATATTAGGAGAAAATATTGTATTAGAGAATCATTCTAATGTTAAATATGAAGAGGGGGATGAATTAAATCCAATGCAGTTGGCGGCAGAAAATTGGGACAAACCAGTTGTAGTGACAACAAATGTACAATTTTTCGAATCACTATTTTCCAATAAATCGTCTCGATGCAGAAAGCTTCACAATATTGCAGATTCAATTCTTATTTTTGATGAAGCACAGATGATTCCGCTGTCGTATTTAATACCATGTACAGCTGCAATAGAGGAACTTGTTCAAAATTATGGATGTACAGCGGTTCTTTGCACAGCAACGCAACCAGCGTTGCAACCATTCTTTTCGGAACAAACAAAGTTTACAGAAATTTGTCCAGATGTGCAAGCACAGTTTACTTTTTTTAAGAGAACTCAAGTAAAGCAGCTGGGAGTTTTATCGAGAAGTGAATTAAAAGAAAGAATGAAAACTGGTAAGCAGGTTTTATGTATCTTAAATAGCCGGGAAGATTCACAGAGTTTATATCGTGAATTGGTGGATGAATTGAAATCGGAGGAAGTAGAAACAGACGAGATACAGATAGAAGAAGCAGATGAAGCAAAGTTAGATTCAGTAGAAGTTTGTTTCTACTTGTCTACATATATGTATCCTATTCATCGCAGACGTAGACTTCAACAGATTCGTGAACGGTTAAAATCTGGAAAACGCTGTATTGTTATAGCGACAAGCTTAGTGGAAGCTGGTGTGGATTTGGATTTTGATACTGTTTATAGAGAACTTGCTGGAGTGGATTCCATCGTTCAGGCAGCAGGAAGGTGTAACCGAGAAGGAAACAAAAAAATGGAAGAATGTACTACCTATGTTTTTGAATTTGATAAAACGAATCATCAACCATCGGAGTTAAAACTGCCAAGGGAATTGGCAAAGACTGTTGCACAACAATATTGTGATCTTGCCTCAATGGAGGCAATTGAATCATATTTTTGCCAGTTACACTCTTTAAAGAAAGAGGAATTAGACAAAAAGAAAATTTTGCCGATGTTGGAGCAATATGCAAAAAAAGCAAGTTATCCATTTGCATCAGTAGCAGCTGAATTTAAGTTAATTGAGAATGAAACCAAAACAATCGTAATAGGAAAAGAACCAGAAGCGGAGAAAATTATACAGAGATTACGTTTTGGAGAGCACTCAAGAGAATTAATGAGAGATGTTGGCCAATACAGTGTTCAGATTTACAAGGATGCTTATGAAAAATTGCGTGCAGCTGGATATTTGGAGGCTGTGGAAGGTTTTGATAACGAACTTGCGATACTTAAAGGAAAAGAGCTTTATAAAGAGGAGTATGGATTGCAAATGGATGTGGGGTTTGGTGATGCCATTTTTGGATAATAGATAGTTTTAAGAATGGCGAGATGGAAAGGTGGTTGTGATAATAATGGTTAAAAGCAACAAGAAGGAGTGAGGCAAAATGAGTGTAAAAATACATGTATGGGGAGACTATGCATTATTTTCGAGACCAGAAATGAAAGTGGAACGATGCAGTTATGATGTGATGACGCCGTCGGCGGCACGTGGGATTTTGGAGGCTGTGTATTGGCATCCCGGTCTTATGTGGATTATTGACAAAATTTATGTTTGTAAGCCAATTCAATTTACGAATATTCGGCGCAATGAAATAAAAAGTAAGATATCAGCAAATAATGTATTGCAAGTTATGAATGGTGCTGATAAGGAATTGTATGTTAGTGCAAAAGATGATATTGTGCAGAGGGCATCGCTTATGTTAAGAGATGTAGAGTATGTGATTGAGGCACATTTTAACATGACGGAGAAGGCAAACACCACTGATAATCCGGGTAAATTTCAGGATATTTTTAAGCGACGTTTACAATCTGGGAAATGCTATCATACTCCATATTTTGGTACACGAGAGTGCCCTGTCTATTTTGAACCATGTGAAGAGAATACGATAAAGACGGCATATGAAGACATTGACGAGAAAGATCTCGGATTTATGCTGTATGATTTTGATTATTCAAATAAAGAAGAACCACAGCCGATTTTCTTTCGAGCGATTCTTAAGAAGGGAGTACTTGATGTACGGAATTGTGAGGTGTATCGATGATTCTGCAAGCATTAACGGAATACTATGAACGGTTGGCAGAGCAGGGAATTGTGTCAAAGCCAGGATGGAGTACAACAAAGGTATCGGATGCGATTGTACTGGATTTTGATGGCCAAATTATAGGTGTTTTGCCTCTAAAAGAGGTGATAATTCGAGGAACCAAAAAGATGGAGGTTTCGCGAGACTGCAAGGTTCCACAGATGGTTTCACGTTCCAGCGGTATCAAGGCAAATTTTCTTTGCGATAATGCAAAATATATACTTGGCATTGTTGAGAAGAAAAAGGATGGAAAGGAATCAGATAAAGAGGCGGAAGGTGTTGATGAAAAGGAACTTTCACGGGCTTTTGAATGCTTTGAAGCGGCAAAAAAATTACATTTACAAATTTTGAAACAAGTGCAAGGGGATGTGGCACAGGCTGTGTGCAGTTTCTTTGAAACGTGGAATCCACGTAAAGCAAGAGAAAATCCAATTATTTCTCAAAACTGGGACGAATTGACGGCAGGAGGAAATGTAGTATTTTACATCAATGGAAAGTATGCACAGGAAGACCATGCAGTAGCAATGGCTTGGGAGAAAATGTGTGTGGAAAGTGATGGAACAGAAGAACAGGTTGGAAGATGCCTGGTAACAGGAAAACAGACAGAAATTGCCAGAATTCATACAGTAATTAAAGGAGTAAGAGGAGCTCAGTCTAGTGGTGCAGCGCTTGTGTCATTCAATGCATCAGCTTTTGAATCTTATGAAAAAGAGCAAAGCTACAATGCACCAGTTGGAAAATATGCGATGTTTGCATATACGACTGCGTTAAATTATCTTTTAACACAAAGTAAATATGTGAAATTATTAGGTGATACAACAGTTGTATATTGGTCAGAGGATGCAGATATAGAGTGCAAGGATCTGTTCTTGGCAGCAAGCGAGCCAACGACTGACAATCAAGAGTTATTGGATGGAGTATTTTCAAATCTGGAAAAGGGATATGCAGTAGACGTAGATAGTGTATATAAAAATATTAATTTGAATCAGCGTTTTTATATTCTTGGAATTGCACCAAATGCAGCACGTCTGTCGGTTCGATTTTTCTATACAGATGAGTTTGGAAAAATTCTTCAACATTTGAAGGAGCATTATGATCGAATGGAAGTTGTACGGCCAGCAAAAGATACCATTCACTATATGGGAATTTGGCGTATGTTGCAGGAAACCGTAAATAAAAAGTCAAAGGATAAAAGTCCACAGGCAGGGATGGCAGGTCGTACATTTTCTGCTATTCTTTCAGGAGGTCGTTATCCAGAAAGTATGTATTTTGCGGTGCTGGAACGTATCCGTGCAGAGCAAGATGATTCAGATGCGCATAGCTATAAGATTACACGTGGCAGGGCAGGAATTATTAAAGCGTATTTGATTCGGAATACAAAAAGTTTACAAGGAAGAGAGGAATTATTTGTGGCACTAAATGAAGCATGCAATGATGTTGCGTATGTATTAGGGAGAGAGTTTTCAGTGTTAGAGGATATTCAACAAACAGCCAATCCTGGAATTAATGCAACGATTAAAGATCGCTATTTTAATTCAGCGTGCGCAACACCAGCGGTTATTTTTCCAGTTTTATACAAATTGAAAAATAGTCATGTACGGAAGTTATCGGTAGGAAATGCAATTTATTTTGAGAAGATTTTAACAAGTCTTCAAGCAAAGCTTCCAGCGGAAGGACTTCCGCTGCGCTTGACTTTGGAACAGCAGGGAAAATTTATACTTGGCTATTATCATCAGACTCAGAAACGTTATGAAAAGAAGGGAGAAGAGTAAAATGTCAGAAGCAATTAAGAACCGATATGAATTTATGATTTTATTCGATGTGGAAAATGGAAATCCTAATGGAGATCCAGATGCAGGAAATCTTCCACGAATTGATCCAGAAAGTGGATATGGACTGGTAACAGATGTGTGTCTGAAACGCAAAATTCGAAATTATGTGGAACTTGTAAAGGAAAGTGAGCCAGGATATCGAATTTATGTAAAGGAAGGTGTTCCGCTGAATCGCAGTGATAATGAAGCATATCAGTCTATTGGAGTGACTGATAAAAGCGTAAAGGAAGCAAAAAAGAAGGATCCGGATATTGATTTAAAAATCCGAAATTATATGTGTGACAACTTTTTCGATATCCGTACATTTGGAGCTGTTATGACAACATTTGTTAAGGCGGCTCTAAATTGTGGTCAGGTGAGAGGACCGGTGCAACTGGGATTTGCGAAAAGTATTGATCCAGTTATTAGCCAGGAAGTAACGATTACGCGTGTTGCGATCACAACTGAAAAGGATGCAGAGGAAAAGAAAACGGAGATAGGAAGAAAGTCTATTATTCCATATGCATTATACCGGACAGAAGGGTATGTTTCTGCGAATCTTGCAAGGAAGGTTACAGGATTCAGTGAGGAAGATTTGGAACTTTTATGGCAGGCTATTATTAATATGTTTGAAAATGACCATTCAGCGGCTAGAGGAAACATGGCAGTACGTGAATTGATTGTATTTAAGCATGATTCTGAGCTTGGAAACTGTCCAGCATATAAGCTTTTTGATGCTGTAGATGTGCATCGTAAAGAGGGCGTTATTTGTGCAAGAAAGTATTCTGACTATGAGGTAACGCTTCACACAGAGAAAATTCCTGACTCAGTGGAAGTGATGCGAAAAATTTAATAGGAAGAGAGAATGAAAAAAGCGACAGGACAGAAGATAATCTAAGGAGGGCAGTACGCATGGACTATCAGGAAGATGAATATTTGATGCTATCTGGTATACAACATTTTGCATTTTGTAGACGCCAATGGGCTTTGATTCATATTGAGCAGCAGTGGGAAGACAATGTGCGTACAGTAGAAGGAGAGCTAATGCACAAAAGAGCACATGATATTAATTTGATTCAAAAGTCAAAGGATGTTCTGACGGTTCATGCGTTGCCAATTAGTTCAAAGAAAATGGGTGTGTCTGGAGAATGTGATATTGTGGAGTTTAGAAAAACAGAAGAGGGAATTCAATTACATGGTCACAGGGGCTGTTATCAGGTGTATCCAGTAGAATATAAGAGAGGCACTCCTAAGATAACAGAAATGGATCGATTGCAATTGGTCGCTCAGATTATTTGTTTGGAAGAAATGTTTCAAACTGAGATATCGCAGGGAGCAATCTTTTATGGGGAAATCAGGCGCAGGGAAATTGTGGAGGCAACACCGCAGTTGAGAGATTTTGTGAAAACTGCATTTGAGGAGATGCATCAACTGTACAAACGAGGCTATACACCAAAAGTGAAATGGAGCAAAAGCTGCAATGCATGTTCACTCAAAGAGATTTGTCTGCCAAAACTCGGTAAGAAAAAGGACGTTAGAGCATATATCAATGCTGCGTTATCAGATGAAATGACTTAAAAGAGAGGAATATAATGAAAAAATTACTAAATACCCTGTATGTAACATCTGCTGACAGTTATTTGGCATTGGATGGGGAAAATGTGGTTATTCTTGAGAAAGAAAATGAACTGGGAAGATTACCACTTCATAATCTGGAGGCAATTATATCATTTGGATACCGAGGAACTAGCCCAGCATTGATGGGGGCTTGCGCAGAGCGAAATGTTTCATTATGCTATATCACGCCTCAGGGAAGATTTTTAGCTCGGATAAGTGGAAAAACAAAGGGAAATGTATTGCTTCGAAAAAAACAATATGCAGTTTCAATGGATGAGATGAAAAAACTTCCGATTGCAAGAAATTGCATTATGGGAAAAGTACATAATGCAAGATGGGTTTTGGAACGTGCTGTTCGAGATCATAGTATGCAAATTGATGTACCAGAAGTAAAAGCTGAATCTGATACATTAAAGCGAACACTGAAAGAAATCAATAAATGCGAGGATATTGATCGTCTTAGAGGATTAGAGGGTGAGGCAGCAAGCACATATTTTCGTGCATTTGATGAATTGATTCTTCAGCAGAAGAAAGACTTTATTTTTCAAGGAAGAAATAAACGACCTCCTATGGATAATGTGAATGCGTTACTTTCTTTTGTATATACATTATTAGCGAATTCAATGGCATCTGCACTTGAGGCAGTGGGATTGGATCCATATGTGGGATTTATGCATACAGATCGACCTGGCAGATGTTCGTTGGCGCTTGACATGATGGAGGAGTTAAGATCATCATTTGCAGATCGCTTTGTACTGACATTGATTAACAAAAAGATTGTTACTGGAAAGCAATTCAAAAAATCCGAAAATGGAGCTGTTATCTTAAAGGAAGATGCTAGAAAAGTAGTGTTAATCGAGTGGCAGAAGCGAAAGAAAGAAGAAATTGTGCATCCATTTTTGGAAGAAAAAGTGGAGTGGGGACTTGTTCCATTTGTTCAGGCAATGCTTTTGGCAAGGTATTTAAGAGGTGATTTAGAAGAGTATCCACCGTTTTTATGGAAGTAGTTGGTTGGAGAATATGAGAAAAGGAAGGAAAACGGATGCTTGTATTGATTACATATGATGTGAATACGGAGACATCTGCTGGAAAAACAAGATTAAGAAAAGTAGCAAAACAGTGTGTTAATTATGGCAGAAGAGTTCAAAATTCAGTATTTGAATGTATTCTTGATGCTACACAATGTGTGCAGCTAAAGGCTTCATTGATTGAATTGATAGATGAAGAAAAAGATAGCTTGCGATTTTATTATCTTGGAAATAAGTATAAAACAAAGGTAGAGCACATTGGAATAGATAATGGTATAGCAGCAGATGAGGTATTAATTTTATAATGTGAGAATACAGAGACAAAATCATTCACTTTCGTGTAGTATATTCATTGAAACATTTTGTCTCTGTAAAAGAATTGAATATTGGCTATTTAGTAGTAATGGCAAAGATATTATTAAGGAAGTGAGCTTAGATTATTGACAAAATATTTCTGATATTTTAATTTTTTAGAGATGAAAAAGAAAGAATTAAAAATCAGGTGCGAATCGGAAGTGATATAAAAAAAGCTGGGAGATTCGCACCTGAAAATATTAAAAAATTAATTGAAAAATGCACAACTATGTGCTAGAGTGAAGAAAAGAAGCAAAATCTATAAGTAGGATAAAATATAATGCATAAAAATATGTATTATAAAAATTTAATTATAGATATTTTTGCAGTCACCTTCCGCAAGGAAGGTGTGGATTGAAATAATTAACTCAATTCCCTTTTCCTGCAAGACCTCCGTCACCTTCCGCAAGGAAGGTGTGGATTGAAATTGGAAATATCGGGCGGTCAGATCGGGAGCAGACGTCACCTTCCGCAAGGAAGGTGTGGATTGAAATCCTTAGCGCTTCCGTATCTTCTTCATCTTCGCCAGTCACCTTCCGCAAGGAAGGTGTGGATTGAAATCACCCTGGATGTAATGACATAGCCGGTATTCTCCGTCACCTTCCGCAAGGAAGGTGTGGATTGAAATGCTACTGACATTAGCGGTGAAAATCTGGACAAAGTGTCACCTTCCGCAAGGAAGGTGTGGATTGAAATTCTAAGTCGTTTGCATATTCTGTATTGGTCTTCGTCACCTTCCGCAAGGAAGGTGTGGATTGAAATCCGCCTACAATTGCAGATATCCGCAAGCGGTGTGGTCACCTTCCGCAAGGAAGGTGTGGATTGAAATGTACAATCACGACAACGACGGTCAATACGGCCAGATCGTCACCTTCCGCAAGGAAGGTGTGGATTGAAATCACTTGCGCTTATTGCCATAGCCGACAACAAAAGTCACCTTCCGCAAGGAAGGTGTGGATTGAAATCTGGAAGCGTGATGCCAATCGTACCGGACGCATGTCACCTTCCGCAAGGAAGGTGTGGATTGAAATAACTATCGTTAGAAGAAGAAAAGACGTTAAAATTGTCACCTTCCGCAAGGAAGGTGTGGATTGAAATTCCGTACTCCCATATTGTAGAACTAATTTTGATTGTCACCTTCCGCAAGGAAGGTGTGGATTGAAATAAGTTTCTACGGGCATGAATACAGACAGTGAACTTGTCACCTTCCGCAAGGAAGGTGTGGATTGAAATAAAAACTTATCTCTTGTTTCTCGATCTTTTCTTGGTCACCTTCCGCAAGGAAGGTGTGGATTGAAATGTGACTCCATAGTACTTTCCCATCCCGGTATCATGTCACCTTCCGCAAGGAAGGTGTGGATTGAAATTATGTATCTGTATCCATACTCATAGACTCCATGGTCACCTTCCGCAAGGAAGGTGTGGATTGAAATTCCTTTTTGTTTGCTTTCTTTTTTTGGTATTGCAAGTCACCTTCCGCAAGGAAGGTGTGGATTGAAATTTTTATAGCTCAGTTGAATATACAATTCGCCAAACGTCACCTTCTGCAAAGAAGGTGTGGATTGAAATTCGGTATAGCTCTCCACACCGACATCCTGCTTCCGTCACCTTCTGCAAGGAAGGTGTGGATTGAAATACGGCTAATGTGTAACGTGCAACTGCAAGCTTGTTGTCACCTTCTGCAAGGAAGGTGTGGATTGAAATCACCATTGCGCCGGCGCATCGGACAGATACTACGTCACCTTCCGTAAGGAAGGTGTGGATTGAAATTCCGTGGCCTGCTCCCTCGCCTGCTGCCACATGAGTCACCTTCCGTAAGGAAGGTGTGGATTGAAATCTTTGTTAATTCTGTAATCTGATACTGCACATCGTCACCTTCCACAAGGAAGGTGTGGATTGAAATAGACAGAACAACGTATATAGAGTTATTGGACACGTCACCTTCCGCAAGGAAGGTGTGGATTGACAAGGTAAATGAGTATTTTGAGTATTGCGTCACATTCTGCAAATGGATCCAATTTCACAGATTTGATAAGGAAGCTCCGCCCCCATTTAGGGGCGATTTTGCGATGTAGCTTGAGATTATTTCGATCTTTCTTTCTGTATTTTGTTACAAAAATCAGATGAATCATCAATAGATTCTTATTGTGTCGTCTATGCTGATAAATAATTTTGAAGAAACAGATAAGTTACCAGTAGCGGTAGAAGAAGAGATGACTTATGGTAAAAAATAAAAGAGATGTTAGGTTCTATCCGTTTTTGACACTGAATGATAATACCAAAATTATACATTCGGAAGTACTAGAAAAAAATGGTGGCGAACAGGTTGAAGTTCGCATCAAAAAAGCAGTTAATGGAAAAATTCGTTCAGCATCTTGCTGGCTGCCTGATTATAGGTGGGAAAATATTGTTGGGTTTTCGGAAGTTGAAATTAAGTATTTTCAAGGATACCTAGAAACCATTGCTCACATTATTATGCAGTTAGCTCGTGAAGGCGGTTTTGAAGGAAGTGTGGATAGTGCATTAAATAAATCCTAGGAGATTCGCATCAGAAAAATTGAGGATTTTGCAAGAAAAAGAGTTGAAAAGGGAGTAACATTAATGTAAAATTAAAATGATTTATGCAATGAGCGCAAAAAGTGATTTTGAATGTGAATGGAAAACTTTTGCGTGAAAATTGCTGTCGATCTCCTTGTGAGGTTGTGAGTTGAAATGAGCTAAATTATAATCATCCAGAGTTGGAAGATGGTCGACCGCCTCGCGAGGTCGTGAGTTGAAATGGCAAAGAGGCTATGGTTGGTATGTTTGCTATTGCCAACTTTTTCAATTAGCCATCAGGTGCCTGTTACCGGAAAAACGGAGGCGTGAATTGAAATATTGTTGAGAGGAATATTTCCTTCGGCATGAATGCACTCGTCGAAGTGTTGTCTATTAAATAATCGTTACAGTTCGCGGCTAAGTTAATACGTAAATCTAACCCGAAGGTGAATGGCTTTCACGAGGCGGACACTTGAAGCAGGTCTTTCAAAGTAATGTATAATAAGAAGGAACATAACAGGAGCCTGCGGAGTTTGGTCCGCCGACGAAACCATTGCACCGAAGGGGTTTCGTAACATATCTTTGCGAACTGTAACCGAGTCGTACAGGAAATCCCCCGAAATAACCTTGACATTTTAAATTGCTGAGTGTAATATACAATATATCTTTTTCTGCCATTTGAAGGGCAAAAAAGTCAAAACAACCAACCCTTGAAAGGAATAACATGGATTTAATAGATTTGAGAAACGTTTCCGATTTAACCGGAATTGACATCAATATGGTAGATACAAACACTTTGGCACCGGAGATGGAACCAAACAGACAGCTCTATTTCATGGCAAAAAGCAGAGAGTATGTGAAAAGAAAGTCAGAAGAGTTAGGAAGAAACTTAACAGTTCATATTGCTACCTTTGGCTGCCAGATGAATGCAAAAGATTCTGAAAAACTGCTTGGTATTCTTGAAAAAATCGGATATGAGGAAACTGATGATGAGAAGGCTGCTGACTTTTTGATCATGAATACCTGTACCGTGCGTGAGAATGCAAATCAGAAGGTATACGGTCATTTAGGAATGTATCAGGGCAGAAAGAAGAAAGCACCGCACCGTATGATCGCTATCTGCGGCTGTATGATGCAGGAGCCAGATGAGGTCGCAAAGATTCGCAGCAGCTACCGTTTTGTTGATATTGTATTTGGAACTCATAACATATTTAAGCTTGCAGAGCTGTTATATCAGGCATTTACGAAAAAAGAACAGGTAATTGATGTATGGGAAGGAACTGATCAAATCGTAGAGGATCTTCCTGCTGTCCGCAAATATTCCTTTAAGTGTGGTGTCAACATCATGTATGGCTGCAACAATTTCTGCAGCTACTGTATCGTGCCATATGTGCGCGGAAGAGAGAGAAGCAGACAGCCAGAGGATATCATTAGAGAGATTAAGCAGTTAGTAGCTGATGGTGTAGTAGAGGTTATGCTTCTTGGCCAGAATGTAAATTCCTATGGAAAGACACTTGAGCATCCGATTACATTTGCACAGCTTTTACAGCAGGTAGAGCAGATCGAAGGACTTCGTTGGATTCGTTTTATGACTTCTCATCCTAAGGATTTGTCTGACGAATTAATTGAGGTGATGAAAAATTCCAAAAAGATTTGTCGCCACTTACATTTGCCGCTTCAGTCTGGAAGCAGCCGTATTTTAAAACTCATGAACCGAAAGTATGACAAAGAACAGTATTTGGAGTTAGCAGCAAAGCTTCGTCGTGAAATTCCTGATCTTTCTTTGACTACGGATATTATTGTTGGATTCCCAGGCGAGACTGAGGAAGATTTTGAAGATACAATGGATGTAGTGCGCAAGGTGCAGTATGACAGTGCATTTACTTTTATTTATTCAAAGCGTACTGGAACACCAGCTGCTGCAATGGATGATCAGATACCAGAGGAAGTGGTAAAGGATCGTTTTGACCGCCTGTTAAAGCTTGTTCAGTCTATTGCGACAACTCAGTGCAGCCGCGATACTGGAAAAACACTCGAAGTGCTGGTAGAAGAGGTTAATGAGAAAGATCCATCTATGGTATCAGGACGTCTCAGCAATAACACAGTGGTTCATTTTAAGGGAGATAGTTCATTGATCGGAACGATCTGCAAAGTAAAAATGATAGAGTCCAAAGGCTTTTACTATTTGGGAGAGCTTGTGGAATAACGCATAAGATAAGAAAGGATAGCGGCTGGAGGGTACCAAAAGTGGTTTCAGACCTTGTTGAAAAGGAA
>OGPQ01000768.1_pt1 | contig 25785 bp, 17 predicted proteins | sample 1552971 | NCBI WGS metagenome assembly OGPQ01 (sample SAMEA2580232, study PRJEB22360) | human gut metagenome | biome: human gut; feature: human-associated habitat; material: faeces | place: Denmark | collected 2008/2010 | reverse complement strand
AGCACTCGGCTGTTAACCGAGTTGTTGTAGGTTCGAGCCCTACTCGGGGAGTTTTTTAGTATAATATATGGTGACATAGCCAAGTGGTAAGGCCCCGGTCTGCAACACCGTCATCGCCGGTTCAAATCCGGCTGTCACCTCTCTTAAAATGACTACATCAGTTTATGATGTGGTCTTTCTTTTATATAATTTGCAAATAAAATATATTGTGAATTTTATTTGATATACGTAATATGTGTTGCAAAGATTTCGTTATTTTTAGATTTTCTATATTACTTTTCAGGATGCTACACTAAATTAATAAAGAGAAATATAAGTCTGATAAACAGAATTATATTTCTCTTTTTTAACAACTCTTATCCTTTTTTGAATAGTTGTAGTAGTATTATTATTCCTCTTCAGGATATTTCATACCCCATTCGGTTCTTATATCAGACATGATTTTCATAACATCATATGTATACTGACTGTGAATGAGGTTTTCTATTTCATCGGATGATGCAGAGTTTATGGCTTTTTCCATATCACATACTTCGTAATAAAGTGCATCTGATGTATCACCTGCATCAATTACTTCTTTATGACCATTCTCTGTGTATGTAATAGTTGCCTGCATTCCTCTTGGATACTCAAAGATTTCTACATATGCTTTGTCAAAAGATAGTGTAGCGCGTTTTGGCTGCTTGGAATGTAGAGATAATGTGACTGTTGCCATCTCGGCAGCATCATTCATAAGCAGAATGCCTGCCTGTTCATCAACACCGGTCGGAGCATATCTAACCTGTGACAATACATGCGACGGTGTTTCCTTGAAGAACCAGCGAATGAGAGAAAGTGAGTAAACACCAATATCAAGCAGTGCTCCTCCTGCAAGCTTACGGCTGAAAAACCTATTTGTCATATTGTAATCTTTGTAGCTTCCAAAATTGACCTGAATTAAATTGAGTCTGCCGAGTTGTCCACTTGAAATTATTTTATTTAACTTTTTATAAACAGGCATATGATATATAGTCATGGCTTCAGCAAGAATTACGTTATTTGCTTTGGCCAATGAGATTGCCTCATCGAGCTCTGTAATATTTAATGTGATAGATTTCTCACAGAGTACATGCTTTCCATTAGAAAGGGCTTTTCTTAAATAATTAATGTGAGTATTGTGTGGAGTGGAGATGTAAATGATATCCACATCAGGATCATAAAAGACGTCATCAATGTTGTCATATACCTTTGAAATGCCATATTTTTGTGCAAAAGCTTGAGCCTTTTCATGAGTCCTGTTGGCAACTGAATAAAGAGTGCGCCCTTCCTTTGAGAGAGCCTGCGAGAGCTCATTAGCTATTACGCCGCAGCCGAGTGTGGCCCAATTAAGCTGTTTCATATGAATTCCTCCTTTTTTAATAAGGTACTGTAGCTGTGAAGATATATAAATTATTACAAATTCAGCTAAATTACAAAATATCAACTTAAATCATAAAATATAATTAAATCAAAAATATTCAAATCATAAAATATGCACCGAAATCACAATATATGTACCTTAATGAAGATATTCTAGCATGATGATTTATGAATTACAATATATTTAGAAATGAAACAGTCAAAATCAGTCAAAGTTAGATTGATGCAAAATCTAAATTAGTCAATTTGAACTATTAATATTAATTATAAATTAGTAATAGAAAAGATACTAAAAATAGTAATTAGACAAGTATTAATGATATATATAGTATATTCTACACAAAAATGAATACTGCATTTGCATATATTGCACAATTTTAAAACTTGCTTTATATATTTTTAACAATTTTTAGTGTGATTATTTGTGAATATAAATGACTGATTATGATTGACAATGACGGATTATGAAAATATAATTATACTACAAGTTAAATGAATGTTGAAATGTTTAATACAGTAATTTGAAAATGAGCATTAAATAAATGGCTTATAAAATAAGTCTTTTAATAGTTTGATAAACAGGGGGGATTAGATGCTGGCGGAAGATAGATGCAAAAAAATACTCGATATATTAGATTCGATGGGAAGTGTGACTGTTCAGCAGCTTATGGATGAGCTTGATACATCCGAGTCAACAATCAGGCGTGATCTGGTTGCAATGGACAAGAAGGGGTATCTCACCAAGGTACATGGTGGTGCGATTGCAAATAATACGAATATCCATACTCAGGATGAGAAGGTTATCAACAGGCTTAAGCAGAATCGCAGCGAAAAGGAACAGATTGCCAGATATGCGGCATCACTTATTGTGGATAATGATTTTGTTTATATAGATGCCGGTACTACAACGGCAGTCATGATTGATTATATTACTGCAAAGAATGTGGTTTTTGTTACAAACTCTCTGACTAATGCCAAGAGAATTTCCGATAGGGGATATACAGTATATATTCTGGGTGGCGAGTTCAAGTCTACTACTGAGGCTATTGTCGGAGATGAGGCCGTTGTGACGCTCGATAAATACAATTTTACGAAGGGCTTCTGGGGAACCAACGGAATTACTGTGAAGAATGGATTTACGACTCCGGAGATAAAGGAGGCCATGATTAAAAAGAAATCCATGGAGAATAGCAAGGAGAAATACATTCTTGCGGATGACAGTAAGTTTTCACAGGTATCAAGTATCAAGTTTGCTGATTTTGAGGATGCTGTAATTATTACAAATGCACTAAGCAATGACAACTATAAGAAATACAAAAATATTAAGGAGGTCTAACATGATTTATACGGTTACTTTTAATCCATCACTAGATTATATAGTTGATGTAACAGATTTTAAGACAGGAGTGGTCAATAGAACGACTGGAGAGAAGATTTTTGCAGGTGGTAAGGGCATCAATGTTTCCATGGTTCTTAAGAATCTTGGAATGAGCAATACTTCACTTGGTTTTACAGCGGGTTTTACAGGAAATGAAATTAAAAGACTTCTAGGAAAAAAAGGTGTTGATACTGATTTTATAGAGGTGGAGGATGGTATTTCACGTATCAATGTGAAGCTTCGCTCAAATGAGGAATCCGAGATTAATGGTCAGGGACCGGTAATCACTGAGGACAACATTAAAAAGCTTTATGAGAAGCTTGACTGCTTAAAGGAGTCTGATGTGCTTGTGCTCGCAGGAAGTATTCCTGATGTGATGCCTTCATCAATGTATATGGATATTATGAAGCATCTTGAGGGCCGTGGAATAAATATCGTGGTTGATGCGACAAGAAATCTGCTCACAAATGTGCTTGCATATAAGCCATTCCTCATCAAGCCAAACAATCATGAGCTCGGTGAGATATTCGGGGTTGAGATTACAGACAAGGACGATGTGATAAAGTATGCAAAGAAACTTCAGGAGCAGGGCGCAAGAAACGTGCTTGTTTCTATGGCAGGTGACGGAGCAGTGCTTGTGACCGAGGATGGACAGGAATTTAAGGCTAAGGCTCCTAAAGGTAAGCTCAAAAACTCTGTAGGCGCAGGTGATTCGATGGTAGCCGGATTTGTTTACGGATACCTCAAATCAAATGATTATAAGCAGGCATTTATTTATGGTGTATGTACAGGAAGTGCAAGCGCATTTTCTGAGGAGCTTGCTACAAAGCCTGAGGTTGAGGCACTTATAGAAAAATGGGAGAATGCTTCCAATTAAACAAACGGTATCAAAAGGTTGATATAAATAATTAATATATTCTATTAGGAGGAATGATGTATGACAATCAGGGATTTGTTGGCAGCTGAGAGTATCAATTTAAATGGTACGCCTGCCGGAAAAACCGAAGCATTGAATCAGTGTATTGATTTGATGGCAAAAAGTGGCAAAATTGCCGATGTTGAAACGTATCGCAAGGGCGTTTTTGCAAGAGAGGAGGAAGGCACAACAGGAATTGGAATGGGTATAGCAATTCCTCATTGTAAGTCTGATGCCGTTACTAAAGCAGGTCTTGCGGCAATGGTTGTAAAGGATGGGGTTGACTTTGAATCACTCGACGGTACACCTGCAAAGATTATTTTCCTTATCGCTGCACCAAACACAGAGGATAATGTGCATCTTCAGGTGCTTAGCAAGCTCTCTGTTATGCTGATGGACGAGCAGTTTACAAATTCTCTTATCAATGCCGGTTCAGTTGATGAGTTTTTAAATATCATCGATAGCGCTGAAAAAGCAAAGGATGAGAAAGAGGCTGCCAAAGAGGCAAAGGAGAAAGAGCCTGTTGAGGTGAAGAAGGACGATGTATTTATCGTTGCAGTTACAGCCTGTCCTACAGGAATTGCCCATACTTATATGGCTGCTGAGGCTATTGAGAAAAAGGCCAAGGAGCTGGGATATCAGGTAAAGGTTGAGACAAGAGGCTCAGCCGGAGCTAAAAATGTACTCACAGATGATGAGATTGCAAAGGCTACCGGTGTTATCGTTGCATGTGATACAAATGTGCCTACAGACCGTTTTGACGGAAAGAAGGTTATTGAGTGTCAGGTTTCTGACGGAATAAATAAGACAGAGGAGCTTATAAAGAGAATTGCTGCCGGTGATGCTCCTGTATTTAAGGCATCAGGTAAAAAAGAGGCTTCACATTCATCTATTGGTGGAAAGGAGAGCATTGGACATCAGATTTACAAGCATCTGATGAACGGTGTTTCACATATGCTTCCGTTCGTAGTTGGTGGTGGTATCCTTATCGCAATCGCGTTCCTTATCGATGGATTCAGTGTTGACCTTAATTCACTGCCGGCTGACCAGAGAGCAAATTTCGGTACTATTACACAGGGCGCAGCATTGTTTAAGGGAATCGGTGGAACAGCATTTGGATTTATGCTTCCAATTCTTGCAGGCTTTATCGCTATGAGTATTGCTGACCGTCCGGGTCTTGCAGTTGGTTTCGTAGGCGGTTCAATCGCAGCAAACGGTACATCAGGCTTCCTTGGAGCACTTGTAGCAGGTTTCGTTGCAGGATATATTGTAAATCTCTTAAAGAAGATATTCTCTAAGCTTCCTGAGAGTCTTGATGGTGTGAAGCCGGTTCTTCTTTATCCGCTGCTTGGTATATTCCTCATAGGCGTTATAATGCAGTTTGTAGTTGAGCCTCCAATCGGAGCTTTAAATACAGCTATCAACAATGGTCTTAATGGACTTAACGGTGCAAGCGCAGTAGTTCTCGGAGTACTTCTCGGAGGAATGATGGCAATAGATATGGGTGGCCCTGTAAACAAAGCCGCTTATGTATTTGGTACAGCTTCAATCGCTGCCGGAAACTACAATATCATGGCAGCAGTTATGATTGGTGGTATGGTTCCACCACTCGCAATCGCTCTTGCAACAATCTTCTTCAAGAACAAGTTCACAGCAGAGGAGAGAAAGGCCGGACCTACAAACTTTATCATGGGATTATCATTTATCACAGAGGGTGCAATCCCATTCGCAGCATCTGATCCGCTTCATGTCCTTCCGGCATGTGCAGTTGGTTCAGCAGTGGCAGGTGGACTTTCAATGGCATTTGGATGTACACTCATGGCACCTCACGGAGGAATCTTCGTAGTACCTACAATCGGAAATCCGTTAATGTATCTTGTTGCATTAGTAATCGGATCTTTCATTGCATGTGGATTACTCGGATTACTCAAAAAGAAAGTAAGTGAATAAGCAATCCTCAATTATCATTTTTTAATCCAACCTATAAACTAATCAACAAAGGCACTGCTTCGGCGGTGCCTTTGTTGTTATGTTGTGTATTAAAAATTAAAAGTATAAACATTCTCTGAAATAACAGCCTCATGCCTTGACGAGTGAATTTTCGAAGCATAAAGTATTATTAAGATGTAACTATTCAGAAAATAAACATTAGTAAACAGTGAGGCATAAAATGGGCAAGGTTATAGGTATAGATTTAGGAACAACAAACAGCTGTGTGGCAGTATTGGAGAACAATCAGCCGGTAGTCATAACTAACAGCGAGGGTCAGAGAACAACTCCGTCTGTAGTGGCTTTTACAAAAAATGGAGAGCGACTGGTTGGAGAGGCTGCAAAGAGGCAGGCAGCAGTCAATGTGGACAGGACATTTTTCTCAATAAAGAGACAGATGGGAAGCGATTTCAGGGCAAAGGTGGATGGAAAGCTGTATTCAGCTCCTGAGATTTCTTCTATGATTCTCAGAAAGCTGAAAAAGGATGCAGAGGACTATATTGGTGAGGCAGTGACAGATGCTGTAATCACAGTTCCTGCATATTTTTCGGATGCGCAGAGGCAGGCAACTAAGGATGCAGGAAGGATTGCTGGGCTTAATGTGCTTCGAATCATAAATGAGCCAACCTCTGCGGCACTCGCATACGGACTGGACCACGGACAGCAGCAGAAAATTCTTGTCTACGACCTCGGAGGAGGAACCTTCGATGTGTCTGTTATCGAAATAGGGGACAATCTGATAGAAGTGCTTGCCACAGCCGGTGATAATCATCTGGGTGGAGATGATTTTGATGAGAGAATCACGAATTATCTTGTTACAGAGTTTTACAGACAGCAGAATGTGGATCTGAGAAAGGATAATACTGCTATGCAGCGTGTCAGGGAGGAGGCTGAGAAGGCAAAAAAGGTGCTTTCATCCTCATCCTCAACCACTATCAACCTGCCGTTTATCACCACTGTAAAGGGACAGCCGGTCCACATGGAGATGAACCTCACAAGGGCTGAGTTTAATGAGATAACAAAGGATCTGGTGGAGAGAACGGCCATTCCGGTAAATCAGGCACTTTCAGATGCGGGGATTTGTGCAGCGGAGCTTGGAATGGTGCTGTTGGTAGGAGGCTCTACACGTGTGCCGGCTGTTGTTGAGGAGGTCAGAAGAATTACAGGAAAAGAGCCTTCACACAACCTGAATCCTGACGAGTGCGTGGCACTCGGTGCAGCAGTACAGGGTGGCAAGCTCGGTGGAGCAATTGTCGCAGGCAGTAGTGCGGCAGAGATTATACTGATGGATGTCACACCGCTTTCACTCGGAATTGAGACAGTTGGTGGTGTCTCAACCAAAATTATTGACAGAAATACGACTATTCCTACGAGATACAGCCAGATTTTTACAACTGCAGGAAGCTTCCAGACCTCTGTGGATATAAAGGTACTGCAGGGTGAGAGGCAGTTTGCAAGGGACAATAAGCTGATTGGAAACTTCAGGCTAAAGGGCATCAAGCCGGCTCCGGCAGGTGTGCCGCAGATAGAGGTGACGTTTGATATAGATGCAAACGGCATTGTGCAGGTTTCTGCAAAGGACCTGGGCACAGGAAAGCATCAGGAGATTACGATTACCGCAAGCTCAAATTTGTCTGATTCTGAGATTGAGCAGGCAATCCGCGAGGCACAGGAGTATGAGGCAACAGATGGACAGAGAAAGGCTTATATTGATGCAAGAAGTGAGGCTGATACGCTTGTGCGACAGGTGGAAAACGTTATGGCTGACAAGGAAAAAAGAAAGGCTATGGACAGCGCACAGAAAAAGAGTGTGAAATCGTCACTTTCATATGTGAAGAAGCTTATTTCAAGGACAAAGCCCGGAAATGTGAGCGAAGAGCAGGCTGCCGAGATAAAGCATGCGGCAGATGAACTGAGAAATGCGGCAGCGGGTTTGATTTAATTATAGTAACTACTATTATTCATTTGGCTATTTACGAGAAGCGGATTTTCATATAAAATATGGGTAAGTGGTGAGTATTCATAACCACCCTGAATAGTTATAATGTTAATTTAAATCCGAGGAAATAGAAAATGAATGCGAACGATAAAACAGAAAAGGTACTAAGAGAAATTCATATCATGCTCTCAAAGGCGGAGCCATATAAGCCGGAGCCGAGCAGGGTGATCATAAACAAGCAGCAAATGATAGATTTACTTGCTGAGCTGAATAAGTGTATATATGCAATGCAGGATGAGTATGAGCTTACTGAGCAGAGTCGCAATCACGCAGAGAGAGAGTTCAGAAAGAAGGGGGATCAGATAGTCTGGGATGCAAGCAGAAAGGCTGAGGATGTGTATGCAGCATCGGTTATCTATACGGATGAGGCGCTTTCAAGAGTGCGTGATATCATCAATGATACCAACGAGTCACTTGAAAAGCTGTGCAAGAATATGAAGGATAAGATTGCAGAACAGGAGAAGATAGTTAAAACTAACCAGTATGAGCTCAAGGGACAGCTTCAGGATTTGTCCGATACGGAGAAGTATCTTAAGATTATCGATGACAGAAATAAGGAGATAGAACGTCAGAAAAATGCAGGTAAGCCAGTAGAGGAGCGTACTATTGACAAGGAAGAGAAGTCTATCTATGCAAACAGACAGACTGAAATCAAGGTAAATATGGATTATATCAGAAAACTGGGACTTGCGGAGGGCGAGGACCTGGGAGATGGTGTAGTGGGTGAAGTGAAGCTTGCAGACGATACACCTGATGCCGGATTAAATCATGGCAATGATAAGGATGAAGCCAAGGATGCCGGCTCAAAATCGTCTGTTGATGAGGATTATAAGGCAATAAGCAGAAAAGCCGGCAATCCACCTGTTATCAATACAATGGAAGGGAAGGAGCTCACAGCCGGCATCCACAGAATGTGGCAGAGCATCACCGGAAATAAAGGGAAATGAAACACGCCTATGTAATATAAAGCAGCAGTTCAAAACAGAACGGCTGCTTTTTGGCTTATATTTAAAAGTAGGTAATATTAAGCAGATTTTAAGAAAAACAAAGTGGATAATCTGATAAAATATAGCTGACTAACGGCAGGAGAAGGTTTCTAATCAAAATTCATAGAAGGAGGATAATATGACAATATTAGTTTGTGATGACGACAAGGAAATAGTTGAGGCAATTGAGATTTACCTGATGCAGGAGGGCTACGACGTGGAGAAGGCTTACGACGGCATACAGGCGGTTGAAATTATGAAGAATAAAAAAATAGACCTCATGATAATAGATGTCATGATGCCAAAGCTCGACGGGATAAGAGCTACTCTGCAGATACGAAAGGAAAGCAGGGTGCCGATAATCATTCTATCGGCAAAGACAGAGGATGCTGACAAGATTTTAGGCCTCAATGTGGGGGCTGATGATTATGTTACAAAGCCTTTTAATCCGCTTGAGCTTGTGGCAAGAGTAAAGTCACAGCTTCGCAGATACACCACTCTGTCAAGCAATGATGCAGCCGGAGACAAGGTTTATGAAGCCGGAGGCCTTTTGGTAAATGATGATTTAAAAAAGGTGACTGTGGATGGCGAGGAGGTAAAGCTCACACCGATTGAGTACAATATCCTGCTTTTACTCCTTAAAAACAAGGGAAAGGTCTACTCAATAAACGAAATATATGAGAGTATATGGAACGAGGAGGCGATAGGCGCCGACAATACAGTTGCAGTGCACATCAGACATATCAGGGAAAAAATAGAGATAAATCCTAAAGAGCCGCGATATCTGAAGGTGGTCTGGGGAGTAGGCTATAAGATAGAGGACAACAAATGAAGCAGTATACGATAGGAAAAAAAGCAGCGGTCATAGTTTTACATCAGCTATGCATGATACTTATGGTGACAGGAGTGTTTGCCACAGGCTATGCATTCAGGCACGATGCGCATGGAAATATTGATATATATACACTAATATCGCTTGCGGGCCTGGTAGGCAGCTTTGTGAGCCTGGCATATATGGCAAACGTGGCAGGCAGAAAATCAGAGGATGATTACACAATATACTATTTACCGATTGACAAGGTATACTCTGATGTGATGCTAGTGATATTTACACTGCTCATGGTATTTATGGGAAAAGTGATTTCAGGCGTAAAAAACCAGCACTTTGACTATGCATCACTTATTATGACGGCCGGCACATTTACTTTTTTGTTTGATCTGGCTTTTATTATTTTATACCAGAGCATTGTAAGGAAGATAAAAGGCAATATACTTTGCACACACAGCCTGATGTACAAGGGCTATGAGCTTTTGAAAAGAGTTATTGAGAAAAAGGATATCCATACACAAAAAACCAAAGAGATAATGCGCATACAGGAGGCTCTTGAAGCTATTTCGGAAGGAGCGCTTGACACTACACTCAATGTCAATGAGTTTCATGGGCAGCAGAAAAAGGTGGCGGAGGCTGTCAACCATATACGCCAGGGTCTTATGAGCTCGGTAAATGAGAGTCTTAAAAATGAAAAATTAAAGGCTGATTTAATAACAAACGTATCACATGATATAAAGACACCTCTGACTTCAATAGTCAACTATGTTGACCTGCTTAAGAGGGAAAATCTGGAAAATGAAAATGCTAAATACTATATACATGTGCTGGAGGAAAAGTCACAGCGCTTAAAGCAGCTTACAGAGGATTTGGTAGAGACATCAAAGATTACCTCGGGAAATGTGAAGCTCAATATGCAAAAGCTTGATCTGGTTGAGCTTTTATACCAGACCGGAGGTGAATTCAATGAGCGCTTTGAGTCGAGAAATCTGACAATAGTTACAAAAATTCCATCAGAACAGATATTTATCTATGCGGATGGACGTCAGCTTTACCGCTCTATTGAAAATCTGTATACTAATGCCGCAAAATATGCACTGGAAAATACCAGAGTGTATGTAGAGCTTGAAAAGGCAGATACAAAGGCCGTTTTTACAATAAAGAATGTGTCTAAGAACGAGCTTGACATAGTAAGCAACGGAAATGTGGACCTGACAGAGCGTTTTGTGAGGGGAGAGAGGTCGAGAACCACTGAAGGAAGTGGACTTGGACTTTCGATTGCAAAGAATCTGACCCATTTGATGGGAGGAAAATTCGAAATTAAGGTAGATGGTGATTTATTTATTGCCACAATTACCTATAATATTATATAATAGTAAATAAAAGAATTTTGAAATACACATACGGAGGTAGAATAAGTGAAATTATATGAAAACGGTGCTTACCTTTTAAACGGTAAGGAAGTAATAATTGATGGACCGGAAGCTCAGGCAGCTGTAAAAAGCAAGACCGGCATGGACATCGACAAACAGACAGCTAAGCAGGCGACAATTGCTTACGGTATTTTAAAGGAGCACAATACATCCGGCAATATGGACAAGCTTCAGATTAAGTTTGATAAGCTTACATCGCATGATATCACATTTGTAGGTATCATTCAGACAGCAAGAGCTTCAGGACTTGAGAAATTCCCTATCCCGTATGTACTTACAAACTGTCACAACAGCCTTTGTGCAGTTGGTGGAACAATCAATGAGGATGACCACATGTTTGGTCTCACATGTGCAAAGAAGTACGGCGGAATCTATGTACCACCTCATCAGGCAGTTATCCATCAGTTTGCACGAGAGATGCTTGCCGGCGGCGGAAAGATGATACTTGGTTCTGATTCACATACACGCTATGGTGCACTTGGTACTATGGCAGTCGGCGAGGGTGGACCTGAGCTTGTTAAGCAGCTTCTCGAACAGACATATGATATTGATATGCCTGAGGTAGTAGGTATTTACCTGACAGGAGAGCCAATAAAGGGCGTTGGACCACAGGATGTCGCACTTGCAATTATCGGAGAGGTATTCGGAAACGGCTTCGTAAAGAACAAAGTTATGGAGTTTGTAGGACCGGGTGTGTCTAATCTGAGCGTTGACTTCCGTATAGGTGTCGATGTTATGACAACAGAGACTACATGTCTTTCTTCTATCTGGAGAACAGATGACCAGGTTAAGGAATTCTTTGAGATTCACGGTAGGGCTGAGGACCACAAGGAGCTTAATCCGGGTGAGGTGGCTTACTACGACAGATTCATTGAGATTGATTTAAGCCAGATCCGCCCAATGATAGCTATGCCATTCCACCCAAGCAATACCTACACTATAGATGAGCTCAATGCAAACCTCATGGATATTCTCGATGACTGTGAGAAGAGAGCTGAGGTAAGCTTTGACGGCAAGGTGAAGCTTGATTTAAAGAGTAAGGTAAGAGACGGAAAACTGTATGTAGACCAGGGAATCATCGCAGGCTGTGCAGGCGGTGGATTTGAGAATATCTGCGATGCGGCTGACATATTAAACGGACATTCAATCGGAGCAGACGAGTTTACACTGAGTGTTTACCCGGCATCTACTCCAATATACATGGAGCTTGTGAAAAACGGAGCTGTAGCAAAGCTTCTTGAGACAGGTGCAATCGTAAAGACTGCTTTCTGCGGACCTTGCTTTGGTGCAGGAGATACACCGGCCAACAACGCATTCTCTATCCGTCATTCAACAAGAAACTTCCCTAACAGAGAGGGTTCTAAGGTACAGAATGGACAGATCAGCTCAGTGGCACTCATGGATGCACGTTCAATCGCTGCAACAGCAGCAAACAAGGGCTTCCTTACATCAGCAGCGGATATTGATGTCAACTTTACAAAGCCTAAATATTTCTTTGACAAGACTATATATGAGAACCGTGTATTTGACAGCCATGGAGTGGCAGATCCTTCAGTTGAAATCCAGTTCGGACCAAACATCAAGGACTGGCCGGCAATGAGCGCGCTTCCTGAGAATATGCTCCTTAAGGTGGTTTCAGAGATTCATGATCCTGTTACTACAACAGATGAGCTCATTCCTTCAGGAGAGACATCATCATATCGTTCAAACCCTCTTGGCCTTGCAGAGTTCGCACTTTCAAGAAAGGATCCTGAGTATGTAGGCAGAGCAAAGGAAATCCAGAAGGCCCAGAAGGCTATAGAGAGTGGTGAGTGCGCAGGAAAGGCTGTTCCTGAGGTTGCTGAAATCATGGGAGTAGTAAAGAAAAAATTCCCTGAGGCAAGCCATGAGAATATGGGCTTCGGAAGCACAATTTTTGCTGTTAAGCCGGGTGACGGCTCAGCAAGAGAGCAGGCTGCAAGCTGCCAGAAGGTACTCGGAGGCTGGGCAAATATCGCAAACGAGTATGCCACAAAGAGATATCGTTCAAACCTTATCAACTGGGGAATGCTTCCATTCATCATCGATGAGGGAGAGCTTCCGTTCCACAATCTCGACTATATCTTCCTTCCGGGAATCAAGAAGGAAATCGAGGATGCAAAGACGGAGTTTGAGGCATATGTTGTCAAGGATGGTGAATTAAAGCCATTTACACTGAAGATGGGTGAGCTCACAGATGATGAAAGAGAGATAATATTAAAGGGATGTCTCATCAACTATAACCGTAAATAAGGAGATTTTAATCCGATGGAAGAAACCGGAAAAGCTGGTAAAAAATCAAACATTGAGATAAATGAAGATAAGGGTGCGAAGCAGAATTCGCACCCGGGGCGTGAGGAATGGCCACATCTGATCAGAATAGGTGTCATGGTATTTGTCACGTTTGCAGTCAGTATACTGTTTTTCTTTGCACTGTACAGATTTGAGGGCTTTGCAGGCATATGGAGCAAGCTGCTTGCGGCAGCAATGCCCATTATAATGGGACTTGTGCTTGCATACCTGATGAATCCTGTCATGCTGTGTCTGGAAAGATGCTTTAAAAAGCTTCTTTCCAAAAAGATGAAAAGTGAAAGCAAGCTGCGAAAGATTTCAAGAGCTCTTGCAATCACAGGCTCGGTTATTATTCTTGTAGCGATTATTTCGCTCCTCATTGCGGCTATTGTGCCTTCTGTCATAGCAAGTATATCAGGACTTATGAAGACACTGCCAAATGATGTTGCGGCATTCATTAACATGATAAAGAACGGCAATTTCGGGGACAGCAAAATAGCTGAGCTCGCGAGCACATGTTTACAGAATACAACCGACTACATTGAGAATTATGCCACAGAAAAGATAATTCCTGAGGCACAGAAGTATGTTGCACAGATTACAACCGGTGTGATTTCGGTAGTCAGAGGCTTATTTAATTTTATTATCGGAATAATCGTGATGGTCTATGTGATGAGTATTCAGGAGACTCTTGCAGGACAGAGCAAAAAGATAATATATGCTGTCTGCAAGCCAAAGACAGGCAATATCATCATTGAGACGATCAGAAAGACAAATGAGATTTTTGGAGGCTTCATAAGCGGTAAGATTATAGATTCACTGATTATAGGTGTGATTGCATATTTCGGATGTCTGATTTTAAGGATTCCATCATCGGTGCTCGTTGCAGTGATTATCGGCGTCACAAATGTGATTCCGGTATTCGGACCGTTTATCGGTGCAATTCCATCGTTACTCATAGTAGTAATTCAGAGTCCGTGGCATGCGCTTTATCTTCTGATATTTATTGTCGTGCTGCAGCAGGTGGATGGTAATATAATAGGGCCTAAGATACTTGGCTCATCTACCGGTCTTTCGACCTTCTGGGTTATGTTTGCCATACTAATCGGCGGAGGAATGTTTGGTTTTCTTGGAATGTTACTTGGTGTTCCGACCTTTGCTGTGATATACTATATTGTGAAAAGAGTTGTTAATTATGCTCTCAGGAAAAAGAAGCTTCCTGAGGACACAAGGGATTATACAAAGACAACAGGCGTAGATACCAAAAATAATAAGCTTAAATACGAGTAGGTGAAATAAGTGGATAAATACGAATACAATCTCAAGCTGGATCAGATAAAAGCCCTAAGCGCCGAGGAGGGCTATATGAGCGCAGCAGAGATTGCGGATAGCATAAATTGGAACAAAATAAAAAATGTAAATACACTCGTTAAAATCGGCGAAATCTACGAGAAGGCCGAAAGATACCAGGATGCAAGGGACATACTTTTAATGGCCTATGACCGTTCACCAATCGGCAGGATGATTATATACAGACTGGCTGAGGTCGCCATCAAGATGGGGGATTATGATGCTGCTACAGAGTATTATGATGAGTTTGTTGAGATAGCGCCTCATGATGATATGAAGTATGTATTAAGATATGCCATCAAAAAAGGGCAGGGAGCTTCATTTGATGAGCTTATCACTATTCTTGAAGAGTACAAGGATGAAGAATACACTGAGGAGTGGGCATATGAGCTTGCATATCTATACCACAAGGCCGGAAAAGCCGATAAGTGTATAGATGCCTGCGATGAGCTCATTCTGTGGTTCGGAGACGGACCATATGTGGAGCGTGCGCTGGAGCTTAAGATGCTTTATCAGCCACTTACCAAGGCTCAGGAGGAAAAGTACAGACGATTCAAGGCAGAGAAGGAAAAGCCGGCTAAGATAAAGGATGAGGCTGAGGTCACTGAGATAGGTGCCATGGAGATGGTAAAGGGCGGAGAGATAGTGCATGATGACGTAACTATTCCGCAGATTACTGTAAATCAGGAGAAGTTCAATACTGTAAATTTACAGCAGGAGATTGTCAAGGGTATGCAGCAGATCATGGAGGCCAAGGGCAAGAATGAAGTTGCTGATACGATGGATACCATCAAAAAGATAGTTGAGGATATTCCTTATCTCAAGCTCGAAAAGGAGCAGGAAGAGTATGTACAGCAGCCGGAAGAGACAGAGCATATCGCTACAGATGAAGAGATAGATGGTTCACTTAAGTTGAATTTCAAGGAGCTTTTGGGTGAAGACGCTGACGGACAGATGTCTATGGTCATGAGTGAAAAGACTCAGCTTGAGCATCAGATTACAGGACAGATGTCTATACAGGATGTGCTTGAAGAATGGGAAAAGACCAGACATGCGGCTGAAATTGCACTTAAAGAGGCTGAGCAGCAGAAGCTTGAGTCAGCTAAGGCAAGAGCACTTCAGGAGGCAGGAGACATCATGGAGAGACTAAATGATGTCATTCCAAAGCTGGATGCAGGTGTCACTCCGAAGGAACTTCTTGAGGAGGAGTATTTGAAGGTGCCGGTTGATATTATAGAGCAGAAAGCTGCCGTGAAGGAGCCTGAAGAAGAGCAGAAACCGGATATGCAGGAGCTTTATGCAGATGAGACTGTGGATGAAGTACAGGAGCCGCAGGAAGCACCGGAGGATACTATAGACGAAGCACAGGAGTCACAGGAAGAACCGGAAGAAGCTATAGACGAAGTGCAGGAGTCACAGGAAGAACCGGAAGAGGCTATAGATGAAGCCAAGGAACCGGTTGGAGAGCCGGAGGATATAATTGTGGCAGAGGAGTCTGAGAAAGACGAGATATTCACGCAGCCGACTACCATGATGCCTGAAATAACAGATGATATGTTAAATGTCGATGATGATACATCAGATGATGAGACTTCACAGGAGAAAGAAAACGTTTCTGAGAAGAGAGATTTTGATCATGTGACATCATTTATTGAGCAGGAAATAGCCAAGATGACAGCAAAGAATCCGGGACTGGAGAAGAAGCTGGATATGGCTAAGACAAGAAAAATGCCGGATATTTCATTGCCGGAGGATTTAGACAGCGAAGAAGATGACTCGAAATTGAAAGAAACAAAACATATAAAAGAGCTTACAAGCGAACAGAAAGCTATATTTTCATATTTCATACCGGTAAAGGGTATGGAGGATCAGATTTGCAAGGCATATAATGCAGTACTTGATCATTTCAACAGGAAAGAAAACGCATCCACAGGCAACCTCATTATACAGGGAGAGCAGGGTTGCGGAAAGACAATGCTTGCTACAAGCTTTATAAAGGTATTACAAAAAGATGGTGAACAGCTTACAGGAAAGATGGGAAAGATTGATGCTGCCGTACTCAATAAAAAGGATGTGCAGCAGGTAGTCAGAAAGATAACAGGAGGCTGTCTCATCATAGAAAGAGCCGGAGATATCGACCGCAGCATAGCTGCCAAGCTATCATTTTTGATGGAGCATGATATTACAGGAACACTCTATATACTTGAGGATACATCAAAGGGTATAAAGAAGGCTCTCTCAATGGATGAGGGCTTTGCATCCAAGTTCACGGAAAAGATATCGGTTCCTATTTTTACAAATGATGAACTCGTATTGTTTGCCAAATCGTACTCTGCAGAGCTTGGGTACAAGATAGATGAGATGGCTATTCTGGCATTGCATAACAGAATCAGCAATATTGAGAGGATAGACCAGGCTACCACTCTGACAGAGGTCAAGGATATAATTGACGAGGCCATAGACAGGGAGGCTCACAGCGGACTGAAGAAGGCTATAAGTATTCTGACAGCCAAGCGATATACAGATGATGACCGAATTGTACTCAAAGAGGATCATTTCAGGGAAAAATAAATACTTATGGGGGTATATATATGTGTAATTTTACAGCAATGGATTGTTACCTGTTTGGTCAGGCAACACACTATGACATCTACAAGAAGATGGGTGCTCACTTAGCTGAGCGCAAAGGAAAAAAAGGAGTGTGCTTTGACGTCTGGGCGCCACATGCGAGGGAAGTATACGTGTTTGGTGAGTTTAACGACTGGAATGAGACCAGTCATGAGATGAAGCGTGTAGAGCCGGAAACCATGGGAGTGTATGAGCTTTTTGTACCGGGAGCGCAAAAGGGTCAGATGTATAAGTTTATTATAGTCACTGAACAGGGTGATAAGCTGTACAAGGCGGATCCATACGCAAACTACGCAGAGCTTCGTCCAGGAACAGCGTCAATCATCACAGATATCGAGCACTTCACATGGACTGACAAAGAGTGGATGGATAAGAGAGCAGCAAAGTCAGATGCTGATGTATATTCTTCACCTATGGCTATATATGAGTGTCATCCGGGCTCATGGATGAGACATCCGGGCAGGGATGATGAGGGCTTTTATACATACAGGGAGCTTGCAAAATCACTCGTATCCTATGTGAAAACTATGGGATATACACATATTGAGCTTATGGGTATTTCAGAGTATCCGTTTGATGGCTCATGGGGATATCAGGTGACAGGCTACTATGCACCTACATCGAGGTATGGAAAGCCTGAGGATTTTGCATACTTTGTTGATCAGTGCCATAAAAATAATATCGGAGTAATCCTCGACTGGGTACCTGCACATTTCCCAAAGGATGCGCATGGACTTGCCAATTTCGACGGAACAGCCACATATGAGTATGCAGACCCAAGAAAGGGAGAGCATCCCGACTGGGGCACAAAGATATTTGACTACGGTAAGAATGAAGTAAAGAACTTCCTTATCGGAAGTGCATTGATGTGGATAGAAAATTACCACGTAGACGGACTCCGTGTGGATGCAGTTGCGTCAATGCTTTATCTTGACTATGGAAAGAGCGACGGACAGTGGGTGCCAAACAAGTTTGGAGGCAATAAGAACCTCGAGGCAGTAGAGTTTTTCAAGCATATCAATACACTCATACTTGGAAGAAATCACGGAACTGTAATGATAGCCGAAGAGTCTACCGCATGGCCAAAGGTAACAGGCAAGGTAGAGGAAGACGGACTGAACTTCAGCTACAAGTGGAACATGGGATGGATGCATGACTTCCTTGATTATATGAAGCTGGATCCATATTTCCGTAAAAATAACCACAACAAGATGACATTTGCGATGAGCTATAATGAGAGTGAGAAATATATTCTGGTACTGTCACATGATGAGGTGGTACATCTGAAGTGTTCTATGCTCAACAAAATGCCGGGCTTAGAAGGGGATAAATTCAAGAACCTCATGGCAGGATATGCATTTATGATGGGACACTGTGGAAAGAAGCTGCTTTTCATGGGACAGGAGTTTGCACAGAAGCAGGAGTGGAGTGAGGAAAGAGAACTCGACTGGTATCTGCTTGAGAATCCGGAGCATAAAAAGATCCAGAACTGGGTAAAGGAGCTGCTTCACCTCTATAGGAGAAACCGCTGTCTGTATGAGCTGGATTCAAGCTGGGAAGGCTTTGAATGGATAAATGCAAACGATGCAGACAGAAGCATCTTCAGCTTTATCAGAAAGAGCAAGGATGGCAAGAATAATATGCTCTTTGTCATCAATTTCACACCGGTAGAGAGACCTGATTACAGAGTAGGAGTGCCAAAGCACAAGACATATCAGCTCGTTTTAGATAGTGAGGATCCTAAGTTTACCGGCAAAACGGTACAAGAGCCTGTAAAGAAGGCTGCAAAGGGCAGAGGCAAGGCAGCAAAACAGTCATATAAGAAGCTGGACTATAAGGCAGTCAAATCAGAGTGTGACGGCAGACCATTTTCATTTGCTTATCCACTTGCGCCTTACGGAGTTGCTGTATTTAAATACTAATATACCGGTAAACAGCAGGGTAAAGGACCGCGCCAATTTAAGGCGCGGTCTTTATTTTTGCGTGGGGTGGTTCTGAACAGTTGGATAAAAAATACGAGGTATGAATATCCACAAATAAAGGCTGCAGAGATGGTATATATGCAGGGCACGGAGCAGTTTATTGTAAATGCCCAGAGGGTGATTGCGCAAGATAGTCTGTAACACCGATATATATTGCATGTGCCAGGTCATCCTGATAGTTTTTGTCAGTAAGAAGAAGTGTCTCAGCAGGATTACTCAAGAATCCACATTCTACGATTACGGTCGGGGATGTGGATTTTTTAAGTATAAAGTATTCTTTATTGGGCTTAATGCTTCGTGGCTTTGCGACACAAAGAGAAGTGTTTAGAGCTCCAAGAACAGAGGATGCGAGCTCTTTTCCTGCATCAGAGGCTTCATAATAGAATACCTGTGGACCGCAGCTTGAATTGTCCTCAAAGCTGTTTTGATGTATACTGATGCTGACTGCCACATTGCTTCTGGACATCAGGGCAGTTCTCTTTGTCAGATCATCTGTCTTTGGATGCTTGGAATTATCCGGGGCGAGGTCACAGTCGGTGGTTCTGGTCATGACAACAGTAAAGCCTCTGTTTTCAAACAGTTGTTTAAGAGCCATTGCAATACTCAGGTTGACATCCTTTTCCATGACGCCGGAGGTGGAAATCTTACCGGGATCACTTCCACCATGGCCCGGGTCTATTACAATAACAGTTGAATTAGTGTTTTTGCCGGTGTTTTTTGCAAGAGCGCAGACACCTCTTCCGAGGTAGAAGGACAGAATAAAGAGAGCTAAAATAAGACAGTATTTGTTTTTCTTGATAATGTACATATATTTTTTCATATAAGATACCTATAAAAAACCCGATGCACATAGAAGGCATCGGGTGTGTTTGTATATTATATGATTGGCTGATATCATTTATAACCTATAAAAGGTACTGAGTTAGACTGTATCTGTAAGGGTACGGCCTCTTTCAGTAAGCCTTAAGTAATCAGTCCAGATATTTTATAACAGTATCCCAGACAGATGAATTCTCAAAGCCAAGCTTCCAGAATGCTGCACCGGCGAGCTTATTGTCGTCGACGAGCTTGAGCCTTTTCTCTAAAGATGTACTGTCCTCGAGCCATACCTTGTACAGCTTGTTGGATGCAGACCACTCAGCGTAGTTCTGACCGGATTTCTCATCAAGAGCAGCAGTGGCATTGTTTGTGGCAAGCTGTGCTGCAGCTGCGTCCATACTATATACCTGTGAGGCAACGGTGTACTTTGACTGATCCTCGGTATCGGTTACGGCATCATCGTCCTCCTTTGGAGTGAGCTCCCATATTCTGGTATAAAAAGGCATGCCGAGAATAATCTGGTCAGCGGGAACCTCCTTCAGAGTGGATTCAACACCCTCAGTTACCCACGGAATGGAAGAAACTGAGCCGGCATCAGAGCCCTTATAGTGTTCATCGTATCCCATAATCACAATATAATCGGCAAACTTTGCCATATCAGAGCGATTGAAGAACTTGTTGAAGCTGGCAGGTACTGTGACATCAACTGAAAGTGATATACCGTTATTGTGACACTTTATGGAGAGCTCTCTGATAAACTCGATGTAAGAGTCTCCATATGCTGCTTCTGTGATATTTTCAAAGTCAATATTTACACCATCAAGCTCATAGTTAAATGCAGCCGACATAATCTGATTGATAAGGGTAGTTCTCGTGGATGTATGTGTGAGCACATATGCTGCATCTACATCAGTATTTTCAAAGTTGCTGAACAGTCCCCATACCTCGATGCCCTGGGAATGGCAGTAGCTGACATAATCCTTGCTTGCTATATCTGCCAGATTACCGTTGTTGTCATTTAAATAAAACCAAGTTGGTGACATTACATTTATGCCCTTGGTTGATGAAATTACCTGGGGCACTTTACTGTTTGCTGACTGGCTTGTTACCTGATTCCAGGCAAGACAGATATCCTTATCCTTCTTGATATGCGTAAAGGTCTCTTCCTCATAGTCAGGATTCGTAAGCTTAGTTTTTTTGCTCTCGGACAGAGCCTTGCGCTTTATATATCCAATAACACCATCCTCAGTGGCAACCTTATCCCATTTGTCACCGGAATCAAGAATAGTAATCTTGTCATCCTTTTTCACCTCTTTTAGAATAGGGCTCTTTATGCCGCCCTTCACGCGGACCTGGGTAGGCTTGCTGACAGTTGCACTGTCTATTTCATCCCATTTGCTTGTGATGACGATGCGTGCCGGGTCATCATATGACTTAAATGTGATATTGGAGTACTGTTTTACATAGTCTAAAGCGATAAGCGCAGAGTCAGAGGTGGCTTTCACAATCGGATAGCCAAAGTCATTGGTCTGCTTGGTGACACTGTAGCTATTGCTGTCAGCCGCCGCTGAGATGATATCAGATGCGGTTGTGTAAAGAAGCACATTCTCATTTGCATCCCAGTAAAATCTGGAATTTAATGAGTCGTGAACAAATTTGTAATCAACGTATATTTTTTTATCTATTATTTTAGCCTTGTAATCGGATAGCTCATTATTTACAATGAGAGCAACCTCATCATCAGAAGAGATATTGAAATACTCTTTAAGATCCTCTGTCTTTTTCGTAGGGGTGTATTTATTTATAAGAGCAGTTATACCCATTATTATTACAACGAGGATAATAAGTCCGGTTACTATAAGTGCAGGCAATAATTTCTTTTTCATGTGTAAAAATCCTTTCCTATTATTTGGTGCCTAAATTGCTTAAGCTAATTATACCATTGTGAAAAAGCATATTCAAATAATATGAAATAAATTTGTAATAAATTAAGAAATTTGTTTATGCATTTTGGCGCGGAAGGAGCAAAAGCTTCCCCCGCGCACATAGCTTTTCTTTTTAAAATATGTCTTTTGGTTGTCTTTTTGCATTTAAACGGGGTAAAGGACCAAAAATATGCTGACATCGATTTCTGAAGAGTAATAAAAATGATATTAATCGGTAATGAATGATTTTTTATAGAAATTGATATTTCCGGAGCTTTCCACACCCAATTTAATTGCTGATTTTTAGTTTCGTTTAATTTGATAAAATATCTGTAAAAATTCCAATATATAAATATAGTTTATTCTTCTATAAAAATACCTCCGTCTATATATAATGATTATGAGTAAAAACTGATAAGTAACAAATGGCCCTATGTCATGAAGCGCTCTGTGGCATTAAAAGTATAAGCCCTCCAAAGGCTTCGGACATAAAATTGATAAACAGCTGGTTAAAGATGTCATTTTGCATCGTGATATTAATTCCTTTCTGATATCTTATCCAGAGTGCCAAACAGGCTGGTATTGATGAGGAACGGGTCCTCTAAGTAAGGAAAGCCTACCACCGGATACTTAAAATGTTTATGGTTAATTGTCTTTTTCTTTTCCACGAGATTAAACAATATTTTTACGCTTTCTGAATCAGTTATTTTGTTTGAATTGAATAGCTCGATAATTCTGTTAAAAGCGCCCCGGTTCCATTTACTTATTGTACACACAGCGATTCTTACGTCACACCTCATAAATTCCTTTAAGGTGTTTGGATTAAGTATGCCGAAATCAATAATCACACGCTCGTATCTCATGTTTAAAATCTCAGTTAGTGTGGACATGACTGCGTGAGGAAAGAAATCTACATTCTTATAAGTAAAAACCTTTTCGTCTGCTGTTTTTGACAGTGAAAGAATTTCGTGTGTACCATTCAGCTCAACATAGGCGGTTCTATACATGCATTTATTGCTCATATAATTACAAAGAGCAAGGCTTATATGTGTTGTGCCTACATTGTGAACGCTGCCACAGACCCCAACTAACTGTGGTGCAGAATGGACTTTCTTAAATATCCTTTTAAAGTGTCTGATAGTGATGTTCCTCCCTTTAGTTCTAACAGCTTTTGAATCAGCGTTTCCTTTTTAACTGAGCTCTTAAACATATCGCTGTCATAAGGAAAGTGATAAACACTGCAATTAAGTAGTGCCGCAATCGCGGAGGCATCCTGTCTGCTGCACATATTACATATAACACTCAGGGATGCTGTCATTTTTTTGAGAATAGAATGATTCCTGTAGATATCATTCAGGTGCCAAAAGCTGCCGTTACATACATATAATACGAGATCCATGTCATATATTTTCTCGTTGCACACATCAGTGCCAAGGTCGTATATCTGTATAGCATCCTTTGGAATATTAAACTGTATACCGTCACTGTAGTCGGGTATGCCCTGAAAGCTTTTGTAATAATAATATCCGTTTTTCTGCTTAAAAATCTGCAGTCCGTCGTGATTACCATGGCAAAGTACGCTTTTTGCTGAGTCTATGTAGATACCATGATATCCAAGGATATTGAGTTCGCAGGTGAGTGAAACGGCCACGTGGGTGGAGCCGCAGCCTCTGTGACTGCCTAAAACTGCTATTTTGTGTATGAGATGTGGCTGACCGGTTAATTTTTGAATTTCCTGAATTTCCTGATATAGCTCTGCGACAGTCACGTAACGCAGTGATGCATCAGATGTTGTTGCTTTTTGGATAATATGCTGAAACTTATGGGAAAAGCTGTTTGGGGTAAAGGTCAGTATATACTGCAGAAGCTGACCTAAGCTGTAAATGTCTGCCGCCGGTGTAATTGTATCCTCGGTAAAGCATTCGGGGGCAGAGAATTCTATATTCCCATAGTGATTGAAGTTATTTCCATCCTGGATAACATATGCCGATACGCCAAAATCGATAAGCTTAAGTTTATTGTGGCATACTATAATATGCTCCGGTTTAAGGTCCCTGTAAATAATGGGAGTAGATATCTGTGTATGCAGATAGATAAAAACATTGCATAATTGTTCACAAATATTAAAAAATAAACCTGGGGAAATTAACTGCTGATGAAGCAAAAATGAATCTAATGTCTCGCCGTCGATATATTCCTCGACGATATAGTAAAAAGCATTGTCCTCTTCGAAGTCAAATATACGTGGTATAGACGGATGCTCAAGAGACTTGAGTAGTCTTGCTTCTGATAATGCGGATTCGGCGAAAGCAGAAGATTTAGGAACTTTCTTTAGAGCTCTCTCCTGATCCATAGATATGTGTCTGACAAGTGTAACGCTACCGGAGCTGCCGGTTCCGAGATCTTTAATCATCTCATATTTGTCAAACAAAGAATGATTTGTATTTTTCATACGCTCCTTTTGGGTCGAGCGCACATCTCATGGATAACTTATAACATACCTGTAAAATAATTGCAACATTTTTTTTATTTTTTTTTAATAGGCCTCGCGCTTTACAATATGACAGGTGTTTATTATAATAGTTTTACAATTTACACGGATATTTTCGGAAAAGGATGTGAAAAATATGAAAATTGAGAAGGTAAATGATAATCAGATCCGCTGTACTCTTACCAGAGAGGATCTTGAGGACAGACATATAAAAATAAGCGAACTGGCATATGGATCAGCGAAGGCTAAAAGCCTTTTTAAAGATATGGTAGAGCAGGCCAATTACGAGTTTGGCTTTGAAACAAATGATATTCCACTCATGGTGGAGGCGATTCCACTGCCATCAGAGTCTATAGTGCTTATCATCACAAAGGTTGAATATCCGGATGAGCTTGACACCAGATTTTCAAAGTTTTCAGAGGCAGATGACGACTTTACGGACTTAGGAAATGCAGGACAGCCTCCGGTGATAAAGGGAGCTGCTGATATTTTGGAGCTGTTTGAGCGTATCAAGAAGGAAAATGAGAAGACAGCTGATAGTGAGCAGAGCACTGATGATATTACAGAAGAACAGGCTGAGGCTGACGTAGTCAAGCTGTTTGTTTTTGATAAATTTGATGATGTGCGCAGGATTTCGCATGTGCTTGACGGCTTTTACAGCGGCAGAAATGACTTATACCGCGACGCTTCAAGCAATAAGTACTATCTTGTGGCCCACAAGAGTGAGCATACTCCGAAGGAATTCAACAAAGTGTGCAATATTATTTCAGAGTACGCATATCAGAAGAACTATGTGCCTGCCAATGAAGCATTTTTCAAGGAGCATGGTAATGTGATTATTGAAGAAGCTGCCATCCAGACGCTGGCAGCACTTTAACAGAATATTGATTGCAAATAAAAGACGGCCTGCATAAGCAAGCCGTCTTTTCGTAAATTAACCGAGGTCGTGATCAATGAATGTGTTGATTTCAACGACAAGATCATCCGGGTCAAGTCCGTGAACCATAGCAGCCTCTTCGATTGTCTCCATCTGTGATGATGGGCATCCGAGACAGTGCATGCCGATATTTAAAAGTAATGGTGCCACGTTCTGGTCAATCTGAAGAAGATCACCAATCATAGTGTCCTTAGTAACTCTAGCCATTATTGTTTCCTCCTATTAGTCTTTTAATGTGCCTATTATAATACGATTTGCATTTAATTGCAAATTATACTATAAAGATTTTTTTTGAGAAGGTACTTTCACTATTGTCGAGGTAATAAGCAATGAAAAATGAATTGAAGAAAACTGCCCTCGTGTCAGAGGACAGGGAAGCCTTGAGAAAGGGCGTGTCGGATGTACAGGCGGCACT
>OGPQ01000687.1_pt1 | contig 27562 bp, 19 predicted proteins | sample 1552971 | NCBI WGS metagenome assembly OGPQ01 (sample SAMEA2580232, study PRJEB22360) | human gut metagenome | biome: human gut; feature: human-associated habitat; material: faeces | place: Denmark | collected 2008/2010 | reverse complement strand
ACTGGCCAGCGGTATGACGGCTGAGGAAATCCTTGCAAAACTCCAGTAATGCAATATGGGGGCAAGTAAACATATCTGCCCAAACTGCGGGCGCAAGATGAAACAGCAGTTCACAGGGCTGTTTCATTGCAAGTGTGGGACAAGCTGGAAACGTGACATAGGTTTCTTTGAACGCACTCCAGATATGTTTTTTGCACTTGAGCACAAAAAGGTTGGCTGCAAGATAAAGCAACTGCCTGTAATACGGTACAAGTAAGAGAATGCCCACCGGCTTGAAGCTGGTGGGCATTTTTGCTGTTGTTGGGTAACTTGAGCGAGCGACAACCACCAGCTAAGCTGGTGGAGTAAAAATGCTTTAGCTACAAGATTCGAGCAAAGCGAGATGACAAGAAAATCATCGTCTTAGAAGATGCACTTTATGACACTGCTCGTTAGAGCGGTAGGGCAAGTAACGCAGGTGAAAGACGCTTGCTCGTGGCCCCTTGCAGGGGCTTTGCCAGTAAGGTGCCCTTCTAGGGCTTACTCAAGCCACCGGCTCAGCCGATGGTTTTGACTGTTCTTACCTACTTAACGCCTACTTAACGATGGTCTTTATAAAGGCTGTAAGAGCTTGAATCTGTTCTTCATCAAATTTATCGAGTTGATCTACAAGTGCATTGATTCCATCGGCATGGTCTTCCTTGAAATCAAAGAATTCTTGTGGTGTCACGTTGAGATATTCGCAAATATAGAAGAAGCTAGACATGGCAGGAAACGCCGTACCACTCTCGATAGCGCGAATGTATCCGGGATTTTGTCCGAGGGAAAGGCTCATATCCCTTGCGGAGACACCTTTTTGTATCCGTAGTTCAGCAAGCCTCTTTGAAAAAAGTTTCTCGTACATGACTGCCGCCCTCCTTCTCCATCTTATTGTAGTCGAGAGGAAGCCCAAAATCGGTTGATTGTATCTACAATTTTTGATTGATATAATAAGCCGTCCGTGATAGACTATTTGTATGAGAACGAAAAATTCAAATGGGCCGTTGAGAGGTAAAAAATGCTTGACTACGATGAAATTAGCTACTCTGAAATAGAGGACTGCATAATTGATGCAAAAGAAGGAAAACTCAGTTCATACTGGCAGGGATACGCCGAAAGGGAATTTGATGCGCTAAGAACAGACGACGGGCAGCTGCCAGAAAGAGCGAGAGAGCTGTATAAGGAGTATAAGCAGATTTTGAAAAAGGTCCCTCAGATTGAATCTGATGAAACTAACGATGCCGTTGCAAAACAATATGGTGTCTAACTGCGCAACATAGAACAACGCTGCTTGTGAGATGTCGCCATTTGATGACATCTCATAGTTGCATTGTTGTGGAGAATGAAGTATTATTATAAATATAGTATTGTCGATTTTGTGCGAAATGAAGATGGCAGGGGCGTGAATCTTAAATGCAAAATGAAACATCGCTTCGAGTTCTGTACCTATACAAAATACTTATGCGCTATTCGGATGTAGATCATCCTCTGTCAACCAATCAGATTCTTCAGTATTTTGATTCCATGTATGGTATCCGAATGCATCGAACGACTGTTTCAAAATATGTCGAACTATTATGCAGCAGTGGAATAGACGTTGTAGAAATCAGGTCGCGTAGCAAGAAGTATTATGTCAACGATCGAACATTTGATCTCCCAGAATTAAAACTTCTAATAGATGCGGTTCAAGCATCCCGATTCATATCTGCAAAAAAGAGCGAGGCACTTGTAGAAAAACTCACAAGCCTTGCAAGCGAGGAAAGCAAGGAAGAACTCAGGCGAAACCTTATCAATACAAGTAAGGTTAAATCTGAAAATGAAAAGACGTATTACATAATTGATGCAATCAATTCCGCAATTAATTCTGGTAAAAAAATTTCTTTCTATTATACGGAATATGATGAGCAAAAGAATCTTGTCATAAAAAATGGAGGGAAGCCTTACTGCATAAGTCCATATTCATTGATCTGGAATGGAGACTATTATTATGTTGTAGGGTTTTATGAAGCGAGAAATCGCATTCATACATTTCGCATAGACAGAATAGCGCGTCAACCTGAAATTTTGAGTGAAGATGGCTATCCAATGCCAGCAGATTTTGATACATCTGAGTATGCGCTTGGAGTGTTTCAAATGTTTGATACCTACAAGTCGGAAAAAATCATACTAGTAGTTGAAAATTCTCTGATGAAATATATCATAGATCAGTTTGGAATAGATGTTCACACTGAGAAGTATGATGATAATCATTTTTCCGCACAGGTAACGGTTAGTGCAAGCCCGAATTTTTTCAGATGGATTTTCGGATGGGGAGGAAGAATTGTTATCAGATCTCCTGAAGCCGTTGTTTCCCAGTATCGGAAAATGATTGAGTCAATTATAGAGCAGCAAAAAAATATTTCTACATTCTAATTGAAGCTGGAGCAGTAAATGAATTACAATAATATGGAACAGTTTACCCCGGAGACAATCGTTGAATTGTATAAAAAAGGAAAGCAGATTGTTGATATTGCGCATGGCTTTAATATAAGAGGTCGAGAAGTTATTGCAATCTTAAGTCGTCAAGGGATAAATGTGCATCAAGTCGAGATAACTTATGGTGAAAAAAACAGTTTGGACCCGGAGAATTTTCGTTTAATACAAATAGATACTCCTCGATTTTCAGTTAGAACAGCAAATTGTCTAAAAAAAATCGGTGTGTTTACAGCAGAAGACTTGCTAAATTGTACAGAAAGCGATCTGTGCAACATTAAGGGCTTCGGAAAACTTTCTTTGTCAGAGGTAGAGGAGTTTGTTTCGGAGTTAAAAAACGGATTTTCCAAGGCAGATGTAAATAATTTGATGAGAGCGGAATCAGATGCAGCGGATACTGGGGTGTACAGGAATTATGCATCCGCTTTGAAGAAAGCGTATTTCCACCAATACAGAGATCAAATTTTCAAGGGTGATTTTTCCTTTGCTAAAAAAGAGGACTTCCCGGAGCAATATGCCGACAAAGTAAAAATGTATGAGGCTGGATATAAACTTTTGGATTGTGATATTTTAGAACAATGCAAAAACAATCCACAAAGCATAGCTTTAATTATTGGCTGTCTTCTGGATTTTTCAAAAAGGCAAAAGCGAAAAGAAGAAATATATGAGGTCATTGATAGAATTCCTTCGTCCAGAAAAAATTGCTTGGCTAAATATTATATTGTTGCATATACCGACGATAAAGAAACACAGGATATTCTTTATCGATTCTTTGCAAACTCAACAATTCTGAAAACGCCCGATTTGATAAATGATCTAGATTATAACGATTATGTTATTTTGAAAAGTTTCTTGTCTTGGTGCACATTTGATCTCACCCAAGAAGCTCAGGAGCTTTGGGATGCTTCGTGTCCGAAAGATAATGTCAAGGATGTTCTTCATTTAAGAGCACATGGACGCACATTGGAAGAAATCGGTAACAAACATGGCATCACCAGAGAAAGAATTCGCCAGATTGAAAGTAAGGCTGTTAGAATATTTGAGAGAAAGGAAAGTCAGTTACGATTTATTGCTAAAGTTTCAGCAGAAAAGAGCGGAGACCCTGTAATTCACCGTGAGGACATTGAAAAGTGTTTTTCTTTACACGCACGAGAATTTTTCTTTTTGATGGAAAGTAGCCACAACGGAAATTTCACTTATGATAAGGGACTGGATGTTCTAATAGTAGGAAATAATAGCATCTCTGAAAAGATTTCGACATATGTTGAATCGCTTCCTGATGTGTTTACATCGAAAAAGATGGTCGGCTATGTTACCGATGCAATCGAGCTTGGGCTTCCAGAGGATCTTGTTATTAAAGAAATTGACGGAGTGTACAAATTAACAGGTGAAACATATCATCGTTCTCGTTTATCGCTGGCTTCGATTTATCGAGACATTCTTTCAGAAAAATACCCAAATGGCTTTTGCACGGGTTCTGCAACAGAAATTAAAACGTTCCGAGATAACATAAAAGAAAAATATGGCGATGTCAACCTTCCTGTGAATGACCATGCATTAGTTGCAGCAGTTTCCCGAATCGGAGTGCTCTGTGGAAAGGGCTGCTATAAATTAAAACAAAAAGAATATATTTCCAAGGAACTTGCAAATCGGATTCACAGCTATATTGAGGAAAGCCAATCTTCGATCTTCCTTATGAATACGCTGTATGAAGTTTTTAAGGAAGATTTGGAAAAAGAGGGAGTCGATAACAAATACTATTTGCAGGGTATCTTACATGAACTCTATGGGGATGAGTTTGTTTTCACACGAGATTATCTGTCCAAAGATGGTGAGGACACTTCTCTGTACCCCACTATCGTTGATTTCATTAAAGAAGCAGCTTTTCAGGTTGACCGTGCTCAAATTCAAAAACATTTTCCCGGTGTGCCCGATATTGTGATTCAGTTTGCGATTGAAAGTCCTGAAATCATCAACTGCTTTGGCAAATATATCCATGCCAGTAAACTGCGCATAAGTGAGAGCGAGAGGGAGTATCTGAAACAAAACATTGACGCAATTATTGCTGATGGGGCACAACATCACATTAAAGAACTCTATAATTTGGTTTCGATAGAACGCCCGGAAATCTTTACAAGAAATGGTGTGTTTTATCCGTTCTCGGCATATAGCTTGATCGAGTATCTTTTCAGAGATGACTATAAGTTCACAAGACCATTTATTGCACAACAGGGAGTGGAAATTACCGGAACATCGGATGTTCTGCGCGAAGAAGTCTACTCACATGAATCCTACGATCTAAAAGAATTGAGTTCTTTTGCAAATGAAAACCATCTTGTAATAAATTCTACATTGGATTTTATTGACAGCTGCAATGATGAATATTTGATGATTAGCGATCAGAAGATGATGAGAATAGCATCTATTGGTGTGGATGAACAGATTGCGCAGCAAGTTGAAAATATTGTTGTCGGTGAGATTGAAGAAACAACACCAATCTATAAGATAATTGGCTTGAGAGAACTTCCTAAAGTTAATGTTCCATGGACGGATTGGCTTGTGTACAGCGTTCTAAAAAAGTGGTCTCACAAAATTGATCTTGCGGCTTCAAATAAACAATTTAGATATGCAATTCCTTTGGCTTCGCCAAAAGGGAAAATGTGTGCAGAATCGTTTGAGTATGCCTATAAAGACCCGGATTATAAAGGAGAAATACCGATTTTTGATATTGACGAGTTGCTTGCGGGAGAGTATGGCGATTCTATTTTGGAGGAAAATCTATGGGATTAAAAAATCTGGACATTAAACGCAGCTATATCAGCTACGGGGATGATAATATTCCAAAAGCGTTTCTTGTTCCAGCGTTGCGGTATGCAAAGTCCTACCAGAGAAGTGTTGGCTTTTTTTCATCCAGTGTGTTTCTCCCCATTATGGATGGAATTGTGTCTCTGTTCCGAAATGGTGGAAAAATTCAGCTGATTGCAAGTCCGCAGTTAAGCGAAGAAGATATTCAGGCAATCAACCTTGGATATGAAAAAAGAGATAAGGTTATAACGGATGCGGCAACGCGCGACTTTATGAATAGTTTCCAAGAGTTTGATGAGGTGAAGTTACAGTTGTTGGTTGACCTCATCGCTTCAGGCACATTAGACATCAAGATCGCAACATTGACCTCTGTTGGAATTTACCATGATAAACTAGGTATTATAAAAGACTTTGAGGGGAATGTTATCGTCTTTTTCGGCTCAGCCAATTCAAGCATCAATGCCTATCAAAACAACTATGAGAAAATTCGTGTAGTAAAGAGCTGGGACGAAACGGAAAATGATGTAATTGAGGAGGAAGAAAACGAGTTTGAATCCCTTTGGCAAGGGAAAAATCCATATGTTAATGTCCTGAGTTATAGTGAGTCCGCAAAAGAAAATTTGATTACGATTATTCACAACAAAAAAACTGAAGCGGAAGATGCTAAAGATCCTATTAAACTTAGAGATTATCAGGAAGAAGCCATCGCAGCATGGGTTGCAAATGACTACCACGGCTTTTATGTTATGGCAACTGGTACAGGAAAAACTTGGACAGCAATTTTTTCTGCAAAAAAATTATTAGAACAGCACCCTGCGATGGTCGTAATCTGTGCGCCATACAAACATTTGGTTCGCCAATGGGCAGATGACGTAATAAAGGCGTTTCCAGATGCAAAAATTGTTATGGTGTCCTCGGAAAATGCAAAATGGGAAAGTCAACTCTCGGATTTGATAATTCGCAAGAAGTATCAGAAAGACCTACAGATTATTGTTATTTCTACGATTGCATCGTTTAAGATGCAACGTTTTAACAAGACTCTTGGATATTCAAGAGAGCAGAAGCTTCTGATTGTAGACGAAGCACATCGTTTTACAGAGCGACCGGATGCGCTGCATAAACAATTTCAGTATATGCTCGGATTGAGTGCGACACCTTTCAGCGGAAGCTCGGCACAAAAAGGACAAGAACTTATGAAGTTCTTCGGCGGACAGGTGTTTAGTCTTCCGATTGAAAGCGCCTTGGAACGAGGATTTCTGGTTCCATATTATTACTATCCGATTTATGTGAATGCAACAGATTCTGAAGTTGCTCAATTCCGATCGTTCAATCAAAAAATATTATCCTGTTTCAAGAATGGAAGGTGCATTAACCCGGATTTGCTCGTGAAGTCGCTCAGAGGTCGTTTGAGAGTGATTTCTATGTCGAGCGAGAAAATGGAAAACATCGACCGAATTGTTGACCAAATTGATGAGAAAGATCATATAGTGGTTTACTGCGGTGATGGAAAACTCTTTGATAATCAAACAGGTGCTGAACTCCGACACATCCAAGCTATAAAAAAGGTACTGGCTCAACATGAGTACAAGGCAAGTCAATTTACAGCGACTGAAAGCATGGATGACCGTATGGAGTTGGTAGACGCTTTTAATAAGGGAGAAATTACTGCGTTGGCGGCAATTCGCTGTTTGGATGAGGGCATAAATATCCCGTCGATTAAAAGTGCATTGATTTTATCAAGCAATGACGATTATCGTGAGTTCGTGCAACGTAGAGGTCGTATCCTTCGATTGTATAAGAATAAGCAGTATGCAAAAATCTATGATGTCATTGTGTTGCCGCCTAACGATATGAGTACATGGGCGAAAATTGAATTGCGCCGATATAGAGAATATGCACACCTCGCACTGAACTGGAATGAACTTCAGGATGATTTGAACGGTCGATTGATGGAATATGGATTGACTGAGGAAGATGTAAATGCTTATGACTATGAAGATATGGAGGTTGATGTAGATGAATGATCAGGAGGCAGTAGCCCACATGACAGAGTACATAAGGGAATTGGAGCAGACTGCGCTGCGAAACAAATTGATTTCTGGGACACAGAGCAAAAGCAGTATTGTAAACTCAATCTTGGGAGAGCTTGAGAAGGTGGTAACAGATGAAGATCAGCAAAATTGAATTTGAAAACTTCAGAAATTTTAAGGATCATGGAGAGATTCGTTGCTCAACAGACGGAAAGGTGACAATCATCTATGGCAGAAACGGTGATGGCAAAACCACCTTGCACCAGCTGTTCCAGTGGGTCTTTTATGGTAAAGTTCATTTCAATAAAACTACCACTGATAGACTTTACAATCATCAGTATGAAAGCGAAGCTGCTCTTGGAGAGGAATTCCCGGTTTTAGGCTGCATTGACTTTGAGCACGAAGGAAAAAAATATTCTGCAAGGCGGATGTATACCTATAAAAAAGGTTTGCAGGAATCTGTTAAGGTTGCGGAAGATTTTTCGGTGAGTGTAGAGGATGAGGATCATAACTGGCGCAGAGTGGATAACCCACGAGATGTTATTGAAAAATTGATTCCCTCTGGACTTTCCGATTATTTCTTTTTTGATGGCGAGAGCATGATTGCCGACCTTCGCGTTAAAGGGAGGGATTCGGCTGATAAGCTGAAGTCGGCACTTTATTCGATGTTTGACCTTGATGTAATCGAAGCAGCTCTAAATGATATTGGTCGAGATGATTTGAAGACAACGGCGTTGGGAAAGCTGTTTTTGAGCAAAGGCACGATTGCAAGTGATAGTGAAACAAAAGCATTGAAAACGGACATTGAAGGGATTCAATCCCAAATTGGACGACTGAAAGATGCACTCGAAAAAGATAATACTCGTAAATCAGAACTTCAGCAGGCTATTCAGAGCGTATCGGAACAGATCGGAAAGCATAAATCAAAGGCAGAATATGAGGCAGAGCGGCGTAAATTAAAACGTCAGAGAGATGTGTTCCTGAGCAATGCCGATGAAAGCAAAAAACAGTTTGGTGATGCGGTAATGGATATGTTTCCTCCGCTGCTGATTTCAAAATCTGTTGATGATGCGAAGAATAAAATCAATCTAAAAATCGCTCAGAATAAGCTCCCTGCCGGTTTGCAGAAAAGGCTCTTACACTATCTCCTATCCAAAAGTACCACAGAGTGCATTTGTGGAAGACCATTAGGAGAGGATGAGCGAAAGCACTTAGAAGGATTTTTGGATATGCTACCTCCGAAATCGTATACCAATCTCTATAATGAGTTTGTTCAAACGGCTAGATTGTGGGGAAAGGGATACGATAAGGGTACTATTGATGCAAAAATCATTGCAGTATCCCATAACAATGCTGAAGCCGAAGCCTGTGAACAGGCAATCCGTCAACTCGACGAGGAAGAAAAAAAGAGTGCTGATGTTGAAGACCTGATTGTACAGCGGCAGCAGGCAGAGCAGGAAATCAGAGAACTTGATAAGCGACTTACAGACTATTCAACAAAGATTAAGGCTTGGAATGCGCTTCTGAAGAAAAAAATGAACGAATTTGACGAAAAGACAAAGCAAAGTCAGGCTGGAAAGATTGCACAGCATAGAATTGAAATCTTGAAAACTGTTTCGGAAGGATTTCAGAGTCAGCTGGAGAAGGAGTCTTTGGCCTTTAGCCAAAAACTTGAGATAAATATTCAGGATCTTATCAACCGTATGCTGACAAGCCAGAGAAAAGTATCTGTCACTCCAGAGTTTTCTGTTCGGATTACGGATAGCTACAATGACGAGTCAAAGTCAGAAGGACAGTTTGCGGTTGTTTCGTTTGCATACATTGGCGGCATTCTAAAGATGCTTCAAAGTGAGGGTAGTCTCAAAGAAAAAGAATATCCGTTGGTTTTGGACGGTCCATTCTCGAAACTGGATATGATTCAGCGCCAGAATGTTGTCGATGAACTCCCTCAATTTGCTCCGCAGGTAATCCTGTTTTCCAAGGATGATTTGCAGGAAGTGTTCAGTAAAGAGAGCATCGGCTCTGTATGGACAATCCAGAGCAATGAGGAAAAGAATGTGGCTCATGTAGAGGAGGGATTCTTGTGGAACTGACGAGAGATATTTACCTGCGTGGGGCAGCTTGGGCAACTGCCGTGCAGAACCTCTCTGATATTTTTAGAACACGCACGAATTACAGCTTGTTTATGCTTTCTCTTTCTCTAGGAATTATGTACGACAAGCGAATTAAAAACCCGGATATGGGAGAAATGGAAGATCACACTCCTCCTTCTGTTCCGCGTAATGTTTTGCAGAACAATGATAATGGCAAACTGGACTTTATGTTCCAAGCTGCGATCTTGTCTACGAGAACTGAAAGCTATGATGAGGAAGAACGCCTGAGATTAGCTTTTGGTGAATCGACCGAGTTCAATAAAATCGGATTCTTGCTGGAGTTTGCAAACTATGGAGTTACGAAACTCGTCGAGAAGATTGGAGTGGATTCTCTCCAGACGATGGACCAAATCAATGAGTATCTGGCAGCAATCGTGGAAGGCCGCGATTTGGATGTTGATGGGTTGCCGGATGATGTGGCATTGGATGAACTTGCTGTTGATGACATTGAAATGAGCTGATTCCGTTGACAAGGAAAGCCACGCATGGTACACTTAAGTATATACTTAAGTACACATCATGCGTGGCTTTTTTGGAGTGTGCAAATGGATTTTTCATACAATTTTCCAGCTGTTCGTGGCATACAAGCTGGTAGGGAATATTATGTTTCAATGGTTCCTCTTAAATTGCTCCCCCGTCTTTTTCCGCCTGATGACGAAATTGTGCCGCCTGAATGTCGAGCGCAAAGACGAATCAATGAATCCCGTATCCCTGAAATCAAAAAATACATTTTGGATAATCGAACAAACTATGTTTTTTCTGCATTGTCAGCTGCCATAAATGGAGAACACAAGTTTATACCCTACGCAGATGGAGACGCAGGCGTTTTGACCGTGAGCATGGAAGCTATTTTTCTAATCAATGATGGTCAACACAGAAAATCCGCTATCGAGGAAGCACTTGCTGAAGATCCGACGTTGGAAAACGAGACTATATCGGTTGTGTTTTTTAATGATGAGGGCTTAAGGAGGAGCCAGCAGATGTTCACGGATTTGAACAAGCACGCCGTAAAAACATCCAATTCGCTCTCGACACTTTATGATGCACGAGATCAGATTGCTGTTGCTACTAAGAATGTGATTGATTCAATTCCGTTTTTCAAGAAGTATACTGATAAGGAAAGAGATATTCTCGGGAAAAATTCGTCAAAGCTCTTTACGTTAAGTACACTATATAAAGCAAATCAAAAAATCCTGCACTCCACACAATGTTCAAAGGAAGATGCACAGTTTCTGATTCAATATTGGAAACTCCTTTCGGACAATATTGAAGAATGGCAGGATGTTATGAATAAACAACTTGCCAAAAAATCCTTGCGAGAAGATTATATCATATCGCTTTCGATCACCATAAACGCCTTTGGGCGGTTAGGAAGAGTTTTTTATAAAAATCGAAACTATGATATGGAATCCTATCTTTGTAAATTGAAAAAAATAGATTGGATGCGATCAAATCCAATTTGGATGGGGCGTACAATTCGAGAAAATGGAAAGGTGCAAACAAGTGATGAGGCCATTATCTTGACTTGCTCGGCAATAAAAAAGAGCATTGGACTCCCTCTGAGTAGAGATGAGGAAAACAAGGAAAATCATATAATTAAGTGATTGGTGAAAAAAATGAAAGCAGAAAATGTGCATAAACCTCTGACAAAAGAAGTATTAGAGGGATTAAAAGAAACGGTACGCAATCTATATTTGTCTGATGAGATTCCTTGGGTCATCGGCTATTCAGGCGGAAAGGATAGTACTGCGACAGTGCAGTTGATTTGGCTTGCGATTAAGGAGCTGCCAGAAGAAAAACGTCATAAAACAATTCATGTGATCAACACGGATACATTGGTTGAATCACCTGTTGTAGCAAAATGGGCGCAGAATTCTCTTAAAATGATGGATGCCTCAGCTAAGGAACAGCATCTCCCCTTTGTGACCCATAGATTAACGCCGGATGCTGATAATACGTTCTGGGTCAATTTGCTGGGACGCGGCTACCCATTTCCTCGGAAGAAGTTTAGATGGTGTACTGACCGAATGAAAATCCAGCCTGTAAATAAATTTATCAAAGAAAAAATTGCTGAACACGGCGAGATTATTATGGTCTTGGGCACTCGGAAAGCAGAAAGCGCAAACAGAGCCAGAACAATGGCCTACTACGAAAAGAAACGAGTGCGAGAGTTGCTCAGCCCCAATCCCACGCTGGTGAATGAACTTGTTTTTTCACCGCTTTCTGAGTGGACAGACGATGATGTGTGGATTTTTTTAATGCAATATAAAAATCCGTGGGGATACTCTAATCAGGATTTATTGACGCTGTATCGTGGTGCAACAGCTGATAACGAGTGCCCGCTAATGCAGGACAAAAGCCTTCCCAGCTGTGGTAATAGCAGATTTGGCTGTTGGGTCTGTACAATGGTGGCGCAGGATAAATCCATGGAAGCGATGATTGCCAATGACGATGAGAAAGCGTGGATGACACCGCTTCTCGAATTCAGAAATGAATTTGGTGATGAAGAACATGATCGTGAGCGGCGCAGCTTTAGAAAACTGGGCGGATTCCTGCAAGGAAGTTATGGTCGCTTGCATCATGGCCCGTATCTAAAAGAATATCGTGAAAAGTGGTTGCGGCGACTTTTGGAAATGCAAATCGAAGTTAATCAGAATGGTCCAGAGGAATTTTCTCATCTGGAGTTGATTACTTTGCCGGAACTTCGAGCGATCCGTAGGATATGGGTTTTTGATAAGCACGAGTTTGACGATGCGCTGCCTCGTATTTATCAGGACGTAATGGGAAAAGAGTTCTATGATCCTGAATGGGTTGGGTCGGAAGCATTTAGAAAACCAGAGTGGGACACACTAAAGGATGTGTGTGACGAAAAATTCCCGGATGAAGAACTTCTGTTTGAGATGGCGTATAGCTTGATTGATATTGAAAATCAAGCAAGTTCCTTGAATCAGCGAAAAGGTATTTTGGATACACTGGAAAAATGTATCAAACATACTTTCTATAAAGATGAAGCAGATGCGACCCAGTATTATCTTGACCAGCTTACGCGGAAAAAGACATACGGTGGGAAGTATGATGAGAAATTTTTTGCAAACATTCAAGAGGAAACGGAAGAATTTGCATCGGATGGAGAGGACAGCTCTGAGGAGCCTGAGGTGGACGAATGATAATCACAAAGTTGGTCTTGCATAATTTTGGAGTTTATGCCGGGACAAACACATTTGAATTTCATGGGAAAAAACCTGTTGTACTTATTGGAGGAATGAATGGTCGCGGAAAGACAACGTTTCTAGAGGCCGTATTGTTGGCTTTATATGGGGCTAGTTCTTTCGCCTATGCGGAGGGACATCATTCTAGCTATGCACAGTATCTGAAGAACTACGTCAATCGGGCAGATGGAACAAATCAAAGCTATATTAATTTGGAATTCAAAGTTAATCCAACTGATTCGGAAACGTATTTGATTCACAGAGAGTGGTCTGCGCAGGGGCTGCGCACGGGAGAACAAATTTCGGCAACAAAAAATGGCGAGTATAGCCAGTTCCTGACTGAAAACTGGGCGATGTTTATTGAAAATATTTTGCCGAGTGGTCTGTCTAGCTTTTTCTTTTTTGACGGTGAAAAAATAGCAGAACTTGCAGTCGAAAGCACAAGTTTCCAGATGAAAGAGTCCATCAAAGCCTTGCTTGGAATCTCTGTTGTAGATTCGTTAGAGAATGATCTGAGAAGAATTTTATCTAAGAACATTCGTCTTGCTCAAGAAGGAAGCGATGAACATAAACTTGCGGAACTGAAGTCGGAGAAAGATGCCGCAGAAGAAAATCTTGAAAAAACCGATGAAGAAATTGCAAATATCCAGCAACAGGTAGATTGCGAGACGAAGGCCCTTGAGAGCAAGAGAGCTGAATATTCATCCATTGGCGGCGATATAGTGTCTCAGCGTCAGGAAATGCTTCACCAAAAGACCGTTCTGACAATGCAGCTGGATCAGATTAACGAAGACTTGATTACGGATGCATCGGGAGATCTTCCGCTTGCACTTGTTCAGAACCTCCTATGGAAAATCAAAGGTCAAGCAGAAACGGCACAGAATGATAAGTTGAATCGTCTGGCGATTGAACGAATCAATGATTTTTTTGAGGCATATAAGGCTGCGAGTTCCACAGACGAATCGGATGCCCGTCAGTTTGTCAAATTTGTCTCAGAGCAGTATCCAACCAGTGAAGCGCAAAGCATCAATCTATCAGATATTGCAACCTATCAACTGCGAGAACTGTTGCGTCAAAAGTTGGATGCTGATATTGTTGATGCTAAAAAACATTTGGAAACTCGCACAGATTTACAGAATAAGATCAATGAAATCGAGCATTATCTGGCAGTTGAAGTCGATACGCAGAGATTGACTGAACTTTACAGTGAAATTTCTGCAGCAGAAAAGAAAATAATTGAACTTAAGGCCGCTCTCCGCGCAGCAAAGGAAAAACGTGCTACATTACACGGTGATGTGATTCGCACAACAACAGTATATAATCGTTTTGTTGAGAACTATTTGAAAACACTTGAAGTCCATGATGATGGCGAACGAATTGATAAGTATATTCATCAAATCACATCGGTTTTGGGTGAATACAGAATTCGTTTACAGGCGCAGAAGATTGATGTCCTCGCAAAAACAATGACCGAGTGTTACAAGAGGCTGGCTGATAAAAAGAATCTGATCGAACACATTGAAATGGATGAAAACACACTCGACCTCCTATATTACAATTACGCTGGCAACATTGTTCCTAAAGATTCTCTTTCGGCAGGCGAAAAACAACTAATGGTTATTGCGTTGCTTTGGGCTTTGGGAATCTGTTCCAAGAAGCGGCTTCCTGTAATTATTGACACTCCCCTTTCTCGTTTGGATTCAAACCACAGGACAGCTTTAATAAAAACATATTTCCCTCATGCGAGTGACCAAACAATTATTCTCTCCACCGATTCGGAAATCGACCAGCACTATTACGATCTGATGAAAGAGAATGTGGATGATGAATACACCTTGGTTTATGATGATTTGTCCAAGAGTTCAAGTATCGTAAGTGGTTATTTCCCGGAGGAGTTCAAATGATTGTTAAACAGGTCAAAATATCAAATCAGTCTAAAGAACGTCTTTCACGGCTTAAAGGAAAAACCGGAATAAAAAACTGGAATATCCTTTGCCGATGGGCACTGTGCTATTCTTTAAGCGAACACACTGTTCCGACGGATCTCCCGATTGCATTGGACAGCAATGTTGAAATGTCGTGGTATACGTTTGGCGGTGAATACAACGAGCTGTATGAAGCATTGGTGTATGCGTGGTGTGAGGAAATGGGCCTGCCTACAGATGAGGACACCGTTTCAAAATACTTCAAGCTGCACCTTGAACGTGGCATAGCACACCTGTCTGGCACAAATTTCATAAAAAGTATTGATGATCTACTCAGACTTGGAATTGAGGCTTAAAAATGAGCGTCTACTTAGATTACAACGCAACTGCACCGATTGACTCAAGGGTGCTAGAAACGATGGTCGATGCCTATAAAAACCATTATGGAAATGCGGACAGCCGGACTCACGATTTTGGAAATGATTCCAGAGAAATCGTAGAAAAAGCGCGAGGACAGGTTGCGCAATTATTGAATGTGTCAAAGAGTGAGGTGTTCTTTACAAGCGGAGCAACTGAAAGTACAAATATTGCGATTCTCGGACTGCAAGAATATGGTGAGCAGACTGGGAAAAAGCATATTGTCACAACGTCCATTGAACACAAGGCCGTGATAAATGCAGCAAGGCATTTGGAAAAGTATGGGTTCACAGTTGAATGTGTCTCACCAGATGCGACAGGGCGGATTTCGGCAGAGGATGTGTTAAGCAGAGTCAGAGAGGATACGCTGCTTGTAAGTGTGATGCACGTCAATAACGAAACCGGCGTTATTCAGCCAGTTCACGAAATCGGACAGGCTCTTGCGGAGAAAAACGTACTGTTCCATGTTGACGCAACCCAGAGCTGCGGAAAACTCGTCAAGGAATTGCAAACGCTTAACTATAATATGTTGTCCATTGGAGCGCATAAATTATCCGGTCCACAAGGAATTGGTGCGCTGATTCTAAAAAAGAAACGATATAAACTTCCACCTGTACAGGCAATCACATTTGGTGGGGCGCAGGAACACGGATTGCGCCCGGGAACACTTCCTACTGCGTTAATCGCTGGAATGGGAAAAGCCTGTGAAATAGCCTTGGCAGAGTACGAACAAAATAATGCACACTGCGCAGCATTAAAAGAAATTGTCCTGCGGGAATTGTCAAATAGTGGTATCAAATACGAAATCAATGGAAACCCAACGTATTGTGTGTCTAATACGATTAACTTTAGTATAGACGGTATATCATCTGAAGCGCTGATGCTGGCATCGAAACAATACTGCGGAATCTCTAATGGGTCAGCCTGCAATTCACATGATTACAGTGCAAGTTATGTTTTAACTTCGATGAAATTAAATCCAGATCGCATCGAAAGCGCAGTAAGAATTAGCTGGGGACCCAATATCGCCCCTGAAGTTTTTGCGGCATCAATCCATGAACTGCTTAGTGTGGCAGAGGAATTGCTGTAAATAGAGCTTTTGTGTTACAGAATCAACTCATTCTGGGGGTGTTTATATGATTCGAGTGCGCTGGGAATTGGAAGAAACAGTTGCTTTGATGGACCTGTATTTCAGATGCGGAGCAACTCTTAGTGTTCCGAACGATGAGTTGCTAAAGCTGTCTCAAATTTATCGAAATCGCGCCAACATTTTGGGCCTTGATGTAGATGACAAATTCAGAAACCTTTCAGGAATGAAAATGCAACTTGGATGTATTCACTATGTTGTAACAAACGGTAAGGAAGGTCTGTCTGGAGCGAGCAAATTATTTTATCAGACGTACGATCTATACAAGAACAACCCGGAGAACTTCCAAAAAATCTGTAACCACTTTTACGACAAGTATCGGTGATATGGAAAAGTAACTTTGTGATGTGTTTTTATCATTTTGACAGTTTATAGTTAAAAGATGTTTTAAGATACAGGGGGGTTGATTCTGTGTCAAATTGTGTTTTTGAGTTCACAAAAGATCAATGGGATCTTTCAATTCTTTATTGCGCGGAACTGTTTAGTGCAAAACCCGGTATTGTAGTAAACGTAAAAAAACATTACGATGTGGAGCCAATTAGATATTATGAAGCGGCACAATGTTCGCCGTACTTTAATCATCGAAATGTACGGTCACACGAGCCCAATAAAGTTCAAATAATCATTGAATGTTTGGGTGTTTTTTATGCGGCCACTGATAACGAATCTGATAGAAAATTCCTTCTAAAGCAAATAGAAAGAACTTGGCCCAAAGAGTATCTGTGCTTTAAGAAAATCAATAATGATACAATTAAATACATTGAGGACGACATTGATTTGGGAATTTCAGAATCCCTAACGCCCTTTTTGGTAAAATATCTTTTGCCGACAGCATCAGGAGATTCAAGCCGACTGCTATCATTGATTCGCTATGTACAGAAACAATTAGATGAGAACTTAAAATATATAAATGAACTTAATACGAATTCCGAAAAACGTCGCAAGATTCCACCTTTAACAGAGCAAGACAAATTGCTCATTGAAATGGCCACAAATCCAAACGATTTCTATGGCTACCAATCTGGTTACAGCCATCCACAACCTGATAATTCTATTTTTCTCACAATGACGAATCAAAATCCAACTCTTTGGAAAAAGTTTAGCTCAAGTTATAAGTATAACTATAATTATTTGAGACGAACTGTTGGTTGGCAAACATTTGGACAGATTAGCGAAGCCTTTGCAAGTCGCGGATTGGACTTGAATCGTTTTTTTGAAAGCAATGATTTTTCAAAAGATTTATCGAACGAAGCAGCTTCTTTTTCCAATATCTTATCAGAACGAGCAACCCAGAAATGGGAGAATCCTGACACACACTTTGAAACACCGCCCGAAGAACTTAACGAAATGGTATTTAGCCCACGGCAATTTGTTATGTTCTACTATATGCTGGCTTTATTAGACGAATACAATAATTTACGAAAGCAATATGAAAATCTTGCGCCGGAAGCTATTGCTTTAGGAGATAATCTTAAACAGAAGCAGGTTGATCATCTGCGTAATGAAGTTGAAGAACTAAAACATCAATTGGATGCGGAACGAGCAAAGAATGACACATTAAAAGCAAAAATCACGGCATATCAGAAAAATGATTTAAGTGCAGTAAAGAAAGTGGAAGCACGTTATGAAGAACAACTAAGGATTCTTAACGAGCAAATTAGGGCTTATGAACAAATGAAACCCGAACTCGAACGGCTGCGAAACTTTTTCTTTGAACAAAATATTGGCGCAGATGAATCTGATGTTCAGGCAGTAGAAAGTGGCAAACAAGAGGAGATTGCCAAGTACAAGATTATTACTGTTGGAGGCCACGAGCAACTAAGAAAGAACATCAAAGATGCATATCCATCGATAATGGTACTAGATGGTACACTAAAAAGTCAAGATTTTCATGCTGTAGAAAATGCAGACTATGTATTTATCCTTACGCAGCATATGAGCCATGCAGTATATTACAATCTGATGAAACAACTTGAAAGATTTCATGTTCCTTTTGCATATTTGAGCAAAACAAATGTTGGCTTGTTGGCAAAAGAAATGCTCGAATCTCTGCTACACGAAAACGGCTGAACTTCGCCAAATAAAGGTTATTATATCGCAAATCGTTCTTTCGAAAAAACTGCTGTGCGCCCGCTATTTAGATGATAGCCTTGCGAAAACATATTGAAACAAGTGACCTGTGCCAGAAAACAGAGGGAGAAAAGCTTAATGTACGATATCTGTCTTACCGTTTCAGCATGGTGCATCATCGGCCTATTGGGTGTTCTGTTTATAAGATCTTTGGGCTTCCGTGAATTTCATCAAGAGAAAATTATCCCTTGGCTCGTTGGGATTGCTATGATTTTCTTCCTGATAGCTCTCATGTTTAACTAGAACTGAAAGTGGCCGAATACGGACTGAAAGGACGCATAGCTGGTGCAAGCAATGTTTTCGTCTATACAAAAACACTTTTTGCGTTGCAAAATGCTTGTTGGGGGAGTGCCCCAAACCCCTTTGATCTGCATTTTCCAATGCAGGCTGCGCCTCCCTGCGGGATGCTTTTGAAGATGTCAATCGTCACATCCTACGAAAAATCCGGTTCCTTTTTGGCGTAAGGGTCAATGGAAGAATTTGATGGTTCATGGTACAATAGCAGACGTTGCGTGTTGTGCGGTTTGCACACGAACAGAGTTAAAAGGAGCTGTTAAACGTGGATACGATCTATCTGCTGCCCGGTGAGGAACGCTGCGTTGATTTCCAAGATGCCAATGGTGTCCCGAAGGTACACTACACTTACTGTTCTATCCGTGGCAAGCTTTTCAACTGCACCTGCTGCACAAAAACCGAAGCTCAGCGGCTGTGTGAAGATTGGCTCGTAAAACAGGATCGCTGCTATATAAACTAAAAAGACCGCCGAGGATGCCTCCCAAAATGGGAAAGCTCCTCGGCGGTATTCGTTTATCGGGTCTTGGTTTTCTCGGTGGTATCTTTTTCCTCCGCAAAAAATCGTTCCACATTTTTCTGTGCCCGAACCAGTTCCTGCATCTCATCCCGTGCCTTGCGGTATTCCGGGTAGGCTGCTTTCTTTTTTGTCAGCAGCTCTGCAAACTCCGCATCCAACGCCTTGACCTTGGGCAATTTTTGCAGCCCGGCTTCGTCAAAGGCAGCCTTCGCCGCCTTGTGCAGAGCAATCTCCTCCCGGTGGGCTTCTAAAAACGCTTTGCTGTACCCGGCTTTCCGATAAGCGGCGTACACCTCACGGGTCTTGGCATAGTTGATGATGTGGGTTTTTAGCACGGCGATCTCCGTCAACCTCGCTTCTGCCGCCTTGATGGAATCGCCTAGTTCGTGATAGCGAGAAAGTGCAGCATCAGCGCGCTCTTTCAGATCAGCCGCACTGCCGATTTTCTGCTCTTGCAGAAAAATCAGCGTTTTGGACATCTCTTTCAGATTGTGCTTCTTCGCCCAACGCTCGTATCCACCGCCTTTACCCTCAGCAAGTTTTGCTTGAATGTCCACCAGCAGTTGAAAGGGCTGTTCTTTGGGCGACTGTTTCTGGCGGGGGTGGTGCTCTGCCTTGCCAGCCAACACAGCTTTGATTTCTTCTTCGCTATACCCTTCGCCCAGTGTACGAAACCGAATAAAACGCTTTTGCCCTTTGCCTTTGACGGAGGTGTACTTTCCACGCTTGATCTCATAGCCCTGCTGCTCCAGTTTTTGCAGAAACGCTTCGTAATCCTCCGGCTTTTCTGCAAGGATGGTGTCGATGATTCCGCACAGGCGGTCACGGTTACTTTCTTTCGGCAGATAGACGATGCGCTTCTGCCGTTCCCGATAGGGCTTGTATTCGATGGTGGAGAGCTGATGCTCCAAACAAATCAGATCGCTCAACCGCTGCACCGCAAAGGTGGAAAGCCAGAAATTTTTGAATTTTCGGGTCCCGTCCAAGGCAGTAGAATTATAAATAATGTGGTTGTGGATGTGTGCCCGGTCGGTGTGGGTGGCAACGAGAAAAGCGTGTTTACCCTTCAAAAATCGCTCGGCAAACTCGTAGCCGATGCGGTTAGCTTCCTCCGGCGTAACTTCTCCCGGCTTGAAGGATTGCCGCACCTGATAGGCGATGACATTGCTTTTCTGGCTGCGTCCGGTGGTCTGCTCGTACAGCCGTTTCGTCAGCAGAAATTCTTCGTCTACGGTCAGCGGGCTGCATTGATAGCTGCTGACCAACTCGCCCTGCTCGGTCTTGTCGGGGTTCTGGACATAGCTAGTGTGGCTGTGCAGACAAGCCCCGATGGATTTGCCTTTGTTCTTCCGCATGGGAATCAACCGTGTTGCTGCCAGTGCCATCACCCCCTTACAAAAAGAAAATGCCGCACAATGGCGGCATATAGATTTTATAATTCAGCAATCCAACCGCTGAACCATTCTACAGCTTCCACTATGACCGTTCCGGCGGTGATGAGCAGGAAGCATCCAAACTCTGCCACCAGCAAAATCAAAAATTGCAGCCACTCCCGGCAGTACAGCGTATAAAGACCGCAGCCGAAAATATACAGCATGGGCAGTGCCAGCACGAACGCTGACAGGTTCAGCGTCCATTTCAACATCAGCGCAAGGAAAGCCGTAAGCAGCCAAACCGGGAAAACGATCATCTTAAAAACAAACCTCATATCCAGCACCTACCCTTCTTTCGCCCCTATTATAAAGGCATCTCCACACCCCTTGCAAGGATGTCAACCCTTATGTACACCCGCAGTCCTCCAACTGCGGGAATTTTTACAGCTCTGCCAGCTTGGAAAGAATTTGCTTGCCAATGTCAATCAGTTCATCCAGACGCTGCCGCAGATCTTCCATGTCGGCGGCATAGACCTTGCCGCACTCGTTGGCACGCTTGGCGTACTGGTTCAGATTGTTGCTGCACATCTGCAAGAGATATGCCATGCGTTGCAGTTCTTTCAAGTCGAGGTGCAGGCAATAGCCGTCCAGTGCCATCTTGCGGATATAGGCACTCAGGCTTCGGATGCCCATACTGAGCATCTTTTCATAGATACGGTTCTTTTCTGTTTTGCTCAAGCGCAGGATGATGGTTTCATCCCGCTTTTCTTTCATCGTGCATCACCATCCTTGTCGTAGTAACTGCGGAAGGGCTTCACAGGCTCCGGCTTATCGGATTTTTCCTCCAACGCCGCCAGCACTGAAGGGCGGCGGGGTGCATCCTCGTCTGGTTCTTCCCCCTGTTCCGGCTCGTGGCTCTTTTCGTCCACGTCCAACTGGGCGTTCAGCTCTGCAAGCCGAGCGGACTTCTCTGCTAGTTCTTCCTCCTGTGGGAAGGGCTTTTCCACCTCAATCTGCGCCGCCGCCTGCTGCTGATGCAGGGTAGCCAGCTCGTTCTCTGCGGCGGTGATGCGCTCCGGGAAGCTGTTCAGCGAATTATCCAGCCGGATAATGTTGCCCAGCGGGTCGGTGCCCAAGGGTACCGTGTACTTCCGCTGCCCCTTCAAAAGTGCCTGATACTCACTGCGGAAGGTATCGAACCGCAGGGACAGTTCAAAGCCCCGGTAGCTGCCGATGACCTTTTCTTCGGCGTTGGGCAGTTCGGAACAAGCGAGGACCAGTCGCTCACCGGCGGTCTTTTTCTCATCGTAGGTCACGCCCTTGATGGTCATGCCGCAGAAACCCTCTTGCACCTGCGGGTGGGCGGCGGCAAGCTGTGCATCGGCTTTCAGCCCGGCAATGTGGGCGTTCGTCTCCTGAATATCAGCCGGGAATTTGGTCAGCAGCTTGTCTTGCAGGCGGAATTTCTGGCTCTGGTGGTCGGCTTTCAGCACCTTCAGCTTTGCCACCTGCACATCCAAGTCCATCTTCTCTTTGATGAGCGGATTTCCGGCGCAAAGTGCCTTGATCTCCGCATAGGAAAGTGCCTGTTCGTCTACATCTTCGCAGGAGCGCACCGGGGATTTTGAAGTCATGATTTGGCTGATAAATCGCTGTTTATTTTCCAAAGTTTGGAACAAATAACTGTCAAATGTCCCTTCCGTAACGTAGTTAAACACCTTGACTTCTTTATTCATATTGCCCTGTCGGATGATTCGACCATTGCGCTGGGTCATGTCGCTGGGCTTCCAGCCAACATCCAGATGATGCACCGCCACAAGTCGCGATTGCACGTTAGTGCCCGCTCCCATTTTTGCAGTGCTTCCGAGCAAAACTCGCACATCGCCAGAGCGCACTTTGGAGAACAATGCCGCCTTTTTCGCTTCGGTGTCGGCGTTGTGGATAAACTCGATTTCGTTTTCCGGCACACCGGCGGCAACCAGCTTCTTGCGAATGTCATCGTAGACGTTGAAATTGCCATCGTTCTTTGGTGTTGAGAGGTCACAGAACAAAAGTTGGGTCAGCTTCTGGTCTTTGCCTTCCTCCCAGATCTTCAGCACGTTCTGAACGCATACGTTCAGTTTGCTGTTGGGGTCGTCCGGCAGCATGGGGTTCATCAGGCGAACGTCCAAGCCAATCTTGCGCCCATCGTTGGTGACGCAGAGCATATTGTCCACGGACGCATCCACGATGCCGGAGTGGATATCTGCGGCACGTTTGCTCAGTTCCTGCACCATTTCCTTTTGAATTTCGGACGGCTTTGCCACCACGGTTTCAAACTTTGCGACCGGCACAGGCAGATGAAGCTGGTCAGATGTTTTAATGTCCGCAACCTCCTTGAACATGGACATCAGTTCCGGCAGATTGAAAAACTTGGCAAATCTCGTTCTCGCCCGATAGCCTGTACCTTCCGGGGCAAGTTCGATGGCCGTGGTCGTCTCGCCAAAGGTAGATGCCCAGCAGTCGAAGTGGGTCAGCTTTTTCTGTTGCAAGGTGCTGTATTGCAAGTACCGCATGACCGTGTACAACTCGGTCATGGAGTTGCTCACCGGGGTGCCGGTAGCGAACACCACGCCCCGCCCGCCGGTGATCTCATCCAGATAGCGGCACTTGCCGAACATATCGCTGGATTTCTGCGCTTCGCTGGTGGATAATCCTGCGACATTCCGCATTTTTGTGGTCAAAAAGAGGTTCTTGTAAAAATGGCTCTCGTCCACAAAAAGCCTGTCAACGCCCAGTTGTTCAAAGGTAATCACATCGTCTTTACGCTCATCGGAGCGCAGTTTTTCCAGCTTGGTTTCCAGCGTTTTCCGGGTCTTTTCCATCTGCTTGATGGAGAAATTCTCACCTGCGTGGACTTTCAGCTCATTGATGGCGGCAAGCGTTTCATAAATTTGCTCCTGAATGATACGTTCCTGCCGCTCAAAGGACAGCGGGATGCGCTCAAACTGGCTATGCCCGATGATGACGGCATCGTAGTCGCCGGTGGCAATACGGGCGCAGAATTTTTTACGGTTGGCAGTCTCAAAGTCCTTGCGCCGTGCCACCAAAAGTTTGGCGTTAGGGTAGAGGTTCAAAAACTCCGATGCCCACTGCTCCGTCAGGTGATTGGGCACGACAAAAAGACTTTTCTGGCACAGTCCCAGCCGTTTTGCTTCCATAGCGGATGCCGCCATTTCGTAGGTCTTGCCCGCACCAACTTCGTGTGCAAGCAGCGTATTACCGCTATAAAGCACATGAGCGATGGCGTTGCGCTGGTGCTCCCGGAGGGTGATCTCCGGGTTCATGCCCACGAATTTAATGTGGCTTCCGTCATACTCACGGGGGCGGGTAGAGTTGAACAGCTCGTTGTACTGCTTCACCAGCGCAATGCGCCGCTGGGGATCCTGCCAGACCCAGTTGGCAAAAGCGTCCTTGATGACCTGCTGTTTCTGCTGTGCCAGCATGGTCTCCCGTTTGTTCAGCACACGTTTGGGCTTGCCCTCGGCATCCTCAATGGTGTCGTAGATGCGGACATCTTTCAGGTTCAGAGTCTCCTCCAGAATCTTATAGGCGTTGGCACGGGATGTGCCGTAGGTTTCGGACGAAATAATGTCACTCCGCCCGGTGGCAGTTTTACCCTCCACACGCCACTCGGCGGTATACGGAGAATATCTCACCTTGACCGCATGGCGCAGATAGTAGGGGATTTGGAAGGTCTCGGTCATAAACTTTTGAATGATCTCAGGTGCAAGCCAAGTGGCACCCAAGCGCACATCAATTTCGGAGGCTTCCAGTTCTCTGGGCTGTGCCTTGGTCAGCGCCTCCACATTGACGGAAAATTCCGGGTTGGTCTCGGCGGCAAACTGTGCCATCCGCAGCTTTGCCCGGACATCGCCGGACAGGTACTCGTCTGCCATCTGCCAGCCCGCTTCCGGGTCGGTGGGGTCGGCGGCAGGGTCTTTGAAGATTACGCCGGAGAGTTCGGTGGTAATGCGCCCGTAGTCGCCGGGAGTGCCCAACAGTTCTGCCATATAGGGCAGGTCCACCTTGCCATGCTCCCCGATGGACACCGCCAATGCTTCGCTGGGGGTATCCACGCTGGTGACGGTGCGCTCCGGGCGGATAGTGCGCTTGGTGAACATTGCAGCCTTGCTCTTGAGCTGCCCCTGCTCGTCCAGATTTTCCAGCGAGCACAGCAGATAATACGAGGAATCCTGCTCAAACAGCCGCCCGTTTTTGCGGTCGTTCAGCAAGCCGTACTTTGCGGTAAAGGCATCGTAGGCGGCGTTCAAACGCTCCTGTGTTGCCTTGATATCCTCGTCCGGGTAGTCGTTCAACTGCTGGTCGATCAGGTCATTGACGGTCTGCCGCAGTTCCACCATGCCGATGACACGTCCCTTGGCGGTGTCGGACAGTTCCACCTGCGTCATCACGGAATTTTCCCGGTAGAACACCTCGCCGTCCACCACGGTGTAGGAGAAGTTTTTTACATCCGGGTCAGCCGGGAGAATATGCTTCTCATTTTCGACATCCGCAATATCTGGTGTTTCTACCTCAACTTCGGTGTATTGCCCATCAATATGCTGTACCGCTTCTGCAAGCTGGTCTGCAAGGTTTGCACCCTCGATGGGAGCAACGGTCAATTCCTCTCGTCCATACTGGGTGCTTTCGGTGGAGAGTACGCCCAGAATCATCTCCGAGTGGTCTACGAAATACTGGTTGATGGCAAAGCCATCTTCTGTTTTGCCCAACTGCACCCAGTCCGGCTCATGGTCAATGGGGCGGTCACGTTTTTGCAAAAAGATAATGTCGCTGACAACATCCGTGCCAGCATTGGCGCGAAACGCATTATTCGGCAGACGGATAGCACCCAACAGGTCAGCACGCTCTGCCATGTGCTTGCGGGCGGTGCTGTCCTTGCTGTCCATGGTGTAGCGGCTGGTGACAAACGCCACGATGCCGCCCGGACGCACTTGGTCGATGGATTTGGCGAAAAAATAGTTGTGGATGCTAAATCCCAGCTTGTTGTATGCCTTGTCGTTGACCTTGTAGTTGCCGAAGGGTACGTTGCCCACCGCCAGATCGTAGAAGTCACGCCGGTCTGTGGTCTCAAAACCGGCAACAGTAATGTCAGCCTGCGGATACAGCATCTTGGCAATGCGCCCGGTGATGCTGTCCAGTTCCACGCCGTACAGCCGGCTGTCTGCCATGCTGTCCGGCAGCATTCCAAAGAAGTTGCCTACACTCAGACTAGGCTCCAGAATGTTACCGCTGCGGAAACCCATGCGTTCCACCGCATCGTAGATACCACGGATAACGGTGGGGCTGGTGTAGTGGGCGTTCAGGGTACTGGAACGAGCGGCGGCGTATTCGTCCTCGGAGAGCAGTCCTTTCAGTTCGACGTACTCTTTTGCCCAACTGTCTTTGCCGGAGTCAAAGGCATCTGCCAGACCGCCCCAGCCTACATACTGGGAAAGCACCTGCTGCTCCTCGGCGGTGGCACCCCGATGCTCCTGTTCCAATTGGAACAGGGTGCGGATGGCTTCAATGTTCCGCGCGTACTTCTGCTTAGGACCTCCGATACCCAAATCATCATCCGTGATGTGGAAGTTTCCGGCAGGCTCCGGTGCAGGTTCGGTATTCAGGGCTTCATCCAAGGCAGCGGCATCCGGGAATGTCTGCCATTCGCCGTTGACCTCCCCAGAGATAGGCAGCTTGTCCAGTGATTCATCAGACGTAGGCTCATCCCGTCGCAGACTGTCCTCGAACTGCTGTTTGTTCAGCACCTCGTTGCTCCACGAATAGCCCTGCGCGCTGGTGTCGATGCGAACATCCGTTTCGCCTACATAGCCGATTTTCCCCTCGATGGTTCGAGTGGGGAGTTCAACCACAACATTGTCACCGACCTTATAATCAACTGCTTTTTCGGGAGCAGCATCAAGGGCTTCATCCTGCTGTTCGTACAGTTCCCGGACGACAGACAAAGGTTCCTCCCGGAAAACTGGCATCCGCAGGTCGGCCAGTGCCATATCCTGCAAGGAAACCTTACCCTTATCAAAATCCACTCCGTCAATCCGAAATTTCCGGCCATCCATATTGATGATGGAGCCGATGGGCAGATAGTCCTCTTTGTGCAGATGTTTAGTCTGGTGATGAGTCCCATCTTCGTTCAATCCGGCAAGGTAAACATCATTGCCCGCAGACCACAATTCTTTTGACTTTCTTGCCCATAAGCGAGGAGAAAAGCCTGTGACCTGAACTTCGCCCAGTGCGGTTTCTCTCGTGAACAAAGCACTGTTGATGATTTTTGCGACCTTGGCGGCATCTTCTCCATAGAACATAAAATTTCCGCCAGCTTCAAATCCAACGAGAGTGTCCGGGTGCTGTTCCTTTAATGCCGTGTATTCGGCAGCACTGGCAGCGTTCAGTTCAAGAGGAAACTCGATGGTTCGTTTCTCTTTGTCTGACAGATAGCGGTCAGACTGAATCATCAGGTCGATATACTTTTCGACCTGATTCCAGCGGAGAAGCACTTTCTGATGGTCTGGATAGTGTTCAAACGTCAGACCCTTGCTATCATGGTCGAGCCAACCACTGCTTCCGTCCAGATAGGTGTGCGAGGAACCGCCGGGGCCATGCGGTGCATATTCTTTCGCAAGTGCTTTTGCCCGAAGGCTTCGGTCAGGCTGCAACTGATAAATTTTCCAGATCCGAAGTTTGCTGTTTTCAAAGTTAGAACCTCTCCGCAGCGCGTTTTCGATCTCAGCCTGTGGCAAAGAAAAAGCGGAGGACGATTTCTCGTTCTCCGCTTGGTCGATGGATTCAATTTGTTCGGCTTCGGTGGGAATGTGGGCATCGAAGAAACTTAGCTGTAAATCAGCTCGTTCATCACCAGTTCCTCGGCCTGTGCTTTCAGGCTGTTCATGTGCTGCACCCACTCCATCTGATACTGCTCCTTGTTCGGAGCCGGGTTCTGTTTCAGCAACTCCTGCATGGTATGCCGCATCCGGCTCTCTGCGGTTTGCTCCACCTCCAACAGGTGCGGATGCAG
>OGPQ01000647.1_pt1 | contig 28717 bp, 15 predicted proteins | sample 1552971 | NCBI WGS metagenome assembly OGPQ01 (sample SAMEA2580232, study PRJEB22360) | human gut metagenome | biome: human gut; feature: human-associated habitat; material: faeces | place: Denmark | collected 2008/2010 | reverse complement strand
CCCTGAAAGGGCAGAAGCTCTTAGCCCAGGGCAGCGCCCTGGGTATAATGGCAATTGGTAAGGCGCCCTGTAAGGGCAAAAGCTTTATTAATTGTCTGGAGTTTTAAAGCTTCTGCCCTTTCAGGGCGTGCTGCTTTTGTGCCTTTCAGGGCGTACCAACCGTACTGGTCGAATTTCTCCAGTATTAAGCGGCAGTTTCTTTGGGTCGTAAGGCTGATAACCCAAGTATCGCATTTGTCGCTGTCAGTTCTCCGTGTGGGTGCTGAGTTGTTACCCGAAGTTTTCCTTTTGGTTGATTTTGTTCCTTTTTGTGCCATTTTGATAGTCTTTTGCCTTGGTGAATGATAAATTGTCAGAGCACCACTTATGCAAACGTTTGCGTAGCTTTTTTGACGAAAACATATCCGTCCTTTATTATTTTGTTTTAATTTTGCAGCAGAAACTCAAAACAACAATCTACTAAAACGCTAAAAACAATGAAAAAAGTGTACTTCATGTTGTTAGGAGTGCTTTTGTCTACTGCTGCGATGGCAGACAACAAGCAAACCGTAACAATCGGCGGCTCGCAGGTTGGCAAGACCGTCAAAGAAATCACCTTCGATGGTGACTATGTCAATCTTACTTACAACGATGAGACTACTGATACTCAGGACATGTCGCTTGTGAAACTTTCTTTTGCTTATAGCACCACAGGTATCAGCAACATTGAGACAAGCAACAAGGTTCTCGCAGGCAAGGTGTTCAATCTTAATGGTCAGCTTGTGGGTACTTCTACCCAGAACCTGAACAAGGGTATCTACATCGTGAATGGTAAGAAAGTAATCATCAAGTAAAAAAGGAGGAACGTAAAATGAAGAAAATGGTATTTACTCTGGCACTCCTCTTGATGAGCTTGAGTGCATCCATGGCACAGACATGGACATTTGGCGCAATGAGTGAGGCTGATAAGGCTTTATGTGCAGCTGATGCTAATTGGGTATTGGGAACTGATCGCTATTGCTATACCTTAGCTTTGGATAATGCGGCTCTCGTAGCAAATGGCTCTGAATTAGCTTATGCTAAAGGTTTGAAGTTTACTGCTGGTGCTCCTACAACAAAAGATGAAGGAAAGGCTAAGGTTCGCTTGAACTATGGAAATTCTCGTTTGGAATTGAATGGAAACGGAATTGTATTGACTATTCCAAGTCTGAAGGCTGGTCAGAAAGTAACAGTTAGTTGCTGTACTGGTAAAACTGACGTTGCTCGTGGTTTGAATGCAACAAACATTACTCCTGTTTCTGGTTCTTTTAATGCTACTTCTGCAGATAAAGTAACAAACGTCGGAACGGTAACTGCTGATGGTGATGTTGTTTTGACCACAAATGTTGGTGGTATGTACATCTACAGCATCAAGGTTGAGACAGTAGGTGGCGGATCTACCGATACTGGTTCTACCGACAAGATTACCCATGCCGTTGCTCGTAACAGCAAGGTAAATCAGATGTATGTTACCACCAAGTCGGGTGATGTGAAGTATTATAATACTGCAGACTTGACAAGTGTGAAGTTCGAAGGTGACAAGACCATCATTGCTCCTAAGTCTGGTGCAGAGAGTGATGAGTACAATGCTTCAGTTCAAGCCATCAGCTTTGCTAAGAAGGCCGATCAGGGCGAAAGTGGTGATATTGACAATCCTGCAGGTGTGATTCAGATTACTGAGGCAAAGGGCTGGCAGGAGTCTGCCTACCTGAAGTGGGCTCCATTCGAGGGTGCTTCTTCTTATAATGTATATGTAGATGGCAAGAAGATTGATGCTCAGCTGATTCGTCAGTATGCTTCTTACTATCGTGCTGATGTCCTCGGTTTGAAGGCTGGTACTTATTCTGTAAAGGTTGTTCCTGTCAATGCCGAAGGTACAGAGATTGCTGGTGCCAATACAGCTTCTAACTTGGTAGTAAAGAGCTACAATCGTGAGGGCTTTGCTCATTTCAAATATGATGGTGTAGGTGCTTATAATAATGATGGTACTTTGAAGGCTGGTGCTAAGGTTCTGTATATTACAGCCAAGACAGCTAAGACCGTTTCTACAACCGTCAATACAGGTAAGCCAGAGACGATTACAGGTCTTCAGGCTATTATTGATGCTTACCAAAAGGGTGAGGATACAACTCCTATCGTCTTCCGAATCATCGGTAAGGTAAGCCTTTCTGACTTGGACGGAATTTCAAGTTCTGAAGAAGGTTTGCAGATTAAGGGTAAGGGTGCTCACTCTGTAATGAACATGACTGTCGAAGGAGTCGGTGATGATGCTACTGTATATGGATTTGGTTTCTTGCTTCGTAATACCAAGAGTGTAGAGTTCCGTAACTTTGCTATCATGCGTTGTCTGGATGATGCAATGTCTCTTGATACTGATAACTCTCATGTATGGATTCACAACATGGATCTCTTCTATGGCAAGAAGGGTGGCGCTGCCGACCAGGCCAAGGGTGATGGTACTGTAGATATCAAGGGTGACTCCCAGTATATAACTGTAGCATACAACCGCTTCTGGGATAATGGTAAGGCTTCTATGTGTGGTATGAAGAGTGAATCTGGTCCTAACTATATCACTTATCACCACAACTGGTTTGACCATTCTGACTCTCGTATGGCTCGTATTCGTACCATGAGTGTTCACATGTACAACAACTACTATCAGCACAATGATGTTTATGGTATTGGTGCAACCAGTGGCTCAAGTGTGTTCATGGAGTCTAACTACTTTGATGCTACCAAGCGTCCTATCATGAGTTCTCTGCAGGGTACTGATGCCAAGGGCGATGGTACTTTCTCTGATGAGAATGGTGGTTTGATTAAGGCATACGGCAATGTATTTGCCAACAAGCCTGAAAACTTCAGCTATATCACATATGCAGACAATAATACAAGCTTTGATGCATACGAGGTTTCTGATCCAAGTGAGCAGGTTCCTACAAGCGTAAAGACTTTGGTTGGTGGTACTTCTTACAACAACTTCGATACCAATCCAAGCCTCATGTATGCATACGCTGCAGATAAGGCAGAAGATGTTCCTTCTATCGTAGAAGGCTTCTATGGCGCAGGTCGTTTGAATCATGGTGACATTGATTTCGTTATTCCTGATGAGACAGTCGTAACAAATGGTCATCAGCAGCCATGGCCTGCTTTGGCAAGCATCCTTGACGCTTATGCTTCTGGTGTTGTTAAGGTGTTCGGTGAGAGTAATGCTTCTGGCGAAGGTGGCACAGTAAATCCTACTCCAGATCCTACCCCAGATCCAACTCCTGATACTCCAGTTATCGAGGGAACTGTAATTTGCAGCTTTACAGCAAACGGAAAAGAGGCTGTTCCTTCTAATAGTGCATTTGTTTTGACAGGTTCAGCTAAGAATGTAAAAGTAGAAGAAACTGTTATTGAAGGTACTACTTATTCTGCAAGTCTTAAGATGGAAAGTAATACTGAAGTTTCTTTCACCACATCTCAGAAGATGACTCTGTATGTATATTATGGCGTTTCTGGTACAAAAACTAATGTAAAGGTAGATGGCGTAAAGCAGGCAGGAGCTCCTACAACAGTTGTGCTTGAGGCAGGTGCTCATAAGATTACAAAGGGTGATAGTTCCGCAATCGCTCTCATCAAACTTGTACCTGTAACAGAATAATAAACATGTTTTCCTCAATGAGGAAAGATATATAAAATGAAACAAACTAAGGGCTGTCTCTTCTTGACGAGGACAGCCCTTTTTTCTCAAAGGAACAAATTAAACAAAAACTAATCATATAATGAAACAAATTAACTCTATCGTTTCTGCACAGCTTAAGGCTGTTTGTCGTAAAACTCTCTTGGCTTCTGCTTTGCTCTGTGGCTTCTCTATGATGGTCAATGCACAGACCCAGGATGGTCGTGACTTCTCTTTGGATGGCTTCGCTGCCTATGAAGGTACTCCTGGTACCAACTGGTATCGTGTCGGAGGAACTACCGGTGGTGTTGGTGGCAAGGTGGTAAAGGCAGACAACTTCTCTCAACTGCAGGCCTATCTCCAAGCAACCGACCCATATATCGTTATCGTAGATCATGATATTACTACAGGCATCAAGTGCTATGTGGATGATCTGAGTACAGGTCGTTTGCTTGATGACCAGAGTGGAAAAACTGGCGTGGAAACAACATATGGCGAGCGCATTATGGTTGCTCCTAACAAGACTTTGATTGGTGTGGTGGATCCTGCAACAGGCAAGGCTCCTCTCTTTTCTCATATCACCTTCGTGATGCAGTCTGTTGATAATATCATCATCCGTAACTGCCGTTTCACCATGAAGGGTGTACCTGTGCTCAGAACAGGTGAGAATAAGATTGTGGCTTGGCGTAATGGTGCGCAAGTAGAAGTGGGCGACCCTGACTGCATCGGGATTCAGGCTGATAAGGTAAGTGCCAAGACCAACTGGGGTGGACATATCTGGGTTGACCACTGTGAGTTCTTCAATGGTGGTGCAGCCAATAAAGACCGCTATGATGGTTTGCTCGACTGTAAAAACAATGTGCAGTGGATGACTTTCAGCTATAACTATTTCCACGACCATGACAAGAGCTGTCTTTTTGGTAAAGGTAATAGCGACATTTATGATGGTTGTCGTACTATTTCTTTCCACCACAATTTCTTCTACAACATCCAAGGTTCTCGTCTCCCTCAACAGCGAGGTGGTCATATGCATTATTATAATAATTATATGAAAGGGTGTCAGGATGGTTATCGCCTTAATGACCAGGCAACAGGTTACATAGAGGCTTGTTATTTTGAAGATACTAAGTCTCCTATCATGTCAAAGGGTGAAAAGGGTCTCCATGTCAACAAGACAGATGGTTATGATGTGATATTCAAGGGATGCTCCAACTTGTTGACTGGATATGACAATATTGATGGAGCAAAGATTAACGGTCATGTTACTTTGGCATCTTCCGATTGGGTGCCTACTCAGACTGCTCCTTCTTACACCCAGCATTATCTCGACAAGACTGTGGATGTTCCTGCCATCTGCGAGAAGTATTCTGGCGCAGGCAAGGTAGAAATATGGAAGGCTTATACCGATGTACTTCCTACAGCAGATATAGCCGAGTTCGATCATGCCATCAAGAACTACAGCACTGCCAAGACCTATGATGCTAACGGAAAGGAAATGACAGGTGCCTCTACTACTGGCATCGAAATGTTCGATTATGCTGCTGCTCAGACAGCCAAGGCCGAGTACTTCGACCTCTCTGGCAAGCGTCTGTCTGCTCCCGGTCATGGTGTCACCATCGTTAAGGCTACCAACGCTCAAGGTCATGTATCCGTCAAGAAGGTTGTGAATATGTAATTGAACTTTCACAAAGTGCTTTGAGTACGGGCTGAAAGCCCAAAAGCTCTTAGCCCAGGGCAGCGCCCTGGGTCTAATAGTAATCGGCAAGGCGCCCTGAAAGGGCAAAAGCTTTAAAACTTCAGGCACTGCATAAAGCTTTTGCCCTTACAGGGCGATAGGCTAACGCCCGTAACAACCCAGGGTGTTGCCCTGGGCTAAGAGCTTCTGCCCCTTCAGGGCGTGTGGAACATACTGGGGAAAGTTTAATTGAACTTTAAGTTGTGAATTTATAAAAAGATTGTATGGTGTTCCAACTCCGTTTGGTGTCATTAGTTTGACATCCTAATGAGGTTGGAACTTTTTTTCTTTGCCGTTATTAAGCATACCAAAATTGGTTTCAGTTTAATACCTTTGTTCGCAAGTATGATTCTCTGCGAAGCACCTTATTTACTGATAGCTGACGATGTGCTTCTTTAGGAGATAATGAAGCGCATTTATAATTGACAGAGGCTTCCTATAGTAATGTCCAAGTATTGACAGAAACAAAAGAAAAGCGGGAAGACGCCTGTTGCGTCCTCCCGCCTGATGATTTTTTATAAACTCTAAGTTTATTCTTGCTTGAATCCTTGTGTTATTCGTTCTTGAATCCATAACCATTCAAGAATCCACCTGTTGAAATCATATTAGGAGTGAATGGCCAGAGGTAAATAGGAGCCTTGACATAATCGTAGTCGTAGAAGAGATACTTATAATACTCGTCATCGTTGTCCACAAGATCCTTACCCCAATTAACCTTCGTGTAACCGGTGTCCTCAAGAGCTGCAGCTTCCTCATCAGAAACTTTTGTGAACAAGCCCTTGATGGCAAGGTTAGTCGTTGTCTTTGAGCCATAGCTCAATCCGTAAGCCTCCCAGTTATCATTCTGGCCACGCCATGAAGGATAGAGAATAGGGTCGCTTTCCTGACCCTCTGGGCACTGAGCTGTCAAACGATAGCCCTTCAGAGCCTTGGCATCTACACTCTTGGTGTAAATATATTCAGAGATGGTATTACCATTATCGAATGTATAATAGCCATTGGCCTCCAAGCCATCCAACATCTTGCGAGTAAGCTGTTTGATTTCGCGAATCTTCTCAGGAAGCAAACCTGTACGAATCAATGTGAAACGACGGTCGCCCTCGCCAGCAAACTCGAAGCCACGCTCATCAATGATGGCCTTGAGCAAAGAACCCTCTTTAGTGATAAAGCCTTCTACGTTAGCCTCAGCAGGTGTGTGGAATGCACGGTTACGAATCTTTGCGAGGTAAGTCTTAGCTTCTGCGCTGTTAGGATCAAGAGTAGCACAAGCCTCGGCGTAACCCAAATAGATTTCAGACAAACGCATATAAGGAGCATTGATACCAGAACGACGCTGATTAGCTGTCCAGATATTGCTCTGGCGATTCTCATCCCACTTGTTACAACTGATACCACCACCAGCAGCCTTAGAGTTAGGCTTGAGAGGTATCAAGGTTTCATAGCCCTTACCCGTACTGCCAGTAACTGTACAAGATACATCACGGCGCAAGTCCTTAGGATCGAATACACCATAATAGAATGCAGGATTGATACGTCCCTGGCCATAGCTCTTACATGGGTAAGCATTCTTGCTACCACCGCTAGAAGGACGACCTAAAGAATATGGACGAGCATCATTGTTGATGATACCATCTGCTCCCTGTGTATAAGGCTCCTCGTAAATACTTTCATCAGCATAACCATCGTCTGCACCATGCAACTGCTGGAAGAAATACTGATAAGGGTTGCCATACACACGTCCTTGGCCATCAGTCTTACGAGGATCGGTATCATGGAACACAGCTGTACCAGGATTATCGATAGCCTTCTTAAAGTAAGTTTTGGCAGTCTCGTAAAGGTTGCGCCAATCAGAGCGACGACCATAAGTAGAACCATTGTTTTCTGTACCAATAGTCTCGAATGTCAAGGTGTTGCCTTGTCCATCCACACGCTTGATGTCGTTACGACGAGTCTGATAGCCACCAGCCTCAAGAGCCATACGGCCAATCAAACCATCCACGTATGTTCGAGAATAATAGTTCTTAGCACTTGCTTCGTATGTTGGGCATTTTCCCAAGACATACATCAAAGGCTCCACCTTCTTCAACTGGTCGATACAAACATCATAGATTGAATCGCGAGAAGCCAAGCCCGATGCAACTACACCAAATGTAGATTGGAACTGAACATCACCAAAGTATTTGATAAGCTCACGATAGCAAGTAGCGCGAATAGCAACTGCCTCGCCATAGAGTTGGCTCAACTCTGTTGGCTCTGTCTGTTGCATCATCTGCTGATATTCAGAAGTCTTCTCAATAGCAGTTGTGATAGCATTACATCTACCAATAACAGAGAATAGACAACCATAAGTACCGCTTGTACCTTCCTTTTGATAAGAAAGCAAGCCATAGGTACCAGCCTCGGTTCCATTACGATAGAAGCCCTCAGGAATATGACGTCCAGGCTGATTAGAATAAGCCTCAGGATGGCGCATGATGTCAGAACCCGCAATATCCGCAGCATAATACAAGCCATCACCGAATATATGGCTACCAAATGCACCATGCATTTGGTATTTTGCACCATTAAGAGCAGCCTGAGCTGTGGTTATATTCGAAAACACAAAGTCTGCATCATTGGTTGATGGCGATTTTGTCTCCAGATAATCGTTACATGAGGTGGCACCACCAAGGATACCTGCCGCACATAGAGCGATATATAAAAATCTATTTTTCATGTTAAAATTTAGTTTTATAGATTAGAATGCTAAGTTAAGGCCGAATGTCCAAGAACGAGTCTTAGGATAAGCCTGGTAATCATAGTTAGGTGTAGGGAATCCGTTGCTACCTGCGTTGATATCAGTGTTGACATCAGGATCGATTCCGCTATAGCCCTTGATGCAGAAGAGGTTGGTTACAGTAGCATAGATACGGAGGTTGCTGATGCCGAGAGGCTTCATCCATGTCTTAGGGAATGTGTAACCGATAGAGAGATTCTGCAAACGCAAGTAAGAAGCATCCTCAATGAAGTCGCTTGTTACCAAACCATACTCGCAATATGGCAAAGCATACTTGGCGCCAGCATTCAATGTACGGAGTGCATCAGGATCGGTAACTGCATAGAGGTTGCCATTGGTATCTACATCGTACATCTTCCAGCAGTCACCCAACTCAGAAAGGCGTGCTGAACCAAAGCCAATATCCTTGTTACCCATCATATCATGCATAACATTGGCATTGTAAACATCACCACCAATCTGGTATGTGAAGTTAGCATTGAAATCAAAGCCCTTATAACGGCCAGAGAGGTTGAAACCACCTGTATGCTTTGGCTTGGTCTTACCAATGATAGTAACATCTTCTGTTGTAACAGTACCATTATCATCTATATCGGCAAACTTATACATACCAGGGAATGCGGTTTGTCCTTCTGGAGTCTTGTAAGCCTTGGCGCAACCAGCTGAGTAGTTGCAGACCTTGTTGTCAGGAACACTTTCCTTCAAAGTCCAAACGCCATTTACAACGTTGAAGTCGTCTACAGTATAATAGCCCAAAGACTTGTAACCCTGAATCAAACCAACAGGCTGTCCTTCGCGGATAATGTAGTCGTAGTTAGGCAAACGCATGGTAGAACCCCAGTTGGTATGGGTATCAGCCAAGACACCATCGAAGAGTTCGTCTACATTGTTGTGGTTGTAGTTGTAGGTCATGCCAAATGTCAAGCCCCAATCCTTCTTGTTAACAATGTCATAGCTCAAAGCAAGCTCAATACCCTTGTTAGAAGTCTTACCTACATTCTGGAACTGCCAGTCATAACCAGCAGATGTATCAACAGGCACCTTCATCAAGATGTCCTTTGTGGTATTCCAATAGAAATCCAAAGATCCACGCAAGCGACCATCCCAGAAGCCAAAGTCGAGACCTAAGTTGCGAGAAATGGTTGTCTCCCACTTCAAGTCAGGATTTGCCATAATGTCACCAGGCTTATAGGTTGTAACTTGCTGACCATTTACCTCGATAATCTCTTCTTCCCATATTGTTTCAAACAAAGAAGCATGAATATCATCGTTACCAGATGCACCGACAGAGAGACGCAGTTTCAAGTTGCTCAACCAATCCTGTGTACCCTTCATCCAAGGCTCATCAGAGATACGCCAAGCAGCAGCGGCTGCAGGGAAGTAACCCCAGTGATGGTTAGGAGCGAACTTAGAGCTACCATCAGCACGGAATGTAGCTGTGAAGAGGTAACGGCCTAAATAAGAATAGTTGGCACGGCCAAACCAAGAAGTGGTATGACTTGGTATCGAGATTTCTGATTTATATGTATCAGGCTTGTTGGCTGCATTGGGGTCTTGATGAGAACCACCAAGATGACCAAAGGCTGTCTTCATGTCCCAACCCAATGGATAGCCATATCCATCGAATGTAGTTGTGGTCGACTTGCTTGACAGCACCTCATTACCAACCAAGAAGTCCAGTTTATGGTCTTCACCCAAACCTTGAACAGCATAGTTGATGGTAGATGACCAACGCACGTTGTAGCCATCGCTCTTTACCTGCTGGGCATGGTTGTATTTATTCTCATAACCATCATCCCAAGTCTGTTGGTCACGCCAGTTGCGAGCCAAAGTCAACTCAGTCTTGCCAGTCAAGCCCTTGATAGGAGTCCATGTCAAAGAGTTTGTGGCACGCAAACGATGATGGGTATTGGTCTTAGTATAGCTATCATAAATAGAAACAGGGTTCATGTATGGATCTACATTGACATCACCCATGGCCAACAATGAAGGATCATCAGTACCTAATGGAGTATCAATTGGACGATATGCATAAGAAGAAGTGGCATACTTGAACTGGTTGCCCTGGAAGCGCATCTCGCTGTAACGAGCATCGAGATTCCACTTCAAGTTCTTGGTAATGTCCTGAGCCAACTTGAAGTTAGCATTCCAACGACGGAAGCCTGTATTCTTCAAAGAACCCTTATCATTGGTGTAGTTGATAGAAGCATAGTACTTGGTATGCTCAGTACCGCCACTGATACTCAGGTCGTGGTTCCAGGCGTGAGAACTGCTGAGCAGGTCGTCCTGATAGTTGTGGGTACCCATGTTGCGGTATTCCTCCAAGTGGTTGCCGTTCTCGCTGCCCAGACCAAAATACTTGGCTACATTGGTTCCGTAGCTATCACCATAAGATGTGGCGTAGCTCCAGTTGCGCAACACATAGTCGTAAGCGCTTTCGGTATCGTAAGTAGTAGGTTTCTCCTTGGCAGAGTAGTACATGTTGTACTTCACCTGTGCCTTGCCTTCTTTGGCGCTCTTGGTGGTGATCATGATGACACCATTGGCACCACGCGCACCATAGATGGCTGTTGAGGCGGCATCCTTGAGCACGTCAATGCTCTCGATGTTGTCGGCAGGGATATCATCAATACGTGATACCTGCACACCGTCGACGATGAAGAGAGGGTCGTTACTCTGGGTGATAGAACCACCACCACGCACACGAATACTCATTGTGGCACCTGGACGGCCATCCTGAGAGGTAACAGACACACCTGGCAACTGACCTTGCAAAGCCTCGGCCACATTGGCCACAGGGTTTTGAGCCAACTTGTCACCTGTAACTGAGGCTACAGCACCCGTCAGGTCGCGACGCTTCATCGTGCCATAACCGATAACTACCACCTCGTCGAGGCTCTTATCGGCAGACTGCATGACGATGTTCAGCGCCGACTGGTTGCCCACGGTGATGGTTTGTGTTTTACATCCTAAATAGGAAATGGTGATCTTGTCACCAGGCTTTAGGTTTTGGAGGCTGAAGTTACCATCGATATCGGTAACTGTTCCACCCTTTCCGGCTTGGATAGTTACACCAATTAATGGTTCACCTGTAGCATCCTTCACATTACCTGTGATGGTCTTTTGTGCAAATGCACCGACGCAACACAAGCTAAGAGACAGAGCCAAAGCTCCCTTCTTGATTTGTTGATACATAAATGGTTTGTTTTTAGTTATACATTAAGAAATGTTTGTTTTCTTTTTTGTTTATCGTCAGTAGATAACTTCGTTTGTTGCTGCCAAAAGTAGCAATAATCTTTTATAAAGTAGATAAGTTGGATGTAAAATTAGCAGTATTTAACGCATTTAACGCTAAATACTGCTAAAAGTTCTTATTTTGTTTGGTATTTCAGAACATACCACAGGTCTCTGATGCGTGCTTCGGGATCCCATTTGCCATCAAAGGTCCAAAGGGCAGTAAGGCCATGGAAGGCTGGATGGCCAGGAGCCTGGTCGAGATTGTCGCGCAGCCATCCGCTGTCGCCTCCCTCGCGTTCGCAACCATAATAATATACGCGCAATCCCCAGGGGCAAGGGTCGAGCACCTTGTCGCTATAGGCATAGCTGATGTTACTGTCGAGGATGTTTTTCGACATACGGCAGTGGGCCAGATAGAACTGGTGGTCGTGGTGATAGCGTCCCAACTTGGTGGGCGAGAGGGCATCGAAGGAAGAACATGTCACGACAAACTTGTTGTTGATGTTGCCTCTGCCGTCGTGCCAGAGGATGGCTCTGCTGTTGCCGACAAACTTGCAACGTGTGGCATAGCATCTGCCACGAGGACACATAAAGTCGACACCCGGACAGCGCAGGTAGAGGTCGGCATGATAGTACATTCCTCCATTCTGACACCATAGCGAGAGGGCATCGTTGCCGTCGGCAAAGATATTGCTGTTGATGACGATGGTGCGCGTTGCCTTGCCATAGATGGCCATCTGGTGTGTGGTGGTCTTCTCCACCGTGCTACCATAATTATTATATACGGTGATGCCGCTGATGATACAGTCGTTGGCATTGTCCTGCAGTACGATGACCCCCATGTGTACAGGCTTTCCCTTGTATTCCTTAATGGTTTGTGAGGCTGTGGTCTCGGCATATTGGATGATGACACTGTCGCGGTCTTCGCCTACGAGCACGATATTGGGACGGTCGATAATGACCTTCTCGTGATACACTCCGTTGCGGATGAGTATCTTGAAAGGCTTCGCTGGATTCTCGGGAGCCTTCTCTATGGCATCCTGTATGCGCTCGCCGGCATTGACTATTGCATCGAAACATGACAGCTCTGGCTTTGAGAAGCGGTTCATGTTGATGAGTCCACGCTCGTTGGCACCGGGCGAGTTGAGGCTGAGGTTCAGCTTGTTGGCCGTATCATACTTGTCGGCCCACTTTTCGTAGAGAGGATAGATGAAAGCAGTACGGTCGCTGTACCATGAATAACCGTTGCGACGCTCTGTACCTATCTCCCAAAGATGCCGGCGTGGCACACCGTCGCGGTCGCACACGAATGGCTCACAGTGCTCTAAGTCGTAGTATCTTGCCCACAGAGGTGTGGTGGCATCGGGGTCTTTAACGAGTTCGGTTGTTCTGAAAGGAGAACCAAACTTGCCCTTGCGTACTACTTTCAGCCCCGTCAGTTTATAGGTGTCAAACCACTGCATGGCTCCACGAATGGCGCGTTTTATCTCTTCGCTTGGGTTAGGAATCTCCATCAGCATAGCCACGATGCGTGCACTCTCGTTAGAACTGTAGGACGAGAGCTCGAAGGCACGTGCCGGACGAGGCTCGAAGGTTACGCGGTCGTGCTGCTGGCACCAAATGGTTGGCTTTCCGTCCTTGACTATCTGGCACTTCAGTATGCACTCCACACCCTTGTTGAAAGCCTTGATGGCCTTTTGGCGCAGCGCCTTGTCGGTCAGCTTGCCATCGAAGGGAGCCTTCTGCAGATAGATGTCGCGCAGCATTTCCATGGTGTTGACCATGGCATCATCGTTGAAGGTGATATGAACCTGATAGCCACGCATCCCGGGCCAGAACTGTGGCCATCCGCCATTGTCGTACTGTCCGCTCAGCAGATATTCCACACCCTGGCAGAAAGCCTCACGATACTTTTTGCTCTTGGTGGCCTGATAGAGCCGAGCCAGATATGTCATCTGCATATTGGTGGCATCGTTGTCGGTGGTGGAGTCGTCTCGCCGGCTTTTGTCCTTGAGCACTTGCTGCCGCTCCTCATGAGTCATGGGCTTTGCCATGTCGATGTTCTTTGGCCATCCGCCTGTCACTCTCTGGTAGTCGAGAATCTGGTCGCCGATGAGTCGGGCTTGCTCTGTTTTGAAAAACTCCTTTTTAGTTTCCCTCATCGCATTGTACCTGCGCTGGGCATGGGCTGGCAAGAGGGCCAACGCCATCAGGATAGAAAGATAAAATGCTTTCATATGTCAATATTTTGTGTTTAGTTTTTAAGTTTGGTGCAAATATACAAATATTATTTTGATAATATCATCTTTTTTTGTATTTTTGCAAATTATGAATGAATGTGAATACTAATAAACCTAAAAACAATAAAAAACAAATGAGGAAAATGTTCAATAAGGGCATATTGCTGGCTTCAGCACTTTTGTTTTAAATAAGAAGATTAAATAGCGTTATGGTAAAGAAAAGCATTACTATCATGACTCTTGCCTTGGTATTCTCTACACTGTGTCAGGCGCAGAGTCGAAAAATCATCAATTTGCAGTCGTGGGATTTCTCTCGTGATGGCAAGTCATGGTCTCAGGTCTCAGTGCCTCACGACTGGGCAATATCTGGTCCTTTCGATAAGAAATGGGACCTGCAGAAGGTGGCTATCGAACAGAATGGAGAGACCGAGAAGACTGAGAAGTCTGGTCGCTCGGGTGCACTCCCATGGATAGGCGAGGGTATGTACAAGTTGAACTGGACAGCTCCTAAAGGCTATCAGCGTGCCGTCCTGATATTCGATGGAGCTATGAGCCAGCCTGTAGTCACAGTAAATGGAAAGGAAGCGGGCAAGTGGGCTTACGGCTACAATGCCTTCCGCATAGACATCACACCCTATATACGGTTTGGGAAAAGCAATGTGATAGATGTGCATCTGAACAATGTGGAGGAGAGTAGCCGTTGGTATCCTGGTGGTGGTCTTTATCGCCCCGTTACTGTAGAACTCTATGGCAAAGAGAATTTCTCTACCTGGGATACCTATGTTCGTACCTTGAAAGCTTCGAAGGAGGAAGCCGAACTGGAGGTGAATGCACTCTTACAGGGAAAACTCGGTAAGGGTGGAAAGACTGTCATCGCCTTGACCGATGCAAATGGCAAGAAGGTGGCAGAGCAAACCATCAATGGCGCAACTCCTGCCATCAAGACTACCTTGAAGGTGGCAACCCCACAGCTCTGGTCGCCTGAGTCACCTTATTTATATAAGGTAAGCCTCATTCGATACGAGGGCAAGAAAGTGGCCGATGTGCAGATGGTGAAGACTGGTATCCGCACTATCTCTGTATCCAAGCAGGAAGGATTCCAGCTCAATGGCGTAACCCGAAAGATAAAAGGCGTATGTCTGCATCATGACCTTGGTCCGCTTGGAGCTGCCGAGAACAAGGCTGCTCTTATCCGCCAAATCAAGATGATGAAGCAGATGGGCTGCGATGCCATCCGTACAGCCCATAATATGCCGTCCACCCTGCAGATGGAACTTTGTGACTCCTTGGGAATGATGGTCATGGCTGAGAGTTTTGATATGTGGATTTATCCCAAGTGCAAGAATGGCTATGCCAAGTTCTTCAAGGAGTGGAGCGACAAGGACATCACCAACTTGGTGAAGCACCATCGTAATCACCCCAGCATCATCATGTGGAGCATCGGCAATGAGATTCCTGAGCAATGGAGTCAGGAGGGAGTGGAGATTAGCAGGCATTTGCAGGAGATCTGTCATCAGTTGGATCCCTCACGTCCTGTCACTCAGGGTATGGACAAGGCGGAGGATGCCTTGAAGAGCGGGTTTGCACAAGTGATGGATGTGCCAGGGTTCAACTATCGTGTGCATAAGTACTTCAAGAATATCGAACAGTTGCCGCAGGGATTTCTCCTCGGTTCTGAGACAGCCTCTACGGTAAGTTCACGTGGTGTATATAAGTTCCCGGTAATGGTAAGCGATAAGGCTACCTATCCTGAAGGTCAGTGCTCAAGCTATGATACGGAATATTGTTCATGGAGCAATCTTCCCGATGATGACTGGAAGATGCAGGACGACTACAGTTGGGTAATAGGAGAGTTCGTTTGGACGGGTTATGACTATCTCGGCGAGCCTACTCCGTACGATACCTACTGGCCAAGCCGCAGCAGCTATTTCGGTATCTGCGACCTTGCCGGACTTCCTAAAGACAGATATTATATGTATCGCGCCCGTTGGAACGATAAGCAACATACCACTCATCTGCTGCCTCATTGGAACTGGAAGGGGCGTGAGGGTGAGGTGACGCCTGTTTATTGTTATACCGATGGTGTGGAAGGAGAACTTTTTGTCAACGGAAAGAGCCAGGGCAGAGTCCATAAGGACAAGTCAAGCCGCCTGGACCGTTATCGCTTGCGTTGGAACAATGTGCAGTATGAACCGGGTGAGATTCGTGTAGTCACCTATAATCAATATGGTGACAAAGTGGGCGAAGACATCAGAAGAACAGCAGGTGAGCCTGCCCAACTGAGTATGGTAGTCGAATGTCCGGATAATGAAAATACGGGCATCGGTTGTATGGTCGAAGGTTGCGAAGTGGAGCATGGCACCCATCTGAAGGCTGATGGCAATGACCTGGCTTTCATCACGGTGAGTCTCTTGGACCAGGATGGCAATGAGTGTCCGCTGGCTGATGACGAACTGACCTTTGAGGTATCGGGTGCTGGAACATTCAAGGCTGCTTGCAATGGCGATGCTACTTCGCTCGAACCTTTTACTCAGCCACAGATGAGGCTCTTTAGCGGCAAGTTGGTTGTCATTGTGCAGAGCAAGAAGCAAAAAGGCGACATCATCCTGAAGGTAAAAGACAGCAAGCGAAATATCGAAAAGTCGATTACGCTCCAGGCAATATAAGATGATAGGCACGGATTACACTCGTAATCCGTGCCTTATTTATACTCTTGGCATGATACTTATGACACTCCCTCTTCTTTTTTTTATAAATTTTCTCCGATATTTTTTGTCGTTATCATGAATATTGTGTAAATTTTCACACATGAAAAAGTCAAAAGAACCTATATCTCGCATCAGCATGGCAATTGCTATGCTCTTTGTTTCGCTCGCCATCCATGCGCAGCGTTTCGTTAACACCTCCCTTGAAGGTGCTCAGACAGTTTGTGCCATTACCCAGAACAGTGATGGAATGATATGGCTCGGAACCGACAACGGTCTTTACAGCTATGATGGTTATCATGGCTACCGCCATTTTCAGGAACATACATTCAGCAATACGCGTGTCAATGCGCTCGGTTTCGAGGGCAGGATGCTCTATCTGGCTACTGGCAACGGCATCCTGAAATTCGATACGCAATCTTATCAATATGCCGAAACACCAGCCATGAAGGCTTTTGCCGATAAGGCGAAGCGCAAGCAGCTGAAGGAACTCCGTGTGCTCGATATCAAGGGCGGTAAGACTGACTTCGGTGGCGATGTCTATGCCTTGCTCTCTACTCCGCGAGGCTTGCTCGTAGGTTCGCTTGCTGGTCTGCGTCTCGGCAGCAGACTGATTCCGCTCCGTGCCGGAGAACAGCCGCTGGTCAATGCGCTCGCCTACGATGCCAAGCGCCGATGCTACTGGATTGGTACCGAGGGCGCTCTCTATTGTGCCGATCTGCAACTCAGGAACTTCTCACAGATTCCAGCTCTGAACGGCAATTCCATCAAATGTCTTTCTACAGATGCTGCCGGCAATCTCTATATCGGAACAGATAACGGACTCTATCAGATGGCACTCTCCAATGCCATCACCCATTATATCCACGATTCCCGCGATGATACTTCTATTCCTAACAACATCGTCTGGGCTTGCTTTGTAGATAAATGGCAGAATGTATGGGTGGGTACTGACAATGGACTCTCCCGTCTCACTACCCATACCTATTACCGCTATGTATCGCTCGATAAGATTACGATGTCGGGTGAGGGCAACTGTCTCCATGCCATGCTCCAGACCCGTAACGGCGAATGGTGGATGGGCGGTACCAACGGTCTGATTCATTTCACCCGGAATGCTGAAGGCTATCAGAATGTGGCATGGTACAAGCAGAACAGCTCTGCCTTCCCGCTGAGTCATAACCGTGTACGCAAGATTTATGAAGACCATGACGGCGATGTATGGATCTGCACCGACCATGGCATCAACTTCTATGACCGCAGTTCCCGTCAGATGCGCAACTTCATCGTCTACGATAAGAGTGGCAAGTATTCTACTGCCTGGGCTTACGATATTCTCCAGGACAAGAAGGGCAGAATATGGATGGGTTCTTATCAGGGCGGTGTCTTCGTGATGGATAAGGCGGCTCTTCTGAGCGGCAAGACCATAGCCGACTGGCATTACTCGGACAAGGGAAAGAATGCGCTCTCTGGTCTGCATGTAGGTCAGATGGTGATGGATGGAAAGGGTAGGATTTGGGTTTCTACCTATACACGTCTCGACTGCATCAATCCGAACGATATGAAGGTGGTGCAGGTAGCTAACTCAGATGTTGTCAACTATCTGATGGCAGACAGCAAGGGCAATATCTGGATGGGTGATAACAATTCGGTAACCTGTTATTATGTAGCCGGTTCTGTGCTGGGTAACAGCTTTTCTTCCAAGACATGGCAGATTGGTGGCAAGGTAAGTACCATGTGCGATGTGGAAGGCAAGATATGGGTGGTATCGGGCAATGAATGTTGCGTAATCAATCCTGAGGGCGAGAGCCAGCGCTTCATGATTCCTTCTGTTGTGCCGCTCAACATCTGTTACAGCAGACAGACTCATGAGGTAATGATGGGCGGCAATGACGGCTATGTAGCAATCAGTTCCGATGTAGCACAGAAGCCTAAGCAGTTTACCCGCCTGATGCTGGCAGGAATCATCGTAAACGGACAGGCTTGTGAGGAGCGTGGAGAAATCCTGAAACTGAAGAGTGATGAGAACAACTTCACCCTGCAGCTCACCGACCTTCCTTTTGCTGATCATCCTTCAGCCGTTTATGCTTACAAACTCGAAGGCAGCGACCACGACTGGCATTATCTGAACTCAGGCAATATCGATATCACCTACAATGGTTTGTCGTATGGCGATTATCATCTTACGGTTCATGCCGTGGATGGTGAAGGCAAGATAGCCGCCGAGGTTTATTCGCTCGACATCTCCGTCCTGCCGCCTTGGTATCTCTCCTTCTGGTGCAAGCTCTTCTATATCACGGCACTCATCGTGTTTGTGGCATGGCTGGTAAACTGGTATTTTCTGCGCAAGGAACTGGCTGATGCCCAGAAGCAGAAGGCTGAGGTGTTGGAGCAGGTACAGATGCGTATTGACTTCTTCAACCGTCTGACGGAAGATTTGAAGGCTGCCGTAGCTCATCATTCATTTGATGAGGTGACAGCTCTGATGGTCCGCTACCTGAATGTGAAGATACCTGAGGTGTCATCTTCTGTTGCCACTGGGTTATCCGCTTCGCCTGAATCTGAGCCTGAGTCATCATCCTCAGAATCGGTTTCAGCACTATCTGAATCTTCTGAAGAGGAAAAGAAGGAAGTAGATGTCAGCGAGTTGGATGTGTCAGACAAGCGTCTGCTCGAAGAGATCAATGAAGCGATAGAGAAGCACATGATCGATTCTGACTTCAATGTTTCGATGTTGCAGGATGTGATAGGCATAGGTGGCAAACAGCTGTATCGCAAGATGAAGGCGATAACGGGCCGTACGCCTGTAGAGTATATCCGTGAGATGCGTATGAGCCGTGCTGCCGAGCTCCTGAGCCAGGGCAAGTTCAGTGTTTCCGAGGTGATGTATACCGTTGGTTTTTCCAACAGCAGTTATTTCTCCAAATGCTTCTCCAAGGAGTATGGCATGACTCCTACGGAATACATGAAGGTGAAGAGGTAAATAAATGATGTGTTTCCGTTTGCCTATAGATGTGGCTGCGTGGAGTTAAGAATATGACAGCATTGGGTTACGGATATAACTCCGTCGGGTTACTGATACGACTCCGTAGGCTAATGGAGACGTATCCTTCGGCTTGTCGAGATATCTGCGTCAGCTGACTGAGCTACTTGAGTCAGCTGATTGAGCTACTTGTGTCAGCTGATTGAGCCACTTGTGTTAGCAGACTGAACTATATCAGTATTCAGTTGTATTACATGTGTATATTTTTCTCTAACTTAATGTCACATTTGCCACACTTATACTTAACTCTTTGATTATAAGCGAATAACGGGTGGCAATAAGGGGTGTCTCTGTTGCCACCTTATTGCCACCTGTTGCCACATTTTGCCTAAAACCAGCAAAATATCGGTGTTTTAGATGGATTTTGGGGTGAAAACTAAGATGATATTGAGCAAAAACGCTGATAAAAATGCGTCCCGATGTAGCATTTGCTACGTCCCGACGCAGCAAAAGATACGTCCGGACGTAGTACAAGATACGTCGGGACGTAATTTCTGCTTTATGAAAACGGCTGCATAGAAACAAAAAAAGGTGTGTCATGTACTTATGACACACCCCTTTTCTTGTGATATATTCTCTGATTGTATCAATCAGAAAGATTATTTCTTGATAACAACCTTCTTGATCTTACCATTCGACTTGATGATGTAAACACCGCTGCCTGTGATACTGTTGATCTTGGTACCATTGATGGTATAGATGGCTGGCTTGCTGTCTGAATCCAGCTCGATGCGGCTAATGCCATCGGTATTGTTATCTACGAACATTACCTTCGCTCTGCCTTCAGCATTAGAAACCATGAAGATGAAATCCTTTTCCTCTGTTGCATCCTCGATGAATGAATCGCCGGTCCACTGGACGACACTTCCATCATAGCTAATACCATCACCTGAAAGACGGCATTCCTTCAGTGGTGTGAAATAGCCGTTGCCGGCATTCTTGAATTCATTCTTACCCTTGGCGAGTCTTGCCTTCACCCAGATTGGATTGTTGGGGCTTGCCTTAGATACATCCAGAGTTTCACCCTTCTTGAGTTCGATAGGGTTGTCGATGGTTTCGCCTGGCTTTGAAGCACGCTGGGTAAGAGTCAGTTTCTTGCCTGTAGCATCACCTTCTATATTTACCAGGATATACAAAGCGTCACCCTTCTTGGCAGAGAATACTGCTTGATATACACTGAGACGAGCTGGGTTAACCTGGTCTAAGGTAGACTCGTCCTGAATCTGGTCTGCCATGCTGACAGGAGCCTTACCGTCGTTCTTGGCAATGCCGATGAAGTTTGACCATGCGAATGGAGCATCGCAGGAGAATGCTATTACGCCAGTCTCGGTTACATTATATTTCAGCCAGAGATTACTTGCATTCTCGCGCAGCGTATAGGTGTTGCTTGTCATGACGATTGGGTTCTCACGAACCTCACCAGCATCAAACTTCGCCTCTGCCAATGTAAAGGTAGAAGCTGCCTTCACGTTCTTGAGAACGATGTAGTATATCATGCCGGCAGTAGCCTGGATGCTATATGTATTGCCCTTTTGGAAAACATCGTATGAGGCATAACCTGATGTATTCTTTGGGAAGGTAACCGTTACACCATCTTCTACGGTAACAGCAAGCTTACAATTGCTTGTTGCCATGTAGGTATAATATTCAGTACCATTGAAATCGATGGTGTTGCTACCGAGTACAGCGTCCTTAGCTTCAGTAATCAGCGAACCCTTTTCTACATCTGCATACCTGATGTTGAGGGTAAGCGGAGCAGTCTCATTGGATGTGACAACCAGATAGTATTTCTGTTCTTTTGTGCTGTTTACATCTCTCTTGATAATCTGGTTCTCCATCTTGGTTGCACCATATGTTCCTTCTGAGGTGTTAACGTAGGCAGAAGTGCCCTCGCTCAAAGCTGCAGGAGACTCGACTGTGAGGAGCTTCTTGGTGTTGGCAGGAACAGTGAAGGTATAGAAATACTTACCTTTAGCTCCTGGCAATATGATGGCTTTAGCTGTTTCGCTTACGGTAACAGGGATGGCTGTGCCTGCTGTTTCTCCCGGCTGGTAGCTTTCCATCTTCACATTGAATGTTTCAGCCTTGGCGGTAGCTGTCGTCTTGTCTACTACAATATAATAGGTGTAGTTGTTTGACACAATCTCTGCGCGTACATTGTAACTGCCATCCGCTGACTGGCCTACGGCATTGTTGCCGTTGGTGGCGTGGATCTTGAATTTATAGATGCTAAGTTTGTTGCCGGCAGACTCTGCATCGCTAGTGATGTTGAGGTAGCCAGTCTTTTCTGGTTTGTAAGTGAAGAAATACTTGCCGGCTTCGGCAGGAATAGAGTTCTCGCCTTCTTTCATAACGTAAGGCATGTCGATGTCGCCTTCCTTTACCTCTACGACTTCAGATGTGGCTACAAAGAAAGGAATCCCCAAAGTGAAGTTGATAGCGTATGTCTTTCCTGCTTCTGTGTTGATCTTGAAAACTCTCTTGCCGTTTACTGTCTCGGCAGAGACGGCTGTACCATTTACATTTGCACTGGATACATATTGCTCAGTTTTGATTTGGAGCTGTCCGTCTTTCTCTGCTTTGTAGGTGGTGTACACATTTGTGTCATCCCAAGAGTCTTCTGGATAGCAAGGGTTGCCCAGTACCTGTGTGGCGCCAAGTTTGATTTCCACTGGATTGTCGGTGGTAAGTCCTGCGCCCAGATTCTCGGTCTTGTCTAATTTGAGGCTGAAGCCCACTTCGCCTTTTGCTTCTGCATTGATAGTGAAGTAATAAGTCTTGCCTTTTTCTAAAGCGAAGATCTTGGTAACCCAATCAGAGGCGGTTACTCCATTGATGTAACTTGGTTTGCCGTTGCTTTCGAAGGCAACCATAGGCACATCAGAACTTCCGTACTGACCGATTGTGGCGATGTAATCGGCATCGGCTACGAATTTCCAATAGATAGTACCTGGTGATTCTACCTGATAAGAGTTGTTGCCTTCCGTGGGTGTAAGGGGATTGGCAAATTCTTGTGCTGTAGCTGTTGTAGCTGCCAGGCACAAAGCGGCTGCAATGAGTAAAGTTTTTCTCATACTTTAATATAATAATTATTAATAATCTGAAGAGTGGCAGTTGTTAGGTTAAATCTAAAAGCTACCCATCTTCTCTCTTGTCGCCGCAAAGATAATGATTTTTTTTGAAAACTGCAACTGAAAGTGACAAAAAGTCGAAAATTAACTAAATTTATGAGCAAATATGCTAAAAAACATAGATATTTCGTGTTAATTATTTAAATTTTAAGCGATTATCTTGGGCAAATAAGAAAATATTCGTAATTTTGCACCGATTTAAGTTAAAAATAGGTATTTCCATGCGTGCATTTTAGTGAAAGAATGTATAAATGGAGGGGCGAAGTGTTGCCCTAAGTGCTTTCGGCTTTTACCAAACGAGAAAAAAATGAGAAAAAATGATAATTATTAATTAATAAACTTGCAACAAACAAGGATGAGAAGATTAACTCTTTTACTTGTCTCACTTGTATTGTTGTCTATCCAATCGGTCTTGGCGCAGAGTTTCAGCGTCAAGGGTACAGTCGTGTCTGCTGAAGACAACGAACCGATGATTGGTGTGACCATTATGCAAGAGGGAACATCAAATGGCGTAGTGACCGATATTGACGGTAACTATACCATCGAAATTAAGGGTGCTTCGAAGGCTACGCTTGCCTACTCTTATGTGGGTTGCGTTACGCAGAAGCACGTTGTGAAAGCGCAGACAAATACGCTCAACATCACCCTTGCTTCGGATTCCAAGATGATGGATGAAGTGGTTGTGGTGGCGTATGGCGTGAGAAAGAAGGGAACCATTGCGGGTTCCGTGTCTGCCGTAAAGTCTGAAAAGATAGAAAATGTGCCGGCGGCAAGCTTCGACCAAGCTTTGCAGGGACAGAGTACTGGTTTGCAGGTCATCTCTTCTTCGGGTGAACCTAGCAAGGCGGCTACCTTCCAGATCCGTGGTACCAACTCTATCAACTCCGGCAAGTCGCCACTCTTTATCCTCGACGGCGTGCCAATCTCAAGTTCTGATTTCAATACCTTGAGTCCTAACGATATCGAAAGTATCTCTGTATTGAAAGATGCCTCTTCTACCTCTATCTATGGTGCACGTGCTGCCAATGGTGTGGTTGTCATCACTTCCAAGCGAGGCTTGTCAATGGACAAGGCGAAGATTACGCTCCGTGCACAGTATGGTTTCTCTGAGTTGGCACAGACCAACTGGAAAATGATGAATACCGACGAGCGTATCCAGTTTGAGAAAGAAGTAGGTCTGGATACAGGTAAGGATTACAATCTCCTTTCAAGAGTAAACGTAAACTGGCTGGACGAGGTGTTCAACGACCGCGCTCCGCTGCAGAGCTACGAACTCTCTATCAACCGTGCTACCGACCGCTTGAACTACTATGTTTCTGGTGGTTTCTACGATCAGGACGGTATCGCACAGAATTCAACCTTCCGCCGTTACAACATCCGCACCAATGCTGATGTAAAGGCTGGCAAGTGGTTGAAGGTAGGTACCAACACCATGGCTGCCTATGAAGAGGCTCAGCAGGCTGACGACGGTAGCTATACTACCGTTACTCCTATCTCAGCATGCCGATTCATGCAGCCTTACTGGAATCCTTATGCCAAGGATGGCAGTCTGGCTTCACTTTCAGCAGGCAACTGGGCTGGAACCAGCGAGAACCCTATCGTTTACATGGGCTTGAATCCTATCAAGAACAAGAAATATAAGGTGCTCTCTACCATGTATGCTGAAATCTATCCGATAGAGAATCTGACTATCCGTACTCAGTTTGGTGCCGATTTCACCCATTCTACAGCGTTCCTCCAGTCGTTCCCAAGTCTCTCTTCAAATAACGGACAGGGTACTGCGGCACGCCAGAGCAGCGATGCCATCAACCTGACAGAGACAACTACGGCTAACTACCGTTTCACCCTGAACGATATCCATTCGTTCAACGTGATGCTGGGTCAGGAGGCTGTCAATTTCCACTCAGAGGGTTTCCAGGTATATTCCAAGGGTCAGACCAGCGATCTCCTGACCAACGTATCATCTGGTACACGTGCCAGCCGCTGGGCAGATTCATCTTCTGACTACTCTTACCTGTCATTCTTCATGCGTGGCGAGTATAACTATAAGGAGCTCTACTATGCCGACTTCTCTCTGCGTACCGATGCTTCTTCACGTTTCGGTAAGGATCATCGCTGGGGTACATTCTGGTCGCTCGGTTTCATGTATAACGTGAAGTCAACCGACTGGCTGAAGGATATGAAGTGGCTCAGCACAGCCCAGATTGCCGTAAGTACCGGTACATCGGGTAATTCTGAGATTCCTAACTATTATCATCTGGCTCTGGTATCGGGTGGTGCCAACTACGATAATACTGCCGGTTTCTCTCCATCACAGAGTGGTAACGAGGAATTGGGTTGGGAGTCAACATGGGCAAACAACTTCGCCCTCCGTCTTGGTTTCCTCGACAGAATCAACTTCAGCTTCGAAGCTTACTACAAGCGTACCTCCAATATGCTGATGCGCGTTCCAGAGTCTTACACCGTTACCGGCGAGGGCTATCGCTGGAAGAACGTAGGTGTGATGGCTAACAAGGGTATCGAGCTGAGTGCTGACGGTGATGTTATCCGCACACGCGACTTTACCTGGAATGTAAGTGCCAACGTATCTTACAACCAGAACCGATTGAAGGAACTCTATAACGGTGTAACCGAGTATGTAAACTCAACCACCGGTTTGAAGTATGTGGTAGGTCACTCAGTAAGCGAGTTCTTCCTGAACCGTTATGCCGGTGTGAATCCAGCGAATGGTGAGCAGCTCTGGTATGATAAGGATGGCAACGTGACCAACGAGTTCCGTGAGAGCGACAAGGTGATGACAGGCAAGACCTATGATGCACCTTGGATGGGCGGTTTCGGTACAAGCTTCCGTTGGAAGGGCTTGCAGCTTTCTGCCCAGTTCAGCTGGATCGGTACACGCTACGTGATTAACAACGACCGTTACTTCGAGGAGAGCGGTGTAACCTTCGGTACTGCTTACAACCAGTCAAACCGTCTGTTGTACGACCGTTGGAAGCAGCCAGGCGATATTACCGACATCCCACGTTGGGGCGAGGTAACCCAGCTCGACGACCGCTTCTTGGAGAATGCATCGTTCCTCCGTCTGAAGAATCTCAGTCTGTCCTATTCATTGCCACAGAGTCTGTTGCGCAAGACCAACTTCTTCTCTATGGTCAGAATCTATGGTCAGGCACAGAACCTCTTCACCGTAACCGGTTTCAACGGTCTGGATCCTGAGGTTTCATCCAATATTTACCAGGCACAGTATCCGGCATCACGCCAGTTTACTCTGGGTGTTGAATTGCAATTCTAACCAAGAAAGGAGAAAAAAATGAATATCAAAAATATAAAGACATACATCCTGTCGGGAATCCTAGCCCTCTCGATGTCTTCCTGTCTTGATAAGTATCCAGAGGATTCTATCCGCATGGACCAGGCTATCAATACGGTGGGCGACATAGACAAGCTGGTGTACGGTATCTACGACAGTTTCAAGAGCAGCGCCCTCTATTCGGGCAATCTGACAATCCTGCCAGATCTGCAGGCAGACTTTGTGTACTGCGTGAAGGGCTACTCTAATGCCTATGGCGATATCTACCGTTGGAAAGATATCAAGGCTACCAACACCAACATCGAGGCGGTATATGCCGATCTTTATGGTGTTATCAACAATGCCAACTTCCTGCTCGATAATGTAGATAAGGTAAAGGCAAACACCAACAGTGATAAGGAACTCGACAAGCTGGAGCAGTGTGAGGGCGAGGCTTATTTTGCCCGTGCCCTGGCTTATTCAGAACTGATCAAGTGTTTCTGCAAGGCTTATGACAGCGATGAGCAGGCAGAGAAGGAACTCGGCGTGGTACTCACAGAGCACTATTACGGCAATGAGCCACAGAAGAGAGCCAGTTTGAAGGAATCATACGAATTCGTATTGAGAGACCTTGACAAGGCTACTGAGTATCTGAAGGTAGACGAAGACTTCACAGGAAGTCTCTACAACGAGATTTACTTCAACGAGTATACCTGTCATGCCTTGCGTGCGCGCGTATCCTTATATATGCATAAGTATGATGATGCCATCAAGTATGCATCTAAGGTAATCGGCAGTAAGTATTATACATTGGAGAAGGCTTCTTCCAACACCTATTCAAACCAGGTGAACGATTATAAGTATATCTGGACCTATGGTGATTCGCGTGAGGCTATCTGGAAGGTAGGCTTCACCGTGAACAGCTATGGCGGTGCACTGGGTACCATCTTCGATAACTACAACTTCGTAACTTATCGCCCTGACTATGTGCCTGAGACATGGGTCATCAACTCATTCGACAGCAATGACCTCCGTGCTGCAGCCATCTTCACAACCCGTGTAACAGGTTATGAGCACGGTTTGCAGTGGCCTTTGCTGAGCAAGTATTTCGGCGATGCAGAATTCCTGAACAACAATATCCTGCATGTTCATCAGCCAATGGTATTCCGTCTGTCAGAGCAGTATCTGATACGTGCTGAGGCTTACGCCATGAAGAAGGACTACGGTAAGGCAGGTAAGGACATCTCTACCTTGCGTACAGCCCGCTACTCTTCATATGGTGGAAACACCTCGATGAGCGAGAGCAACGCCATGAAGATAATCGAGGCAGAGCGCGTGAAGGAACTCTATATGGAAGGCTTCCGTCTGAACGACCTCAAGCGCTGGCACAAGGGATTTGAGCGTAAGGCTGCCGACCAGCCTGCTGCCAACTTCGTGCAGAGCAGTCTGAAGGTTGAAAAGGATGACCCTCTCTTTGTCTGGCCAATTCCTCAGCATGAGCTTGAGGCACCAGGTTCTGAGATTCAGCCTAATGAAAGTAACAAATAAAATAAGGAGACGATCATGAAGAAAATAATGATGGGATGTTTGGCAGCCGTAGCTGCACTCATCGCTCTTGTGAGTTGTTCGCAGGATTATACCACTTATGCTGGTCCAAGTCATATCATGTTCTCTGATACGCTCTATCAGTATGCTGTACAGGAAAGCAATGAGGTTTTCAATGTGCCTGTATCTGCAACCGAAAAAGCTGACTACGACCGCACCTTCGGCGTGGAGGTAGTAGACAAGCAGAGCAATGCCATCGAGGGTAAGCATTACCGCATCCTCAACAACACCGTTACAATCAAGGCGGGCGAGATGGTAGGAAATGTGAAGGTTCAGGGTATCTATGATAACATCGGCAAGACCGATTCGCTCGGCTTCACCCTGAAACTGGTGATTCCGGAGAAGTATAACTGGACAGATCTCTATAAGGACTATACCCACGTGGTAATGCAGAAGTATTGTCCTTTCGATATCCACAACTTCTCAGGCTGGTGTAAGGTAACATCTACTTTCTACAGCCAGTATCTGAACAACGTAACTGACCGTCTGATCAAGACAGAGGTGGTGGAAGGCGAGGAGAATACCATTCTCCTGAAGGATGTTTACTATAAGGGCTACAACTTGAAGTTGAAGTTCAACACCAAGAACATTCTTGAGCCAAAGGTAGAGATGGACGACCAGATAGCCGGTGAAACCGGCGAGGCGTTCGGTACCATCTATGGAGACGGCAAGCTGCGCATCAGTCAGCCTTCTCTCTATACCTCTTATTATAGTACCAATGAGGACTTTGTATTGCAGTATGTTGTTATGAGTGTAAACAACAAAGATGGTTCATTATTCGGTAATGTAGGTACCTTTATCACCGTATTTAAATGGATCAGCGATGCAGAGGCAGAGAAATTGAAAGAACAAGGATATTAATCGTAGAATAAAAAGAAAATGAAAACATTGATTTCAAAATATTGGCTCGTATTGATGGCGCTGGTATCAGTGACTCTGTTCACAGCTTGTTCCAGCGATGACGACGATGCCGTAACTCCTGTGTTCCCACAGGTACAGACTATCGCCGGTGAAGCTGGCGCTGAGTTGGACTTCACCTTCGATGCCAACGAAAGCTGGAGCCTTTCTTCAGACAAGATCTGGTGTAAACTGGTGCAGGGCGAGAAAACAGACGCCTTCGTACTCAATGGTACTGCAGGCAAGCAGACCATCAAGGTTAAGATTACTGATGATGATGCCAGCAAGGATATGAGCGTGGCTCAGCTCTTCCTGAATATGAGTGGTCAGAAGGTTGCCATCGCTGAGGTTAAGCGTTCGGCTGCCGGCTATAAGTTGCA
>OGPQ01000597.1_pt1 | contig 29646 bp, 52 predicted proteins | sample 1552971 | NCBI WGS metagenome assembly OGPQ01 (sample SAMEA2580232, study PRJEB22360) | human gut metagenome | biome: human gut; feature: human-associated habitat; material: faeces | place: Denmark | collected 2008/2010 | reverse complement strand
CCTGTCCGATCCCAGTCTTATAAAATTTTGTGACAAATGCGGTTACCAATCCGTACCGGTTGCTGGTATCAATAGTCTTGATAGGATCCGTAAGGAATTGTCCCCGGGAATCCCCCTGCCTGGTTTCACCGTGATACTGGATGATAAATGCCAGTGCATCCTTACTTTTGACGATATACGGATGTGGATTATTAATTATGTACTTTTTCACACCATTACCGATTCTGTCCATTGTAGCCGCCGCCAGTGGCTTCTTACGCTCAAATATGGATGTTCCAAGATCAGACCAGTCAATATAGTCACCGCATTCTTTCCATCTCGGTAGCAGTATCCCATCTTTACTGTATGTAGGTGCTGGCTAGACGATTTTATTTCCATCCCGCCGGAAAATTGCATACCATCTTTTCCGTGTCGTAGGTGCCCCATAATCCGCAGCCACAAGTTCCCGACTATCGAAATCATATCCAAGAGAGGTCATTGCTGTAATAAACTTACGGTAGTCCTCTCCCCTGCGTTCTGGTATCGGGTGACCGTCTGCATCCAGCGGACCCCACTGTTGTATCTCTTCAACATTCTCCATGATGATTACATCTGGCAGTAGCACTTTTGCGTGCTTGTACACCGCCCGGGGAAGTATTCGCAATCCTTTTTTGCGTGGTTGCCCGCCCTTTGCTTTGCTATGGCTTGTACAGTCAGGTGATGCCCACATCAGAGCCACATGGCGATCTCCAACATATTTTTGCAAATCTACCTTAAAAATATCCTCTGTCAGATGCAATGTGTCAGGGTGGTTTACCATGTGCATCCGTATAGCCTGCGGATCGTGGTTTACGGCAATGTCAACAGATCTTCCAAGTGCCATTTCTATTCCTACGCTTGCTCCGCCGCCACCGGCAAAGCAGTCAATGATAATGTTATTTTTCATGGCATCACCTCCGGCATAAAATCAGATAATCGCATTTGTGCCATTTCTGCATCTAATCTCTTTTTGGACAAATCATAATAATGTTTGTCCAGTTCAAAGCCAACATATGGATGGTTGGTTCTGTAGCAGGCTATCAAGCTGCTGGCACTGCCTACATGTGTGTCCAAGATAATGTCTCCGGGCTTTGCATAGCGGTTTAGGAGCCATTCATATAGTGCTACCGGCTTTTGTGTAGGGTGGATACGCTTTTCATTCAACTCCTTATTCCCCTGCTGAATAGTTCCTTCAGTAATGGACTTTCCCTGGAACATTCCACGCCACATATACCGGAATATGTCTATCCTTTTAGTCAGACTGCAGAATGCCACCTCTGCATCCGACTGGTCAGAACCATCATTGCATTTATCCCATACAATAAGACCACCAGCCAAAGTAAAATCAAAGTAATTGCATCCCCATATAATCTGATTTTTGGATACCCGAAACAATTCCTCGAAGTATTCCCTAGAGGGTGGCTCATTGTCCCACCCTCTGTTTTCGTACTGTCCGTCCTTTACATATGTTTTTGTTCCATTTTTCTGCTTAACATATGTATTCCTATTTTTGCCACCATGCTCATGTAAGCCATACGGTGGATCCACAATCGCAAGGTCAAAGTAACCATCCGGGAACTCTTTCATCCCATCCATGCAATCCATGTTGTAATATCCAAAATCCATTACGGCATCACCCCCGGAATATCCTCAAAACTAATCTGATTATATCTTTCAAAGACAATCATCTCATTTTTGGCTCTCTGATAAAAGTTGCGGTCAATCTCAAATCCGAATGCACTTCTCCCAATCTCTGCGGCTGCTCTTAAGGTACTCCCGCTGCCACAGCAAGGATCAATCACTACATCACCGGGATCTGTAAAAATCTCTATCAGTTTTTTCAACACCGCTACCGGCTTCTGTGCCGGATGGATTTTCGGAATATCTTTTCCGTCTTTCTCCCAACTGAACCAGTTAAAAATCATTTTCCCAGTGCCACGGATCGTCTTTCCGTCCTCGTCAACCCTTGCACCGTTCCGGAACTTCGGCAGCTTTTCACGGTAGAACACAAGAGCATATTCAGTAGCATCAACCACACGCATATTTGCCTTAAGCACCTGCGGACTGTAATTTTTAACAAATACTAGCGGTATGTAATGGACGAATCCATGTTTATATGCGGCATCAATCAGCGTAGGCATCTGTTCAAAAGAGCAGAACACGATCATGCAAGGACTGTTGCTACTTCTTCCCCTGGTAACGCTATTCTTGTCTTCCTTTTTCAGCATCTTTGAGCAGAAATGGAAATACTCATACAGATTGAAGTTGAAATCAGAATTGAATGCTGCCTTTCCTGCAAGTTTGCTTTCACCGTTCTTGTTATCCCCACCGTTGTACCACATAGGGTTACTGCCGTAGAAATTCTTGCCGACATTATACGGGACATCGGCAATGATAAGCTGTGCCGGAGGTATGGCATATTTCTTATAGTTCTGCATTGAATCTCTGTAAATCTCACATTTTAATTTTTTCATTTTTTTCAAGGAGACCGCATATGCTTCACTCTGGCCAGAGTCTCGGCTCCTTTCTTGATTTTATCTAACTATTGTTTCACTCTGTTCCTTGTACTGTCTCCCTGCCATCTGCACCAGATAATGCTGTAAGGCTTCTGCGACGCTGATACGGTGCTTTACGCAGTATCGGTCAACGTAACGCTTAAAGTCCTCATTCTGCTCGTACAGGGCGGTGTAATCAATGTTCTGCATCTACTCCACCGCCTTTCACAATCTGGATTGCATCGTCCATATTGACCACCAAATCACCGCCCATTCCGGTATCACAGCCAAATCTATCAAAAGATGCATCCAACAGCTGATCTAAAACCTTGTCCGGGTCATAGGCGGTCGGTTCTCTATCAATAAATACCATCAGTTCACCCACTGGCACCAAATCGGTATTTTTCCCGTTCTGCTTCTTGATTACCTCTTCAATATGTTTTTTCAACACATCCGCTTCAATCAGTCGTCTCATCGTTCGCCCTCCTGTTCCATGCTTCAATCAGCTTTTCTTCATTGTAATCTTCTTTCAACATCATCATTCTTCCACAATTCATGCATTTTACGTAAAATTCGCATAAAATAGCACTTTTTTTCTTACATGATGGACACGGCTTAAGTTCTTCGCTCATCTCCTACCTCTTTTCTTTCTGCTCAACAATGAGCCATACTGATACGGAGACATATCGGGAATTTCTCTTTTTCCCATTCCTTTTTTGTAATAAAAACTTCCGTTTTTCTTCGTTTACTGCTTTTTAAATTCATAGGATAAATCATTCATTCTTCATCACTCCAACCTAATTTCTGACCACAATTCTTGCAATAATCATATCTGTCATGTGTTTTCAGCCATTCATCAAGGATTTGTTCGTCTCTATGCTTTTCAAATACCGCTATTGCATCTGCCAGAAAGTCGGTCTGGGCAAACCATTTCAGATCGTCAATCACTTTCCACGGGTTATCGCCAGATACATTCATACAAACTTCATGTAACCTTTCCATATGATCGCAGTCTTTATATTTATCCTCTATTTCTGCGATAGGAGATTTTAATGCGTGATAATTGCGAATGTGAACATAATTGAAGTATGCCGAGGAATATTCCCCTACTTCATACTCTCCGGGTTCAAATGTGTGGTTTTGCATCACGATCTGCAAAGCAACTGGAAGTTCGATAATGAGCATTTCGGCTTTTTCAATATCCTCAGCAGCGTATTCTCCACTTTCTTCATCGCAGTGCCATCCCATGATTTCACACACATTTGTTGTGGGGCCGCTGTTCCCAAATGGTCTTTTAACATCTATTGCCGGTCTATACCTATCCTCAGAATCTATTAAAATAGAGATTCTAAAATTAAGGTCTGTCATAATCTTTATGTGCTCCGGTTTTAATTCAAAACTTGGCATATCAACCTACCTCCGTTTCATTCCTCTGACTGTCTACTTCTCTCTTGCTTCCAACAGGCTATTAAATGTAAATCCTTCACTTATACATTAATCCTCGAATTTCATGTATTCTTCCATGTTCTCCGGTGTGATGTTTCTCCCAATCATAGATTTGCAGATTTCTACTGATTTCCGGCATTCCTCCACCGTACCTATCTGCCGGTACTGCTGAACTTCTTCCAGTGCCTTGATTGCCATCTCGTAACCTTGGATTTCGTTTTTTCTCTCGTAATTCTGTATACACATTTTGGCTAAATCAATAGATGTCTCAAGTTCTTTGATTGCTTCATTCTCCGTCATATCCACTCCTCCTTAACTCCATTTAAAATCCTCACAAGGTCTCATTCTCCGCTGATTCTTACCCCTTTTATTGCATATTCCCCAACCACCGTAATGACAATCTTCGCAGGTAATCGGATATTGATTTAAATTTTCCTCAATACATTTCTTGCACTGGTAAGAATTTTGATTATACTCATACCGACAATTACGATTTTTGCGTTTGCATGTCGCCATATTACTCCTCCAACAGTTCCTGATTGTCAAATACATTCCCAATCACTGAACATTCATCACCTAAAACTTCATAGCTTTCAGCAGATAATCTGTTTGTCACTTGGAAGGAAATTGTTTCATCATCCCATACGACTTTACCGATGCAATCTGCTTATGCCAGTCCGCTTTCTGTACTGTATGAATCCCAGTAAGCAACAATGTCATTCTCCCAAATCAGATTACCGTTCTTGTCTTTCACGCCTGTGCACTGGCAGATTGTGGCTGGGGCTACCTCAAATGCCACAAACTGCAAACATCCTTCTTCTCCGACCTTATCACTCTCATTTACCGAGTTACCAACTGTATGAATAAATACTTGCCCTGTTACACCATCATCAATACGATTTCCAATTACCCATTCCCCGTTATCAATCCGCTTTCCACGGAATAAATATCTATCCTGCATCCTCATTCCTCACTTTCTTTCTTAAATTCCGCAGTACACATAATAGCTCCATCGCCAACTCCTCGTCAGTCATGCTCCTGATCCGGTCTGCGTTGATCATAGGTACGTAGTGCTCGCAGTCTCTTTCTATGTCCTCATGTGGACAGTCGTTGATTTTCTCGCACCATGAGTACGCATCAAAACCATTATCCTTTGTTTCTAAATTCTTGCAGTTATTACACTTCGCCATCTTCCACCTACTTTTCTTGCAAAAATCTCTTGATGACATCAATATCTCTGTCCAGCACGCTTAAATGCTCTTTGTTCATTTTTTGATAGACAATCAAGGGATTCTGTCTTCCTGCCTTTTTCGCTCTTAATACTTCCCATATACCTTTCGGTTCTTCAATCGTCCATCCGGTTTTGATAAGCCATTTGCGAAAAGCATCCAATTTGTTGCTATGCAGTGTGTTCCTATTTGCCATTCTCTTCTCACTTTCTCGGTACGGCTTCGGCTTCCTCTCTGGTAAGGAATACCGTTTTGCCAAAATCGCATTCTCTAAAATATGCTCCTATAAAATGATTTGTTGCCTTAGCGTAAATTCTATATTGTTCTCCGCTTTCATAAAATGATACACTAGAAACATAAGATTCATAGACTTCGTCTTTCATATTCTCATCATATTCAATATCATCAAACACATTAAATGGAGAAGTGACTACATAAACGGTATCTCCCACCTTGCACGGCAACCGCAAGAGCAATCCCTGCTCCTCAGCATCCTCATAATCTGCCAATTTCTGTAATACATTATGGCGGTTATTTTCCCATTTAACAGGTTCTCCGCTAGGTGTAGCATATATCCCTGTTCCGTTAGCACTTCTTCTTGTGAGTCTCTCCATCCTTGCTCCTTTCCTCATAGTGCAAATTTAACTCAATACCATCAATGTTACCGTTCAGCTTATTCTGACAGTGGCACAGAAGTAAATCCAATTCATGCGCATCCTTAATTTTCTTTGTGCGAATGTACGATAAAACTCTGTCTACGCTATCTCTGCGATATTCTGATAGCATTTTTTCATGTTCATGTTTGCACTCTTCAAGTTCTAATTTTGCAGTTTCAATTATCCTCTGCCTTAATTTTATATCTTCCTGTTTTTCACAGCATTTTTTATAGTCTTTTTCAAGTTCTATACGTCTACTTTCTGCAACTTCTTCTGCTGTGTACCCTCTAATCCCTGCTGTTTTTTTCATCATTGATCCTTTCCCATTCCTTCATGGCTTCTCGTTCTCTTTTCCATTTGTCGATTCTGTATTCGATGTTTTCTTTAGCAATGTTTATCAAGATAATCATTCCAAAGATTATCCATACCAAAACCAACAATGCGATTAATACAAATCCAACCATATCTGATAAAGTCACGATAAACTTCATCTTGCATCCACTCCTTTCTCCAAATTTACCAATCTAACGCATCATATATTGCATGTGGAATAAAACATATCCCCTTGACCATGTATTTCAACAAAGTTAATGGGATTTCTACCACCATACACAAGAAAACCCAAATCGTAGCTGGCTTACTCATTTTCCACATCATTCTAGGGTCGGATGGTATTCGTCCATTTACTTCCAATGCCTGGTAAGCCATTTTAGAAAATCCAATCATTTCTTCCTCCTACACTTTCTCACGCTCTCAAAAACTGCTTTGGTATCGGAACTCAGTTACGGTCATAAAAAGTAAAATCTCTGTACGGGTAATGCCGGTTGCTCCCCACCAGTCGGAAAAATGTCGGCCAGCTGTCTGATACTTCCAACAGCCCATTCCCAATATTTGGGTAGCTGTCCTTGTCATTCTTCACGGCATATATCTTCATGGCTCTCGCTTCTTTCTGCACGTATCTTTGATCTCTCCGCTATCACCGGGTAACTGCAGTCATACGGCTTCGTGCGTCCGATTCTAATAGCATCAGCAACCGGATGTGTAGCCATGTAGAGTAAGTCACCGTTCTGAAAGTTTCCTGTTCCCTCTCTCATACAGCTACACTCATTTTTCCGTATGTACTTGCGATTCTGTATACATTGCAAATTTCTCTGTAATATTTTTCCTGTGCATGGATATTAGCATCCACACGGTCAAGTTCCGTCTCACACCACTTTGCAAATTCTTCTGCGGACAATGGTGTTTCTGAAACATCGAATTTCTCGCTGTTGTCAATCACGAAACACACCATATCAACCGGAATGTGGTTCAAATCCGCAAGAATCTGAATCTGTTTGTCCTTGTCCTCTGCATTTTCGTAATTCGCCAACAATTCATAACCTGTCATCTGCATTTATATCACCTCTTATCAAGTTTGATTTCTTTGTCATAACAGCTCTTCTTTGGATTTCCCTCTACTGGGGAAACCATCTTTTTAGGATCTGTAGTGTATGATCCGTTTAGTTTCACACCTATTTTGCTTTTTTCATCCACATAGCATGACGATCCGGCGGAATATAATTGTGGATGCGCCAGTGCTTTACCAACACGACACCACTGTCGAAAGATAAAAGGAATCTGCTGTCTATCAGTATCTTCAAATCATCATCAGATGCACCACACATCCTTATGATTTTCCGTGGATTGTTAACAAATCCGTCATCATCCGTGTTCATGCAGATGTGAAAATAAAGCATTTGAGCCGTAGCAGGAATATCCAAAAAAGCATCACTCTCAATTATTTTTGCGCTGAACATTCTTTTTTCTGCCATTTAGAACTCCTTAGTCAAATATAGGCTTCTCAATATAGATTCCGGTGTTTTCCACCAGTTCTCTCCACAAGTCCATGAAATACTTTCCGTTGCACTTGTCTCCGGCTTTGTCCATGTGGTCGGAAAACTTATCCTTGAAATTCGTCAGCTTCTTCTTACCAAATCCATCTTCCATAAGAATTACCATTCCATATAGGATGTACCTTGTGGACAACTCATTGATAAGGTTGTTACATCTGACCTGTTCCCGGATGCAGTTCTGCGCTACAACCGACTTGTAATGTGGATAATCAGCTTCGGTAAATTCCTTGTACTCAATCGTCCAGTCTGCAAAATCGTTAAGTCTGCTCTGTAACTCCGTATAAGGCTCATTCTCGTACTTTTCGTTGTACTCGGTGAATTTACCGCAGAAGTCGGAAAGTCTCGTCTGTGAGTACTTGTAGTCTTTCCACAAGGTATAGCAAAACAGTGTCAGTATTCCGGTGAATGGACTTCTCTCCGCAGACTGCTTCAAAAGTTCTGTCTGCCGCATGATTTTCAAAATATCCTGCGGATTGTCATATCGTTTTGGCATTTTATGTATCACCTCTTTTCAAGTTCTGGCTCTTTCCTTTTGCAATGAGTAGCACCGTATTCTGATTTTCCTACATATTCGTAGCAATCAACACATTTCCATCTACCACTTTTATACGGTTTGTGAGTACGTCCGTTGATTGAGTGCATTGTGTTTGGGTACTCATTCCAACAGCTACAATCGTAATTTTTTTCGCTCATGTAATCTTCTCAAATTGCTTTAACAGGCATTCCTTACAAAACTGTACACCGTCAAACTCGTAAAGTTCCTCTACCTCTTCCTTACAATCATCGCAATACAAATGTTTCACATTTATGTTCGGGCACCTATTGCCGAGACATGGATAAGCTTCAGTTGCACATCCGCAGCATTCACCTTCGTATTTCACCATTTTCTGAAAAACTCCTTTAATTTATTGCAGGCTTGCTGAAATCTATACTTAAACAAGTACTCTTTAAAAGATCTAGTTCCATATTGATAGCAAAGATACATAATTTGTTTTTGAGTAGAAAGAGATTCATAAAACTCCTTGTCAGTTTCTTCAACGTATTGTAAAAGTACTTCATAGTCTGTTTTATTCATTACTTTCACCATCCTTTTCTCCATGCAAAAGTTCCATAAACCGAACAAATTGTCTTTGCGACACGGAATTGTTCTGCTTCTCAGGCTTCAAACCTATGACAAGATGCTTGTCGGCAATGTTCGCCAGTTCCCTTGCAAGGTTAATTCTACCTTGTGCCAGTCCATCACGGTAACCTTTTCCCGGCTTCATTACACCAGTTACCATTTTCCCTTGTCCTTGGCTTCCTGCTGTAATGTTGTACATTTGTATTCCTTGGTCACCAAACATTTTAATGTACTTTACTTCCTCTTCATCTAAATGTTCTTTATCAACTAAGTGATACCAAATATTCCAACCGGACGGATTATCTTCTGTACAAAGTCCATGTTTTTTAAGGCTAAGTGCTATATGATCATATTCAAGCAAATGAGAAGCGCACCTGTCACACAAGGCAACTGCCTGTCCGCAGTATCCCCTTTTTATTCCTGCTTCGTCCGTTCTGTAAAAAAGATAGATTCCACTATCGTTAGGTATTGTAGGGCAAGTTTTTTTGATGCGTTTCACTGCTTCTGCTTTTTTAGCGTATATCTTCTTCCAGTCACTCAAAACGGACACTCCTTTCCATTCCGTAAAATCCATTCCTTGCCTGCTGCCGCATAGTCCACATTCGCCAATGGAGCAATCTTTTTTACCACTGCGACACATTCATCAGCATCGGTTGTATCACCTCCCAAATGACACAATATGATGTTTTGCAAGGCATCTGATTTGTTCGCTTCTACAATTCCTTTGCAAGTCTCCAGTTCGCAGTGACCTTTGACCTTGTGAACGTAATTAGGTGCATCCATGTCAACATATTTCTTCTGATAGTTGCACTCGATCAGCATATGATCTAACCGCTGTTTTTTGAACACATACGGGCAATATTCAAGGTCTGTCAGATACAGAAGTTTCTGACCTTCAAACATAATCAAAAATCCGTAGTTCTCTGTGCCGTTGTGTGGCACTTGAAAGCAGAATATGTGAAATTTTCCCATATGTGTTTCACGTTCTGAGTGGTCTGACTGCGGTTGCCACACCTTTATTCCCATGTGTTCAAGGTCTGATACGGATAATGAGTGGTCTTTGTGCGTATGGGTGCATATTGCACCCACAACACACTTTATATCCCAATTAAGACCACGTTTTATGTCCATGATAGGAAGTCCTGCATCCAGTAAAAGTGTTTCACCGTTATCTGCCGTTAGAAGATAGCAGTTACCGGAAGAACCGGAGCCTAAACATTTTAGTTTCATGTTTCTACCTCAATTTCATCATCTTTTGGAAACTGAAATATGCAGTTATTTACATATTCAACTTTTGATGGCTCATTGTTCATGGTTTGAACTATAATTCCACTATTTTTCAATTTTTCAAACTGTTTTACCACATCTTCTGTAATTTCAACATTTTGAAAAAGAATCGGCATACCAACGTATGCTTTTCTAAGCATTTCCATAGCTTTCTTCGATTTTTCTTCTTTGGAATATGTAGCTACAACACCTTGCGCAATTTCTGATGGTCGGGCAATGGTATCTCTTATTGCAACAATGGAATTATCTTCTATAATTCCAAAGACAAAATTTTCATACGGAACATCAATCGCCCCATCCTGCGATATAACTCTCATGGCAACCTCCTACTTAAAGCAATCCGGTGTCTCTGCGCTGGCAATGTCCGTCTCTGCGGTCTGCGGCACTTCTTCAAATGTTGCGTCAGGAAACTCGATAGTGTTTGCATTTGCCTGTACCTCTTCTGCCACAACTTTTTCCACATCAAGTTTCACATCGGAAACATCAGGAAATTCTTCCTGCGCATACAAACCTTGGAATTTATCCGGAAAAGCTTCTCTTAATGCCTGTACAACAGCAACTTTTCTTATCATTGTTGCAGGCTTTTTAGACCATTGACCGTTTATTGTTCCATCTTTTTTTCTTCCAACATATTCATCGAAAGATACTGACTGGTACTCCGGTGTCTCTCTTCCTTTGATAAACACTTTAGCCCAACCTCCTACAATAGATTCGTCCTTAAGGACAAAAGATCCTTCTCTTTCTTCAACGGAACCATCTTTCTTCTGAACAATAATTCCTGCTTTTTTTCCTGCATAATTCGGATTTGCATCGGCTCTTTTTGTAAAAACATCTTTTCCGGTAACAATCGTAGCAGGATCATTGTTTCCAAACTTAATGAGGTATGCTTCTTTCAAAAAAGGATTAAGATGCTGATATCTGCAAAGAGACATAAACATCATTACTTCCTGATCCGATACGTTTCCACCACCGCTTACAAGGTACTTTCTTACCGTTGTTGGGGAAATTTTTACAATTTCCCCATTTGATTCGTATTCCACAATTCCTGTGTTTTCCTGCTTCTTTTCGTCTGCCATGTTTCTACCTACCTTTCTACCTTTTTGATGCCGTCAATGTTAATGATGAATACCTGGCTTGTCTTTGGATTCTGAATAAGTGCAAGAGTTTTCCGCTTATCGTCATCGTGTTGCGAAATGTTCAAAACCTTTGCAACCATTCCGTCTTCAACAGAAACTTCCTTAACATAATTTTGCCTATAACTTCCAAGTCCACTCCATTTATCATATGATGAATAGCAATGACCGCTATGTGTTACCTCTACCATGTCACCGACACGGATTTCGCTGTCATCATCTTCCTGCGATTTTTCTTCCGGTTTGTAGTTTTCAAGGACAACGTACTCTCTGTGCCATAAACCAACATTTTCCTCAGATTTTTTGCAAATACATCCTGATGTCGTAACGCAATTTACTTTGAAAATATCTCCGTTTTTATAAGGAATCAAACAAGGCATCGCATAAACAACCTTGATGTACTCACCGACTTTAGCTTTTCTCTTAACCTCCCGGACACCGTTATCAGGCTTCGCATCTTCGCCCATCAGCCGATTAAAAGCCAACTTAGCACCAGTACGGAAATCAAATTCATCAGCAGGATTGCAGTTTGCTTCTGCTTTCTCGCCAGTGGACTTGTCCAGCGCAACTACTTTGTTGTCATTGCGGTAGATGACAATAGTTGTGTCTACTTTTTCTAAAGCGGCAGAGAATATAGAACCTATTTGGAAATGTTTTAAACCAATGCTTTCCACAACTACATCTTTGTAAAAAACAGTGCCACCACTGATTTCTGTGATTTCAATTACTGCATCATTGTCTGCAAAATATCCGCTTTTGTATCTGTCTCCAACATTAAATTTATGTTTTTCCATATTATTCTTCCTCACTTTCCGGCTCATTCATAAATCCACTTGCAACTCCCTGATGCACCGTCACATCAGCCTTGTAAATCTCCTTGATGCTTCTAGGCATCACATGGAATGTCACATCCGTATCAGCAATCTTGCCTTTGAATTTCAAGGCTCCACGGTCTGAAAGTCCCAGGTATACACCCACGCAACACTTGTCATCAAAATTGAATATCACGGTGTCACCAGCATTAATTATTTCTCCGCTTGTTGTCAGAACAGAAATGACTGTCTCTTTCTTAATCTGCATTCTCCGCATCTCCTTTTTTTATCTCGTCACAAAATATCTTGGCAGAAATTTTCGCTCCAAAAAGAGCAAAAATCAAACTCATTCCGGGGTTCTTCGTAATTAAAGAATCAAACGGCTCTTCTGCCATTACTTTTGATGTTACCTTGCACATTTCATCAGCAGAAATCTCAACTTTTTTATCCATATCATAATCATTATTAGGCATTCTTCGCTTCCTCCACTCTCAAACTTGCATCATCACTTCTTCGGAACATAATCAACTGACTGTCAACATCAGGAATCTTCCAAGGGTCAAGGCTCTCGGTATCGTCAACCATTATAGGTAATTCCACACCACACCGCTTCTGAAACGCATTGCAAATGTCAATCTCCGTCAGAATCCTTGCTCCGTGGTTCATGTTACGGCTGTAAGGCTCTCCACGGTATGTAAAGTCACAGCATTCCTCCGTGTCACCATTCACAAGAGGTCTAAACATCCGCACAGTGCAGAAAGAAAGATACTTGTTCACATCAGTTTCCAACAGTTCGTTCTTCTTCCGGCTGAATTTCTTTAACAGGTCAAGCTGTGCCTGCACATCCGTAATCTTCTGTGCAATGTTCTTGCGCTCCTGTTCCAGTTCTGTGATACGCTTATCCACACTCTCGTTAATGCTTACACTCGCCAAAGACTTATCAACCACAGAAATATCATTGCGGATCTGCTCTTCATCACCTTTTAACTGGATTCTGAGAAGATTCATGTCAGTGAATTTGTTCATGGAAGCTTCTTTCTCAGCAATCTGTGACTGGATAGCTTTGTATTCTTCTGTGTTGGAAATATCCACGCTTGCCGGAATGGAATTTAATGCATTATCGGCAATGGCAATCTCTTTTTCCAACCGCTCCACTTCATCCTCGGTCTTTTTCAGTTCCTCACGCTTATGCTCCAGTTCTGCCTGATCCGCTTTGATATGTTCAGCGCAGGAAGAACCCTCTTTAGTAATAAGTTCCAATTCATGTGCCTTATGCGTATCAAACTCCGTTCTTAACTGCTCTTTTTTCTCTTCCGGATATTCCTGTCCACAGTATGAGCAAATCAGAGAGTTTTCATCAAATTTAAGGCTTTTATTCAAATCCCAACTCTTCTTCAATTCCTGTCTCTTCTGCTCATACTGTGCGATACGCTTTTCCAGTTCCGTGATCTCTTCACGAATGGTATCTGCCTTAAGCAACTCTTTCTGATGCTCATTCTGAATCTGATTCAGTGTTGTGCGCTTATCTCTTCTGTCCGCATCCAGTTTTTCATTTGCTTTCTGCTGTAATGCACTCAACTGACCTTTTAACTCAATAATTCCATCAGAAAGCTTATCGTAGGACTTCATACTGTTCTGCGTATCTGTCTGCTGCTTAATGTTCTCTGACAGCTTATCCAGTAAAGCTTTCTTTTTCAGTTCCAGATCCGCAAGGTCAATATCTACTCTCTGACGGCTTACCTCGTCAATTCGGCTTGGAATTTCATCTAACAAGTCCTGCAAGCCCTTGGTTCCATTTCTTCCCCTTGTGCCGTACAACTGCGTATTGCAACGCTTTTTCAGTTCATCAACAGTGCCATCCTGCAGAACAGTCCTTAATGCTTCAAACTCCGGAAACTGATTGCAAATGTCATCATTACTGTGCTGACCAAACATATCAGTAAGAATTGCTCTCTGATCCGTGCCACCTTTCAGCAGAAGTGTCATGGCATTGATGCAAAGTGAAAACTTTTCTTTTCCGCATACACTCTCTTCCAAAAACGCTTCAAAATCTGCTGCCTTTTTTGGAATATCATTCACATAGTAATCCGTGACATTTCCGGTAAACTCGCCTTTCTTATTGAAGTTCTGACGGCATACTTTTTTCAGAACCTTGTCTGTACCGTCAATCTCCACGGTAACTTCTGCGGTAATATCTCCGTCGATGTCATTGCCGTCCTTATCGTGCGGTCTGATTCCGGTGATCTCTCTGCCGTTCTCGTCACGGCATCCAAAAATATACTGAATTGCTCTTTTGATCGTGGACTTACCTGTTTCATTTACACCGGAAACCTCTGTCCGGTCGTATAAATCAGTGTCCACTACGTTAGAACCATAGAATTTGCAGAAATTCTGCAAAAAGGTGTGTTTAATCCTCATTTTTCCTATCCTCCCAAAGATATAAATACAGTGAATTAACAAACATATAGATTGAGACCGGCTTGTCTGTCTCATTGATCTCCTTGTATAGCTCTGTGCTTGGGTTCATCTTATCAACAACCCACTTGATCGCCCGGTACACGCTTTCCTTGGTTGTGCTGTGTTCCTCTCCGATAATCCGGTAGATTTCAGAAAGTCTTCTGTTCCGGTTCTCAAACATCAGCGTTTCAACCTCGATGATGTACTGGAATCCCGGCAAGTACTGTTTCAGCCCCAGTTCTACCAAGATTTTTCTTATCTTCCTTTCCATTTCCTCACTCCTCCGGCTTTCAGTCTTCTGTTACGTGGATCATGTTGTCCTCTTCGCTGATATACAAGATTCCTGCATCTAACAGTCTTGCAATCAGAATCTCATTCGCACGGACGATGGGGATAATCTGTCGCTTCTGCATAAAAATACTCCTTTCTTAACCATTTTTTCTTCCCGGTATTGCGGTTTACAATTCTGTAATAGAATGCTGTTTCACGGTCAACTTCCCATTCTTTCGGACTGTAAAATATCTTTCCGATGCACCCTTTTACGGTAAACCGCTTTTTGGAACTCATACGGTGTCCTCCGCAAGTTTTCCTTGTCTCCACCATGTTACATCATCAAAGCCTTCAGCTGAAAAAGAAGTAGTACCATTAGCCCACGTAAATATTTTCCCATCTTCAAATTTTGCAAAATATCTAGGTTTCCAAGGGTCACTATCGGAATCTCTTACGTACACTTTCGTGTCCACAGGCACTTTCGACCAGTCAACAGGTGGTTCAACATATTCCTGCTCTGCCCATTCTTTGAACCTTTCCCTGCATCTGCTTTTATCACTCCATGCGCAATCGGAACAAAGTATTACATTGCAATCACATAACTTTCCTTCTTTGTCCACAGCTATCTCTATACTATCAAGTGCCATGTCAATAATCTGTTCCGCATACTTCTCTCTGTTCGTCATTTTCCATTCATCCTTTCCAGTTCTGCGCTCCTGGTTAATATCCAGTCTGCGTAATCACTTAATTCTGTCTTTGTAGCTGCGTTCTTCTCTCCGTGGTAAACCATAAGTACAATTCCTACATCACAGTACTTTTCAAACAATTCCGACAAGTAGTCGGCTCCCACATGGATATTGCCGTCCACGGAGTAGATGTCCGTCACTTCCAAACGCTCCATGCGGTCTTTATGCCATCTGTCAGAAATCTGCATCAGGCCTTTGCAACCGCCACTTTCCACATCCGGTCTGCCGGAAGATTCTTTCTCGATCATTGCCATAAGCAGTTCCGGGCAGATGCCATATTCCTCACCGTACTTTACACATGATTCCTGTGCTTCCTCTGAGATAAAACTGCCGGATGGCTGTGCCGTGGATGTAAATGTGATTGAGAGTGCTATTATAATAGGAAGAAAAAGCTTTATTGTTTTTCTCATGCGCTTTCCTCCTCAATAGGTTCAATGCCAATCTCTTTCAGCTTGTTGTATAAGAACATCCTGCCTTTCTGTGTCCATACGGTAAGTGGCTTTGTTCCGGTGCTTCCGTCATGCTTAACATAATCATTTGTCTTTGTTCTCACATAACCCTTGCCCTGAAAGTCTGCGTACAATATCCACTGGTCACCGACTTTTCTCTGAATACCGGCTGTTCTTAAAACTGAATTGAACCTCACCGCACTCATTCCGTAGTCCTGCGCAATCTGTGTAACCGTCATACAGTCGTTAGATGAAAGAATCTTGTCCACATAGTCAACTTTTGGTGTCATATCGGTGATCACGGCATCCATCTGTTGCACTGTGATCTGCAACTGCTTAACCTCTTCCTCTTTCTGCGCAAGCATCCTTTGTGCTTCGACAACTGCCAGCGCAATCAATTCCTGTCCAGTAGGGATATGTGCCTTAATGGAATCTTCCATTTCGTGGAAACGGTCAATGTACTTTGCCGTAAATTCTGTTCCCCTAACTCCGGTCATCTTATGTGCTATGAACTCGCAGCCTTTCTTTGTGACCAAGTAGCAGGGTCTTTCCTGATTGTTTGCATCTTTGTACTTGCTTTCCGTAAAAAAATCGCCCGAGCCAATTTTGGCTTCGGCTAGCTGTTCAATATAATTTCTTATATCTCTCAGCAACTTGCTGTGCTCTTTCCCTACCATTTCCGCTACTTCCACGGAAGATATTGTTTTCTGCTCTAATTCGTTCATTGTTCTCCTTTCTGTGGTATAATGTTCTAAAAAACTGGAGGTTTCATATGCTTCTCAAAATCGAAAGAAAAGTACTTAGGAAAACTGTAAAATCTTCTGAATGTTCCATTTCATTGTCTGAAATAGGGAATTACAATGGTGAAGATGTTTACCAAGCATTTTTGTCCTTAAAGGAAAAGGGATATTTCACCATAGTTAGTTCATCCATAAATCGTGAAATGTTCACATTCGCTTTGTCTTCAAAAGGAAGATTCTACAAAGAACATTTATTTCTCTCATTTTTGAGAAATATACTCATACCGTTTGTTGTAGCTTTAATAACTGCAACTGCCACATACCACTTAGAAAAAGTAGCAGATAGCTATTCCGACAGCCGCCCCAGCCAATGCACTTATGAGTTGAACCAATGCAGTGATCCAAGGTTCTAATTTGTCAAGAAGATCTCTCTTCTGGCGGTAAGTCCATTTTTTCATTCATGTTCTCCTTTCATTGCATGAGAAACTGCATTACAAATTGTCATATGCTGTTTCTCTTCATCATTCATGGACTTCTCAATTCTTTTCAGAGTACCGTCAATGCTCTTTAATGTTTTTAGAAGTTCTTTCTCAAACTGGCTTTGCATTTTCTTCCTCCTGTTTCTTAACAGATTCCTCTGCCATCTTCTCTGTCTTTCCGAGAATATATCCCTTGTCAAAATCGGACATATTCGGAATGGCTCTCTTTAACTTCTCAACGATTTTTTTCTCTTTTTCACTCATTCAATTAACTCCCTATTTGTGGTATACTCTCCTTATTCTGATATAAGGAGGTGAAATAATTTGGATTCCAAAGAATATGCATCCGCTTACGCTATTGCTAAAATCTGTGGATATACCGGAAATTTTGATGATTTTAAGAACCTGTACGACCAATACTATTCAGAAATCGTCAATTCTTTGCCGGAAGAAAAACCACAATTAGCAAAAGCCGAAGCAATTAGCAATCCTTTCCAAATCCAGAGCCGTTCCTAAAAGGCGAAATGGCGGTAAGTACTTTGATAGACAAATCAATATTTGTTTCTTCGATTTTCTTATCGCCATCTATAATGCTTTTGTAGTCATCAATAACATTCATGGCAATGTGCTGTGCCATCTCGTCAATTCCAACAAAACGTGAATCAGCTTTCTGAACTATATTTGCTTTACCGTTTTTGTCTAAAACCACATATCTCTGTTTTTCCATATTATCACCTCTTTTCTGTTGACCTTGTAAACATATTATAGTCCCTTAGAAACTTTATGTCAACACATTTTTGTTGACTTGGGGACTTTTTGGGTGTATATTATTAGTGAAAGGAGGGATGTAAATGAATGAGAGAATCAAATCTTTGCGAAAGTATTTGAATATGACACAAGATGATTTTTCAAAGCAAATCGGCTTGTCAAGAAACTATATTGCGCAAGTTGAGATAGGCACGAAGACACCATCTGAAAGAACCATATCTGATATTTGCAGAGAGTTTGATGTAAACGAAGAATGGCTCCGAAATGGAACTGGTGAAATGTTTGTTCAGAAATCAAAAGATGAACAAATCTCGGAAATGCTCGGAGAAATTCAAAAGTCCGGTGAAGATACATTTAAGCACCGTCTTGTATCCGCACTGGCTAACTTGGACGAAGATGGATGGAACGCTTTGGAAAAGTTGATTGATTCAATCGCAAAAAAGAACGAATAAGAAAAAGCCAAGGGCAATGCGCAAGTCCTTGGCTCTTTTCCTTTATCTAAGTAATTTTTTAACATAGGCATAAATGCACTCTAACCAATGTAAATTATCGCAAGCATTGATTAGCTTTGTGATTTCCTCTTTGTAATCTTCTTTCCCCATAGTACACCCCCCTAATCTTTCCGCACTTGGTAGCGATACCTAAATTATAGAACATATGTTCTTAACAATCAATATATTTGACTCACGTTTTTTATTGTTGTAAAATATCAACAAAAGAGGACGGTGAAAACGCCAATAAACACCGCCCTCGCCAGAACTTGAAGTCCCTTGAAACAAGGGATGTTACAAGTGTATCATGTGAAAGGGGGATAAAAAACATGATGAAAAAAGACCGAATCAAAGAAATTTCGACACATTTATCAGTCAACCGTACTAATTATATGTTAAGTTTTCGTGGAAATCTCCATGAATTTCTAAATGAGCCGGACATGACGGTTTACAAGCTTGCAGATGAAGCTAATTTGCCTTATTCTACGCTTAATTCACTACTATACGGTAATTCTAACGACACAAAGCTATCGACCGCTGTTGCGCTTGCTAGAGCCTTTGGAATCAGCGTAGATGAGTTGGTAGGCTGTGGTACTATGGAAGATAAGATGTTGGAATCTGTCAAGATATGCCGCAGTCTGCCGGAACACTCTCTGTACCTTATCCGCTACTCCATCCGTCACCAAGATAAAATCTATTCCAGTCTTGAAAAATCACACAAGTATATTTCTGTCCTTAAACCGCAACTTGTGAATGGAATTATAGCCACCACAAACGCTGTAGAACCTATTTGCATAGACAAATTACCGGAAGATATAAAATCCAAGACTTATATCGGTTTGAAAATTCCCTGTGACTACTATATGCCGTTTTATCTGCCTGGGGAAATTGTTCTCCTTGCAGCGGATCGGGAACCACAAGACGGTGAACGATGTATTGTAACAAGTAATGGTGGGATACAAATTGCCGTAAAAACCCATATAATAGAATATGGCGTTAGAAAATGGAGATATGTTTCGCTCATGTCTCCGAACAGTATACTTCCGGAACACATAATTGATGACATGATAGGATATGTGGTTGGTTTTGTCAACAATGACGGTGACTGGGGAATCAGATAAATAGATTAAGAGCATGGCTTTTACACCATGCTCTTTTTTGTTGTTATTTCGCAAATATTTTTTTATGACTGCTTCTGTAAATGGCAAGTTAATTGCTCCTGACTATAAATCTGCTGTAGCCATACAATCTAATTACACTTGTATGACTAATGGATATGTAATTGGAACAATACAGGGTGCAGTGAATGGCTGGGCATCTATCCGATCATCCAAGAATGCAAATTATTTCTTGGCATTATGTACATCATCAGAAAATCCTATAGCGGTATGTATTCCATTTGCATCAGGAGACTCCGTTATATTTGGATCGAGTGGTACATATAATCTCGCATTTGCACCGGCTAAATAATAAAAGTACCTTTTATCACGCAAGCATTTAGAGTTCCGGTTGCGGAATACTCCTGAAATATACTTCCATTGTACATCAAGCTTACATTACCAGTGCTAGCAACATCATTTATCACTAAGTACTGACTGGGTATCAATATATTATATTTGGGGTGTAAATCTGTTGGTAGCGTGGCTAATGGAGATCCGTATGGTATAGACCCACTTAAAATGCGGAATCCAAAATCTACAATATTGCCCGTTCTTTTGCAGTGTACAAAATCGGTGGTTACACCTGATGGGAACGTTATATCATAATCTACGGATTTTAACTTGCTATTTACATCACTTAATCCCCCAGTGATAGTACCGTCACCAATAGTCGAAATATCGGTAGTTCCGATAAGGCCTATAAGTGATTTAAGGTTTTTTACAGACAGTTTAATTTTTCCCAAAATAGATGATAACTTTTCTCCTGTCGTTAATTCATCTAAAGTTGTTGCTTCTTCAAACACCGCAGTCAAATTACTACCGTCACCAGTTTTGGTCAAATAGTTTGTCAAATACGTTTTAGGAATTGCATCTATTTTTTTATCAACGCTTGTTTTGTCATAATAATTTGTCAAATCAGAAACTTTTTTTGTAATGTATCCTACATCATTTTCTAATTCGCTAACTTTTGTTGGTATTCCTCCTGTTTGCTGTTTTGCTTGTTCCATATAATACTTTGCATTATCGGTATCTTCTCCTTCTCTTGTTCCGGTTCCACCTACGGCATAAGATTCAGCCAATACAGATTTTGCATTTGCGGATTGCGCATAAGCAGATGCATTTGCGGATTCTACTCTAATATCTGCTAAATAATTAGGCTGAAGCATATCATCTGTTACTGATCCTGTTTTTATCGAAAAAGAATAAGTCTTATTCTTTCCAGTACCAGTCACGGATACAGTTATGGTTGCAGAATCTTCAAATGTCAACACCGGAATCATAGAACCAATATCAGCTGTAAACTGTGTTCCATCTTCTGTAGTCATGGTAATGATTCCGTCATCAGACATGGAAAATTCGACAGGTATTTTTTCAATATTAAGGTCAAAAATTACTTTTTCACCATTGTACTTTGTAATAGTAATAACACCGGTTGTTTCATCCATAGTCCAATCAGCAATATTTCCGTTTATTGCAGACTTGTCTACTTTTAAGGCATCCTGTGATATGATACGGTTGTCCAACGCATCAATAGCAGAATCCATCTGATTAAGATTGTATGCATCTAAATCCGTGTTTTCACTTGGATAATCTTCCCAGTTAATTCTGGTATAAACCTTATTCAACGCCATCTGCAGATACCTCGCTTTCCTCTTTCATAATCTGCATATCTGATAACTGTTTAGTCTCCGAATACACTTCATACAGTACAAGCCTTTTCACCTCGATAGGCAACGGTGTTTGATTTAATACTGTCACAAGGTTGCTTTTTAATTTCTTAATCTCAAAGTTTGCTGCCATATCAATTCTCCCTTACATAGATTTCTTTTCCTTGCTCTTCTGCATATGCATACAGATTTTTGCACAGTTCAGATACCTCATATCCGCTCTGTGCAACCACTGTATCCGACATGTCAATAAGTTGCTTCATAAACTCTTCAAAACCATCGCCATCTTCCGTGCTAAACAATGTGGCATTTATTTCCGTAAACGTGGAAATTCCAATGGTAAAAGCTATATATTGCTGAATTTCTTGCCTTTCTTCCATTACTTCTTTCATTGTTTTTCCAATAATCGTTTGAAGAATAAATATTTTTTTTACCATAATAAATCTCCTACGTCATAAGTGTGACAATTCCAGATGTTGCAGTGAGCAAACCTCCAAGTGATGAAACTCCTGTAATAAAATTAACATTATGTCCAGGATAATCAGCAACATTGGCTGTTTGTGTTACCAAAGATACATCTGATACGGTTCCATTTATATAATTTTTTGTGACACTTAATGTGGCACTTGTCAGTACTGTCTTACTGCCTAATATTTGAGAAGTTGTTGATATGTTTTTTACATATTGTGAATCATATGTTGCTCCATTTCCTACCACTAAAATTCCGCTTACACTTACCATTGAAGCATCAATAGTAAGATATTGTCCCAATCCTTTTATAGATCCTGTGCTTTGCAATAGTTCGTTATAAAATTTAATTTCACCTGATGATACTTCTGTGTAACTTCCGTCTTCCCCTATAGACTTAAAACTACCAGTCATTACTGCGTTTTTAGCTGTTATAGTTCCATCTGCTGATATGCTACAGTTATCTGCTTCCAATACAAAACGGTTTCCAGAAATACTTACCTGTCCACTTTCAACACTTAACTGAGAACTGACATCGCCTTTTGATACTTTCAACTTGATTTGGTCTGCTTGAACTGAGATTGCCGCCGCCAATTCTACTTCTGCATCTATTGCCCTTTTTGCTTCAAGTTCAATCTTCCCGGCTGTCTGTGTAATTTTTGTATCCAGTCCACTTTCAACATCCTTTATCTCAGACCGGGTCTCTTCAACATTACGCTCCAACTCATTAGTCTTGCCGCGGAGTTGAATTATACTTTTGTTAATTCCATTTACCTGTTCACTGTATTTTGGTGCTTTTCCGGTGGCAGATATGGTGTCTATCGGTTGTTGGATTCCTTTGTATGTTCTGCTCAACACATAGCTTTCTATGATTTCTTTAGCCGTATATACATTGACTGCTTCTCCAAGGCTCAAACAAGGATTTCCTATTTTTTCACAGTTATAAGGTCTATATTTTACAACTTTAATAACCTCATACAGATTTCTTGCAACCGTTTCTAGGGCATCTGCACCCATTCCATAAACAAGGAAATTATCTTGCAAAATATAACTGTTGTCGTTCTCGGTAATCTCTGTATCCGGGTAAACTGCACCAATATCATTTTCTGATTGTCTTATCTGCACTTTTGTAACTTTTTGGCAGACAAAATCTTCATATTTAACTGATTTGTATTTTCCACCAGTAACCTTTTCTTTTTCAGAACCTTTTCTAGGGTATAATCCTTTCTGTGGATATAATCCTTTTTGTGGATATAATCCGGATATTATTGCTTTAAGGAAAACATATTCAAATTTTCCATCATGGTTAATGTGACCAAAGCATCCATTTATTGAGCAGATTGCTTCCATGACCGTCTGGCCAGAAAGTTCACTTGGGTTTATGGTTTCTGCCACTTCCATGCTGTCATTAGGTAATGTGGCTGCTACTTGCTCAACACCAAAATATGAAAAAAAACTGTCTCTGAACTGCTTTAAAGTCAGAGGAAACTTCAATCCGTTATACCAGGAAGATACTTCTGATTCTCCAATATCGTATATAACGTCATATGCCGTCACATTCCTGTAACGCTTATCATCTGTTGGTTTATCGGAAATGACACGGTATTTGCCGAAAATAAACGGTGCGTCAACATGTCCATTAATCACAGCAGAAACATTTATCTGTTTCCCAATCATGCTTGTGAACACGTTGGAAATTTTGAATTTTAACTGTGATGCATTGCACTGTCCAAATGTAAGGTAATCATCATCACATAGTATTTCTTTTAATTCAAACTGTTCAAAATGGATTTCGCTGTTGGTGATTTTTACAGACTTGTCCTCTGTTTCAATTGTGATTTCCTTTTTGGATGCGCTTTTATCAAACAAATCCGCATAGGTATAGTTACTCATTCGCTACACCTCCGACAAATGAAAACTCTATCTGATTGTATTTAATCTCTCCGTCATAAGTTCCGTAGATTGTAGGCTTTATATCAGCCATATAGCCATATTGTGTGACATATTGACCTAAAAATGGAATGTATGCCGTAATATTACATCCCTGTTCCGTTGCATCAATAAAGTTTCTTCGTATCCCGGACAGTAACTCTTGCAAATCGTCATCCGTCAGCATCGCAGGCGTGGAAAAATCAACACTTAATGCTTTTAGCTCCACAGCATTTCTATGTACGTATCCATTTGCATCAGTCCACGGGTCTACATCCTGCATATTTACAGCTGGCTGATAACTTTCAGCGGCTATAAATCTTGACTGGTCAATAACGTAATCTCCAATTTTTAAAAGCCATCCTTGATATGCTGACATACGCCCACCGCCTTATTGCATAAAAATAGACAGCACCCATTCAGAGTGCTGTCTGTGTTAAAATACATATACATTCTTGTGTTTTTGGTTAAATTGCTCTTGACCGTATTGTCTTGCGGCAATTCCAATTTGATCTGTTGTTATTCCAAACTCTTTTTCAAGGATTCCTTGCAGTAGCTGATTATTCTGTCTCAGAAGTGCAATTTCCTGTTGTGCCGTGGAATTGATGGCATCTTTGATTCCAGTGATTTCAACTCCACCGGCAACCGCTGTTTTTCCACCTACTGTTCCGGCAATCTCCGGTATACCGTTCTCTCCTGCCATGAACATCGTATATCGGCTTGGAACGTAACCACCTTTTTCAAATGTAGGTATTCTTCCAACACTAATGTGTTGTATATTATTCGGAACTGCGTCACCAATTTTAGGTATTAACCTTGCTGCAGACATCAAACCATTAATAAGGTCTATGGCATTGTTTATCATGGTTTCTATTCCACTTATTACAAGGTTCAGAGGAGCTATTGCAACATTAGCTGCTGTTTTAAATGCTGTTCTAAACGCCGTTGGAATGTTTTCAAGCAATTTATTCCATTTTGTTAGTCCAAACTGCTCTGAAATTTTTTTCCACCAACTTGAAAATCCTGTTTGGTTCCACCATGTTGTAAAAGAAGTCCATTTTTCAGAAAGTGATGACTCTATAGTTTGACCCATTCCTTGCCACTTTTCCTTTGTGAACCAAGGAGATACATTTTCATTAAACCAGTTTCCAACAAGTGGTGCTATATTGATAAGTGCAGATGACAGACCAAAAGTATCTGACATATCTACTTTTGTATTTTTTATTTTATCAATTAGCCAATCAATTTTATCTCCAAAATCATCAAGAGTGCTATGTTTTGGAAGCAACATTGTTCCTGTCAAGAATCTATACAAATCATTATCTGTTATATCTTTGTATAAATCATCCCACGCAGTTTTTAATGTGGTAAAATCAGTATTTTTTAATGTATCAAAAAAACCATTTTCACCAAACCACGTAAAATTGTCGTAGTACTCTGCGTCTTCTGGGAACAATGCTTTCCCTAAAGATTTTCCTACATTAAATCCAATCTCCCAAGTAACAGCAGCTATTGCAATTGTCGGAACTATTCCTATACTTGATCCTAGTACTTTGGCTGATAACTTGTCCGATATTTTTCCCCATATGATATCTCCAACACCAGTAAACTTTAAAAGACCTATTGCTGTGATAATCGTGGTTTCAATCGGTGCAGCATCAAAACTTCCTTTCCACAAATCGATAGCCGCATCTATGGCAGTCTCTATGAAGTTTCCGGCAGAAGTAAAGATTGCCGTCCAATCAATTCCGTCCAAGAAACTACCTATGTGTCTTCCGATTTTTTCCCAGTCAACAGAATCTATTGCTCTTGTGAACCAGTCAAAAATACCAGTTACCAGTTTGGACGTATCCATTCCGGCAACCTTAAACCAGGCATCAGAATCAAACTTAAATGCATATGCCAGATCTTCTATGATGTCTTTCACTGGCTTAAACACCTTGCTTACTTTATCAGCCCAGCCCATAGCTGTATTCTGCATCTTGTCGAATGCTTCCTGCCATACTTTTTCGTACTCTGCAGTAGCATCCATGATTTCTTTGGTAAGGTCAATTCCTGCTCCACCAGCACCACTTCCGGAACCACTGGATTTTGGTGTGGAAATAACTTTCAATTTATCAAATGCTCTGATTCCGCTTTGAGCATTTTTTGCGCTTGTGCCAACTTTATCCAGCGCATCTGCCGTATCTTCCAAATCTTCATTGTACCCGGATACACCTTGACCGAATGACGAAAAGTCAATCTTGATTCCCAGTAAATTTGCAACACTAACAAGCAGTCTCTTAATCGCAATTACGACACCGTTAATAACAGGAAGTACTTTCTGCAATACCGGAATAAACAACTGACCCAGTACCATACCAGCTTCTTTTACGTTGTTAGTAAACTGGCGAATCATATTACTTGGAGAATTGATTGTATTCGCTAAATCTCCCCATGATACTTTGGACTGGTCTAAGATTGCAAGTAAACGCAACTGCTGTTTCTCTGCCTGTGACATTTCAGATACAGCTTTTTCAATGCCGTATTTGTAAGCATAAGTCTGTAAGGTGGCATTCGTGATATCAATACCATACTTATACAGTGCTCTTGACTGACCGATCAAACCGGACTGTAAGTTTGTTGCAACTGTACTAAAATCCACGTTAAACAGGGAGGAAATATCACCGGCAAGCATTGTCATGGACTTTGAAATTGCCGTAGTAACTTCTCCGGTCTGCCCTAAAGAGTTGGTAATAGATGCAAGTTGTGAAGCGTACTGCGTAATCTCCTGTAAATTCAGTCCCAGGTTCTTCATTCCGCTTTCAGAAATCAGCCCACCGTCTACATCTACTTTCAGACCGGACATTTTGCCAAGCAGTTCATTTACACGGTTTCCGAAACTCTGCGCATAATCTTCTGCATTGTCGTAACCGAATTGTTCAAAATCCTTGCCCCATTCCTTTCCTACTTTGTTAAATGCTACCGTGTAGTAGTTAAATGCTTCGATATAGTCCGTAGTTCCCTCTATAGACTTCCACAGGCTTTTAATTCCACGGATCACAAGGAAATAGGTTGCGTAGAATTTTCCGAAAGCCGCTGCAAGGCTGAACGTGCTCTTCGTGGCTCTTTTTGCGCTTGCCGTATAGGTGTTCAGATTACGTCCTAAAGAGTTTGCTGCTCTCCCGGATGCCGCACCAGTAGATGCCAGTCCTGCCAGTGCATTTGTCATGCGGATAATGTTCTCACTGACATTTGGAGCGGTTGAAAGAGTTGTAAATAACTGCTTCAAATTCTTTGCCAGTAAAGGAATGTTTGTGACTGCTCTGCCGGATGCCACACCACCAAGTCTTGAAATCGAAGATGCTATGCTCGCAATATCCCCTACTCCATCTACTTTAGTTCCTGCCATGTCAGCAGAAAAGGTCTTCAATGCAGATGAAATTCTGCTTAATCCGCTTGTATCTATTTTTCCCATTCTGTTAATGGAATTTGTCAATGTGGATATGTTCTTAATACCGCTCGCATTCATGGAACTGGCGGCATTTGCGATACTCTGTATGCTATTAGAAATGCTTGTCAGTTTGGATGTATCAATGGACAAGCTTTTCTGAAAATTCGTAAGACTATTTGCCAACTTATCCAGTGCGTTACTTACGTTATTCGCATCCACTTTTATTTTAATCTGCAAAGAATCAATATCTGCCATACCGCACCGCCTTTACCGCAATAAAAAAGGAAGTGTCTCCCACTTCCAAGAAAAGAGCGGTAAGCTGTGACACCTACCGCTCCTAAAATTACTTTTTGAGATATGCCCTTGTAACCGCACCGACTTTTCCATCTACAGTGATTCCAACACTCTTTTGGAATGCTTTTACTGCATCAGAAGTGGTTTTTCCAAAATATCCGTCAATGTTCGTCTTACCTTTCGCATTTACAGACGGCATAAAGCCTTTCCTTACAAGTTCGTACTGCACCCACTTGACATCATTTCCCTTCATCATTGCCAGACGCTTGTAATAAAGAAGTCTTTCCGGCTCTGTATAAGGGTTTCTATAGCTTGTAGAATCCTCATATACGGCATCTAACTCCTTGTACCATACATTCATGTCTACATTGCCTACAATGCCGCCTACACGACCTTTAGAAGTATACTGCCAGCCTACCATGTTCGGTACTTGCGGTTGATACTTCACATTACACTTGCCGTTATTCTTGCCGTACCGTGCGATCCACATGGGATAACTCACACCGCCATAAGGCTTAATGTATGTCTTGTAAAAACTTTCCCCAGTGTACACACCGAACTGCAATCCTGCATCAGTAATAACCTTGCCGTAAGCATTGATAATGGAAATAATATTTTTGCCAAGACCTTTCATAACGGCATCTTCAACATCAAGATATACTGTCACTTTTCTGCCATTAAGAATAGTAAGCACTCTTTTTGCATCAGATCGTGATTTTGCAACCGTTGTAATATATCCGTATTCATATACTCCGTGCACATGGACATTGTGCTCTTTACAACCTTTCCAGTTCTCTTCAAACTTCTTGTCCGGGTTCAAATCCTTACGGATGACTTTCAAAATAGCAAAATCAATACCGTTCTGTTTTACCGCCCACCAGTTAATCGTCCCCTGGTATGAGGACACATCAATTCCTGTTAAACTCATGCTTATTTCTCCTTTTTTGGGTGTGATAATTCAAAATTAGCCTGCATTGCCATAAGTCCTGCGAGGAACGCTTTTCTTTGCTTCTGAATTTCTTTTTCATTATTAGCAATGTCCGCACGTTCCATAATAGGCTTGTCAATATACTTCGATTGTGCTTTTCTACCGTTTAGGCAATGGTCTATTGCAAATATTAATGCAGATATTCCATAATCTCCACACCGTTGCCATGAATTCCTATCTTCTTCCTCTTTTTTGAGTTTATATCCTTTGTAACACCACTCTAATTTTTTAGGATTCAGATGTTTGAACTCTTCTATCGAAATTCCCATGGAAAAAGCAAATGGAAAATATTCTTCCCATATTATTTTGTGCCAGTCGATTTCTTCTTGTGATCCTGCGGCATCTTCGTTACCTTGTTGTCCTCTTTCTCCATCTCTTCCTTGGTCTGCGTCATCATTTCCGTCAGACCCGACAGTTCGAAAAAACCGTCTTCTTCCATACAATCTGTCAGTTCTCCATACAGCTTCACAAAAGAAAGGCCGTTTGCTTTCATGTATTCTTTCATTAAAGCATTGGATTCATCCGGTGTAATACCTTCATGGTTTTCGATAAGACCAGCATAAAAAGCCGTTTTGCATACATGAGGAAATTCTGCAAGCATATATCCGCTACCATCTACAATTTCTTCTGGTGTGGGATTCTGTACATTTTTTGCTTTTTTAGCTACATAGCCACCGGAAAGCATAAGAAACATCTTTTGAATCAAATCCTTGCACTCCACAGCACCGAATCCAAACTCTAAAGTATATTCAACATCATTAACTAAAATCTTTTTCATAAAAACATATCCTTTCCCCAACATTTTGTTGGAAAGGAGCCGCCCGAAGACGGCTCTCTTTTTGCTAAATTAATGTTTCATCTACCGCTTCATCAAAGTCAGCCACGGCAGTGTTATTTGTTTCTGACTGACTTGCTATTCCCCCGTTGTCAGTGCAACGGTAGCATCCAATCCCTTGTATTCCTCAATGGTAAGATTCATTTCGATCGTCAGAAGTTCGTTCTGTCCGATTTCGGGTTGTGGAATCTGCTCGGGCGGCTGTGCAACAACGAAGAAAGATTTATCTTCTCCGGGAATAACGGTTTCAAACCACATTCTATTTCCACCAGTAAGAGCTTTATAGGCTGTGATAAGTGCAGTCCATTCAGCAACAGTCTCTGATGTAAAGTTGACTGTGCCTACAAAAGAACCGCCAGTATTTGCACGACCTTTTACATATCT
>OGPQ01000593.1_pt1 | contig 29764 bp, 23 predicted proteins | sample 1552971 | NCBI WGS metagenome assembly OGPQ01 (sample SAMEA2580232, study PRJEB22360) | human gut metagenome | biome: human gut; feature: human-associated habitat; material: faeces | place: Denmark | collected 2008/2010 | reverse complement strand
TCAAGCTGCATCTGATAATCAATGACAAGGGTGAAATCCTCAATTTCATGTTCACACCTGGAAATGTGGATGACCGGGAACCCTTGAAGCAGGGTAAGTTTCTGAAGAACATTAAAGGAAAACTATGTGCAGACAAGGGATATATTGGCCAGGCTCTGTTTGAGAATCTTTTCCTGAATGGTATACAACTTGTCACTAAAGTTAAAAACAATATGAGGAACTCCCTGATGAGTATTGCCGACAGGATCCTGCTCAGAAAGAGAGCGTTGATTGAAACAGTCAATGACGAGCTGAAAAACATTGCACAGATAGAACACTCACGACATCGTTCTTTCAGCAATTTCATTGCCAATTCATTATCTGCTATCGCAGCCTATTGTTTCTTTGAAAAGAAACCCGCCATTGAAGTGAACTTTATCAATGACGGGCAACTTACTATCTTTTGATTTTATGTCGAACTCACGTTAAATATTGCTTTTTGCAGTAAATATTATGAAACTTCTTTTTCCCACTTCCGGCAACGGAGATTGTATCTTCTGTCTTGTAGATAAGGAAGACGGTTTATACTGCTCAATGATGGTAGATTGCCATTGTTTTACTTCTGAAATACAGGCGGTTATTACAGATACACTTCATTGTCATCTCGACTATTTGGTAGTGACACATATTGATATAGACCACATCAATGGCATTTGTAATATGCTTTATCAAATGCCAGAACTTCGAATAGACCATATCATCTATAACAATCTTTTTGTGAAGGAAAATGATGCACAAGTAGAGCCGCTTACTGATTTTGAACGGGAACAAATTGACGTATTGAAGACTTATGTCCCAAAATGGAAACCAAATGTAGAAAACAAAATTGCCAAGAAAGAGGCTCTGGCTCTATCAACATTGATTCAAAGAAATTGGGCGGATGCTTGGAATAAGAAGTTGACACTCATTGATGGTGATTACCTTTCATTGGGTGAATTAGGACGAATGTTTATTGTATCACCTACTCAAACAGCTATTGATGAATTGAACGAACAAATCCTTGATGAGTTTGCACAGAAATTTTATAAAAAATATCCACTTAAACAAGGAAAAGAAAAGGGAGCGGAATTATTTGAACTACTTTCTTTATTGTATAATCAAAAGGAATTGTTTCTAGAGAACAAGATTTCCAGTTCTACTGGCACAATGAGAGCTGAATACGAGAAACCAGATAGAGAAGACTCTTCTAAGCCTAATCGAGCCAGCATTGCGTTTGTTTGGGAATTGGGAAATAAAAAAAAATTACTCTTGGGAGATGCTACTTCGGGTGTTGTGATAGAAGGAATTATGGCTTATAAGAAAAAGAATCAAATTCCTTTAGAGACAAAAATCTATTTTGATGCTATCAAAGTTCCTCATCATGGAAGTGATGTCAATTTATCAAAGGAACTTTTGAAGCATATCGACAACCCAAACTGGATATTCTGTGGATGTACAAGCTCTGCTCCTCACTTGCATACTCTTGCCAATATCATCTATCAACCTTTATTGGATGCCATACAAAAACGCAAACTGTGCTTTAATTCATTTTATTATAAGAATGACATCTACAATAAAATGAAAACTAAAGTTCCAGTACTGGTAAAAGAGGGAATAGAAATAGAAGTGTTACAAATCAATGAAATAGCCCTATGAGCAATATCAGTATAATACCGTCTATTACATGCAAAGTAGAGTGTGGAACAGAAAGGGGGACAGCCTTCTTTGTGGATGCCCATCGGCTACTTACAGCATTCCATGTTGTAGGTTCTGCCCTGAATGGCAACCTTATCTATGTAGAAATTGAAAAGATAGCATATGAATGCGAGCTTACAATAGTAGAGCCCAATAAAGACATTGCTCTCTTGAAGTTGAAAGACGAAACCGTGACTCGTGAATATGGCTCGCTACTCAGTATGCCGATAGAAGCAAAAACACATTTCCGTTTTTGGGGCTATCCTAACACGTTGATCGGTGAGGCTGTTGGACAGTCGGTCAAGATACGGGTAGATGAAACTTATGTTGCGTTGCCACGTGATTTTGATGCCTATGCCGTATTTGAGGATGAGAAGCATCTTACAGAATATGCCGGTTTTTCAGGCTCACCAGTTTATGCCGATAGTGATAAGATCATTGGCTTTGTGACAAATATATTGGATAGCCATATCGGATTTATCAGCATCAAGAGTGTTGAAATAAAACTGAAAGCCTTAGGTGTTGCCATTGATTCAAACTATGTGAAATTTCAGGAGGTTTCTTACGGTCGAAAAGAAAGTAGCAAAAAACTACACGAGCAGATAAAATTGGCGGGAAATCGGTATAAGCCGAATCTGGATGTGCCCAATCAATCTTTAATAACACTATTTGCCAATCTTTGGGATATTCAGGCTCTGAAGGAGCATGAAGAGATACTTCACAAGAGCAAACAAGTATTTCTTAACTTACAAAGATCCAATCCTATACTGTTTGATACCCCTGCAGATAAGACCTTGCTAGATTTGGATTATAACATCGGGATGCAATGCGATGTATGGCGTCTTAAAAATAGATCTGACACTTCAGACTGGAAGATGGTAGAGGTCGCTTTGAAAGAGCAATCGTTGTCTTGGAAGCAAATAAATGAGAGTATGCACTATGTGGTGAGCAGACGAGAAAAAGCCTATTGTATCTATGGACCTGCCGGTAGTGGCAAGACTCACAATGTTTGTAGTATCGCCTCGCAACTCATTGAAGAAACGAATGTGTATCTGTGTTTTGGCATTCAGTTCAACAAGAATAAAGGAGGAATTATTGCTGAAATGCGCAAAATCTTCAACTTCGAAAATGAAAACTATTTAGAGAGGTTGCAGGAAAAAGCAGAAAATGATTCTGCTAATATCGGTGCCAGACGTTATGTATTTATCATTGATGCGCTTAATGAAGGGCTTGATGATTCCTATTGGCGCGAGAGCTTGGGAATATTGAAAACAGAATTCGATAAATATTCTAATTTGGCATTGGTGGTGACAGTGAGAGAACCGTTTCAGGAAAAATACGGATTGAAGAGATGGGATTATAGTATGCAGCATCTTTCCGGACTGGAGAAAAGCCAAGAAGTTGTGAATAAATATTTTGACTTCTATCATATCAACTACGATAGGAATCTTTCAGGATTTAAGAATGGGCTTTTCTTGAATATCTTCTGTGAGACTTATGCCTCGATGTCCTATTACAATAAAATACAGTTAAGATCATTAGGATGGTTGTATCGCCAATATATCTATATGCGTGAAAGAGCCATAGCAGAAGCTGTAGATGAAGACCCGGAACTGAATATCACTTGGCAATATCTATGTCGTCTGGCTCACTTGTCGGTATTTACTTATAAATTCCATCCTATCACGCGTAAAAAAGCAAGAGTTGTGTCTAATCAACTTTGTAACAATCGCACTTGGAGTAAATCGCTTCTATATAACTTGATAGCCCAAGGTCTGTTGCTGGCGGATTGGAATGGTCAGACGAATAGCATATACGAAGAAGCTGTTGTGAAGTTTGAGTACGAACAGATGGAGGATGTGATACGAGCCATTGCGTTCCTGAATACCAAATCTGATAAGCAAGCAAAAATCACCCAACTCAAAGAATTTATCAAATCTTATGAGCGAAAAACACTTTGTGAAGAGGGATTCTATCAATTTCTTACTTATCTCACTATTCTTTGGCCTGAGAGATTCGAGAAGAAAGAGATTGTAGAAGAAAAGATGGTAAGAAATAATGCTCTTCTACAGCGCTGCTTCATTGAAGGGTTGGAATGGCATTTATACCCTGTTGAGCAGACGATTCTCGGAGAGTTTTGGCTGGAAGCAGAGAAAACGTTAGGCTATCGCTTCATCTTCAGTGTAGCCTTACGTTCTCTTAGGGAATTTCTGAAAACACTGCACCGGTCTTTGAATGCACTGAGCCAAACTGATTTGGATCTCCAATGGATTCATATTGTAAATCAGTATTATGAAGAATCTGTACTCTATGTGGAAGATGTTGATGAACAAGAATATAAGACAGAAGTTTATTTGTTGGTTTGGTGTTGTGCATCATCTCATCCTGTGATAAGGGCTCACGCCAAACGGAAATTATGCCGTATACTTTGTAATCATAGCAACTTGTTTGAGGCACTGATAAGCGACTTCCATTCTGTTAAGGATACTTATGTTTTGGAGGGCCTCTACAATGCAGTATATGGAGCGTTGTTACTCATGCGAGATGTGGAACTTTCTAAAACAGTATCACTTCTTATTTATGATTATCATTTCAAGAACAAACAGCCGGTGGAGGATGTTAGAGTACGTGAATGGTTGTTGAAGATACTGCTGTTTACTAAGACTCTGAAAGGTGGCATAGATCTCTTTTCTAAGTCATTGCCGCCTTACATTCCCCAAGAAGAGATTGCCCATGATACGATAGAAATTGGAGACGATTATTTCGGTTGTACCGAAGGCTCCAAAAAACTAAGGTTCTCATTGTGCGGATTTTCTGATTTCCATCGTTATATATTAGGCTTTAATTCAAATGATGAGAGTCAGATTTATACCCTAATGCCGCATGGCCAAAGTGAAAGACCATCTATGTTACCACTTGTTCTGTTGCAGTCCATGGTAGCTCAAAAAATCAAGACATTGGGTTGGAGTGATCAATTGGGTGAATTGGATAATGGGGTGTATTCTCCAGGAAGATATGATAACCAATACGAGAGAATAGGTAAGAAATATCAATGGAAAGCTCTATTTGCGATAGAGGCGCAACTGATGGACCATTTTGCCGTGGTCGATAGATGGCACAATTGGGCAAATGGTAATAAGCGTATATTACGTTCTCCTTATCCTTGGTACAGTTCCACTCTGAATGACTTTGATGTCACCTTGACTGGTTGATTGATGATGCTGAAATAGCTGATGTTTTGGATAAGCAATCACCGTTCGTGATAGATAAGCAAATGACAGATGCTGACTGGTTAGAGCAACCTGTTACAACAGCCGATTGCCAACATTTCTTTGTGGGTGAGGATAACAAGTGGGTATTGTTATTTAAGATTTTCTCCGAATTCCCAACTAATGGGGAGCATAAGGATGCCTATTTGTTGTACGAGACATTCTTTGTCCGCAATGAAGATGCCCTGAAATTTGAGGAGTGGATAAAAAAGCAAAACTTCAGCGGAAGAGGGATGCCTGTATCTGGACCAGACATAGATATTCGTTTACTTGAATATCCTTGGATGTTGTCTTATGTCAGTACAGAATATGAAAATTGGACAGATGTTTTAGCCGGAAACAGAACGTGTCCCTGTCGCGTGATGTTGACCAACTATACCCAACTTCAAGAAAACGCTATGGGACTTGGCGATGAATATCTAGAAGAGAATATGCTGCCTTGCCCCGAGTTAATGAACACCATGGAACTTCATTTCAAGGGTCATGCTTGTTTTACTTATGGTATGGACGACCAGTTGGCTTCTTTCTATGCCTCTACTGGACATTATCGTGCAGGTATCCCTAAAGGATTGCATCTTCGCAGAACGGTATTGGAGAAATTCCTCCGTGCCCAAGGTTATACTATGTATTGGACGATTTCGGCTGAACGCCAACTTGTAATTGGAGCTACACCTGTCCCTAATTATAAAACTTACTTTTTCTGCGCCAAATATGGCGAAGGGGGAAAGGTGGACTGGATAAAAGAATAAACTGATAAAGATACTAGTACTAATGATTCTATTAAAATGGCTCTGCTTGATGTTTTTGGCCGTGATGTCAGAGATTGTTCGTAAAGCCTTGCTCTCTCATATAACGTGCATGAATTAAAATAGAAGATATAGACGGTAGTCTTTCACACGGAACGCGACATGATAACCGTTGCAGTCTTGGAAGAATAAATTTGCTGGTCCTCCAGAAAATCCGTAATTTTGCGCCGTCAATTGAATAAAATATAAAGTTTACAATGCAGCAAAGAAGAATGAACAACTGGACAATCGTATCAGATCGAGACATAAAATGCCTTGAGGAATTGTCGTGTGTCCATACTTCGGGCATTGGAGCATTCTATATATTCAGAGACATTTACCGACGAACATTTGATAAACCATCGGGGATACGATGATGCTGGTATCCCGTTGAAACGATAAATGAAAACCGTCGGAGAGTCCTTACCAAACTTTTCGACGGTTTTTGTTTTGTGCCTGTTGGTGACGTTCGCACGATGTGCTCTTCTCCGTCAATTCCGTCCACGGGCTGAATGCAATGTATTATTAACCGCGCAGTGATGCGCATGAATGGAAAGATTATGAATTATAAATTTGACGGAAGCAGAGTGTTCTTTACATCCGACACCCACTTCAACCATACCAATATCATCAGATTCTGCAACAGGCCTTTCAAGGATGTGGCGCACATGAATGAAACGGTTATTGCCAATTGGAACTGCGTGGTCGGCCCGGAGGATATCGTGTTCCACCTGGGTGATTTCTGTCTGGGCGGTTCTGCCGAATGGGTAAACATACTGAACAGTCTGAACGGGAAAATATACCTTATTTCCGGCACCCACGACATAAAGAACCTGAGGCAGAATTACACGAAATACTTCGAGCATATAGCGATGCAGATGTATATCGAGGTCGACAAGCAGGAGATTTATCTGAATCACTGTCCGTTCCTCTGCTATGGCGGCTCATATGGTGACACATGGCAGCTATTCGGACACGTACATACCAGTACGGGCAATACCGGAAAGGACGCTCCGAGGCTGAAAATGCTTTTCCCGACACAATATGATGTCGGAGTAGACAACAACGATTTTACCCCTGTCTCATTTGCACGGGTAAAGGCAATCATAGGGAAGCAGATAGAACAATCAAGGAAAGGAGAGCAATAAGATGAGGATACAATACATGAGCGATTTGCACCTGGAGTTCCAGAAAAACAGCAGATATTTGAAACATAATGAACTGCCGGTAACCGGCGACGTGCTGGTGTTGGCCGGAGACATATTCTACCTGAAAGACAAGGTGGCTCCACTGACAAAGTTCTGGAAGTGGGCTTCAGAGAACTACCGACAGGTGCTGATTGTCCCCGGCAACCACGAATATTACAACTATTCGGATGTGATGGAACGGGGTCTGCAATGGAGGTGGATGTTCCGGGAGAATGTCGGCTACTATCAGAATCTGGTTGTTCACATTGATGATACCGACTTCGTGCTGAGTACGCTGTGGTCACGGGTCAATCCGAACGATGAGTATTTCGTATGGAAAGGCATGAATGATTTCCGACAGATCAAGTTCGTAGGGAAACTGCTGCAGGTGGAGGAATTCAACTGGATGCACGAGACCTGTATTAACTTTATTCGGAAAAGTATCAAGGAAAGTACGGCACCCCATATCGTGGTGGTTACGCATCACCTGCCGACACTTCAGGTAGTGGCTCCGCATCATAGAGGTTCCGTGCTGAACAGCGCCTTTGCCAGTGAATACGGAGATCTGATTGCCGGCAGCCGGATCAATACCTGGATTTATGGGCATTCGCATACCAACATCGATACAGTGATTGGTGGGACCCGCATAATCTGCAACCAAATGGGATATGTTTTTGAAGATGAACACCTGATGAACGGATTTGATCCGAGCAAGTTTATTGAAATTTAATGGACATACAGAAATGAACGAAAGAAAGACCATAGATAGAAGGCTCCTTGCCGATTTGGCGAAGGAGGTTGGCTTGAACGCCTCGCATTTGGAGGCGTTGGGCGAAAGCCGCCAATGGGAGATTGTCGTTGGTGACGATATGCTTGAACGGCAGGTTGATATCCAGCGCCAATTCGAGCGGCTGGCTGTAATGGGCGACGATGAGTACCGGGGATTCTATATCGAAGTACCACGGCCTACACCGGAAGAGTGGGGGGGGATGCCGAGGATTTGATCGTTTCTAGGGAATATGACAACCGTGAAGCTTTTTTAGCGGATTGGCTTGCATTCAACCCGATGGAGACCAGATGGTTTCATGTCGCTTCAAGTCAATACGGGGATTCCCGGTCAATCCGTGTTACGGACCGGAAGCGGACTCGCTTTATCATTACGAATGACTCCAAGTGTACGGATGCAGAGCCAGATGATACGTGGTGCATGGAGAACCTAACCCGCCTCTTCGACTATCTGGAACGGATGATTGATGTCATTGTCGCGAATCCCGACGGGTTCAACGATTACGTGGCGCACCACCTGCCGTACCAGCAGCGTACAGGACGGATTGCGCAAAAGGTATTTAACCGCATAGTGCCGAATTTCAAAATCGAGGTGGAAGATCGGGAAATGGCCATCAAGGCATTGGAGGAGTCGGTGCACGGGCATTCTGCCCCTCTTTTGGAAACCATGACCATCCGAAAGTATTGCACCTATTACCGCATTGCCAACGAGGTGCATGAGGCTTATCACCGGAAGAGGGGATTCAGGGGGCGCATCCATACAGATCCGCAGGATGTTCCTGAAGAACTGCGTGATGTGGCCTACTATAAGCGGAAGAAGTTCGTGGATGTGATGGAAATGTACGACATTGACAGTCCGGAGGATTTCATGCGGTTCGCAACTGACCATTACGGTGAACTGGGGCTTTCGCGTCTGAATATCTTTGCCTCAAACGACCGGCAACATGGGTGGATGATTGTTGTTTCCAATAGTTATTCTGCCAATGTCGGATTGGCCATTGAAGTAGCGACAGCCTTGTATAAGGCTGGGGCGCCGCTGCTGATATACGATGCGGAAAAACTCCTAAGAATCCTGCTCGAAGAGGATTATGTACGGCTGGTTCCCGACTCATATCACAACTATATGGGCTATCAGGAAGAAGGCTCCGTCTACGAACTGCCGTGGGAATACGAGTGTACGGATGATGCTTGTTCGGTTCTGACTAAGGAACAATATCAGGCGATTGTCTCTAATGCAGAATGGCAGCCGGAGGAAAGGGTGAAGGTCAGCGCTTGACTGGGCTGTAGTAATTAGTGACTTGGCTTATCTTTATACAGGTTTGTATGGAGATAAGCCAAATTTTTTATGTTATATCGCTATTTTGTAGCTTAAAGACGCCTGACATTGAATATTTCTCAATATATTTGCAAAATATCAAATGATACTGGCACTAATATGAAAGATGTAAATAGATTAAAGTTGGTTCTTGTTGAGCAGAAAAGAACAGGAAAATGGTTGGCGGAACAATTGGGTAAAGATCCATCTACTGTTTCAAAATGGTGTTCTAATGTTACACAGCCGACATTAGATACATTGGTCAATATAGCCAAAGTATTAGACGTTAGTATTAAGGATTTAATAAATGATAAATAAGAATCAATATATGAAAAAGCCTGTATTCTCGGGGCATGAATCATTTGCGTGCAAATCACATTGGTTAAAACGCGGATATGACTTTGTGCTTGCGGGGCATAGTTTTAACAATGAAGATGCTGTTGTGCACCTTGGAGTTGGTAAGAATATGGTCAATTCCATTAAGTATTGGATGCGAGCATTTGGGTTATTGAAAGCAGAAGGAGAATTAACTTCGTTAGCTCATAAACTTATGAGCAATGAAAATGGATATGATCCGTTTTTTGAAGATACGGGTAGTTTATGGCTGTTACACTTTAATCTTATAAATGAAGATTATGCAACTGTTTATAAAAGCACTTTTATTGATTATCATAAACAGCGTAATTTGATTGATGGTATAAAACTTCAAAATTTCATTAAGCATCTATGCTTTGATAGCACTAGCTATAAAAACCTTTACAACGAAAATACGGTTAAACGTGATATAGGAGTTTTATTCCATAACTATTGTAACCATAGTAATGGAAGCATTGAAGAGTCGAATATGCTATTGACTCCGTTGAACCTTATTCAAGAAACGGAAGATGGTATGTATATCTTCAATTACGATACTCGTAATAGCATCCCAGCGAATATATTTTTATATGCACTACTTGTTCAATTTACTGATAGCAAAAGCATATCATTTGAGGCCATGAAAGACTTGGCACTAATGTTTTGCTTAACAAATAATGATTTGTTAAGTATTATAAAACAGTTGTGTGCTTCATACCCCACCCAAATAGTATTTTCTGATGTTGCGGGTATTAAAGAATTACAGATTAGAGAAAATCTATCCAAAGATACGATACTCAATAACTACTATTTGACTGAGTAATATGAAATATACCCTCTCAATAAATATAGAACATAGCACTTTTGATCCTGAGAGCTATATTGTAACGCCAAATGCTCTTGGCGTTGTGGGGCGCATTATTGATGCATTCAATATAGGAATTCACTCATTTAATATTATTGGCTCTTATGGAACGGGTAAATCTAGTTTTCTTTTGGCCTTAGAGGATTCTTTGGTGAATAACTCTCATGTTCTTGTGGCAAATAAAGGTCAGTTTAATGGATATAGTCGTTTCCGATTCCACAAAATTGTTGGAGATTATATATCATTACATAGCCTGTTGACTGAACATCTCTTTCCCGATTCGGCTTCTGAGAATCTGTTTGAAAATCTATCCCGATTTTTTGCTAAAGCAGAGAAAAGGGATGAATTTGTTTTTATTGTTATAGACGAGTTTGGCAAGCTATTAGAATATGCTGCGAAGAATAATCCAGAAAGAGAACTGTATATATTCCAGAAGTTTACTGAGTTTATTAATAGCGAGAAACGTAATGTAATTTTACTTACAACACTTCATCAGAATTTCAATTCATACGCTCGCACATTAAGTGAATCTCAGCGTCACGAATGGAATAAGGTGAAAGGCCGATTTCAGGAAATTGTCTTTAATGAGCCGGTTGAACAACTGTTATATTTAGCCGCCAAACGAATAGAACGTACATCTAGATCCGTCCTTAACAATGGTTTTAGATCAATATATGATTTAGCGCAAAATACAAAGTTTGCGAGTCCGTCAATTAAATATGAAGATACAGCAGAACGATTATATCCATTGGATTTATTTGCGGCCCATGCATTAACATTGTCGATTCAACGATATGGCCAAAATGAACGGACTCTGTTTTCATTTCTTGAATCGACTGGCGGAGGTTCTTTGCAATCCTTTAAAGACAGTGAACATACTACCTATAATTTAGCGGATGTATATGACTACGACATATATAACTTCCACTCTTTCCTTTCTGAGATTAATCTCGATTCGGCAGCATGGGCAGGTATCCGAGTCTCTTTGGAGCGAGTAGAAGGATTGTTTGACCCAGAAGTCGCAGACGATGCAATTAAGCTTGTCAAGACTATTGGCATGATAAATTTATTTGGTAATGCTGGTGTAAGCTTTACTAAAAAAGATTTGTCATTGTATGCTAAGAATGCGTTAGGAATCATATCTCCAGAGGGTGTGATTGACTTATTGGCACAGCACAAAATAATTCGTTATGCAGAGTATAAGTCGCAATATGTTTTGTTTGAGGGTACTGACGTCAGTATTGAAAGTGAATTACTAAAAGCCTCTGGAATCGTGCCTCGTTCTAAAGATGTTGTTGATAAACTTCTTGAGAATTTCTCTCTTCCTGTAGAGTTTGCTAATGCTGTATATTATCGTAAGGGTACACCTCGATATTTTGAGTATGTTATATCAGATTATCCAATTAATAAACAACCTCAAAATGAGATTGACGGATATATTAATCTTGTCTTTAATGAATCATTGACATTAGAGAAACTCAAACAAGAGACCAGTACTGTCGAAGAGGCTATATTATATGCTTATTTTAAGCGAACTGATAAAGTTATTGATCATATTTGGATGTTAGATAAGCTTGCCTATGTTCAAAATATAGTTGATAGCGCAGACAAAGTTGCTCATCGAGAATTAAAAGCTTTGATGAACCATGAACGAGGGTTGCTTAATGCGAGTGTGTTAGATGCATTATTTAGATATAGCCAAGATGTCGTTTGGGTGTATCGAGGAAATGAGTTCCAGATTGATTCTAAGACCAGCTTTAATAAATTCTTATCTCGTATATGTGATGAGGTTTATTTCTCTACACCTATATACATCAACGAGATGGTGAATAAGCATAAGCCGAGCGGTGCAATGTCTCTAGCTCGTGTCAACTACTTATCTCATTTACTAGAGAACTCTACTGAATACAATCTGGGATTTGAGGACAGTATGTTTAAACCGGAAAAAACCATCTATTTGACTTTGTTGAAAAATACCGGCATACATAGACTGTTCCTCGGTACATATGAGTTAGATGCACCCAAAGAAGAATCGTTCAGTGATCTTTGGAATGTTTGTGAAGCATTTTTGGAAGGTAGTAAAGAGAAGCCTCGCAAATTGGCTGAACTCATTAACACACTTAAGGCGCGTCCATTTAAGCTCAAACAAGGCGTGATTGATTTGTGGATACCAACATATCTCATTATTAAGAAGAATGATTACTCTTTATATAATGATTCGGGAGTCTTTATTCCTTTTATTAATAGAGAGGTATTGGATATTATGCAGAAATCACCGGGCGGATTCCAAATTAAAGCATTTAATGTAGAAGGAGTTAAGCTGGATTTATACAATAAATATCGTGAAGCATTAAACCTTAGTCAAGATAGTGAATTTACGGCTGCTAGCCTTATAGAAACCATTAGACCTTTTTTGGTGTTCTATAAGAAACTTAATAAATATACTAAGCAAACAAAGCGGCTCAAAAAGACAACATTGCAGTTCCGTAATGTATTATCTACCGCCAAAGACCCCGAAAAGACTTTTTTTGAGGATTTGCCTCGTGCTTTGGGTTTCAAGGATAGTGTCCTCGCTAGTAATGATGAGGTTTTGAAGAGCTATGTAGATCTATTGCAGAATGCGATAAGAGAGCTTCGGAGTTGTTATGTTAATCTGATTGGGCGCATTGAGAATGCGCTCGTCGATTCGTTGAGTTTAAAATCGACAGACTTTATTCAATACAAAAAAGAATTAGAGGAACGATATTCTTGCCTCAAAACATATTTGCTAACTGATAAACAAAAGGCAATACTCAACAGAATATTATCTCCGGCAGCAGATAAGGTTTCTTGGTATCAATCGTTGGCATATGTCATATTAGATAAGCAGCTTGAAAATTTGCTTGATGAAGAAGAAGCGTATCTGATAGATAATTTGATCCATTTGTTCAAAGAGCTGGATAAATACATAGATATTAGTCGTCAGAATCTTGAACATGAGGACAATTTTATTCGGATAGAAATGATCTCAAATGATGGAGCAATATCACCTCAAGTAGTACGGCTTAATAAGAACAAGATTGATGTTGCACAAAAAATTGAAAAACAAATAGATAAACTGTTATCGGGAGACAGTGAGGTCGATGCATATGCTTTATTAATGATTCTTAAAAGGAGGTTGGGAGATGAGTAAGGTAAGACATGTCTTAGGTATATCAGGCGGCAAAGATAGTGCAGCACTGGCGATCTATTTGAAGCGGTTGTATCCTCAGCTTCCTATAGAGTATTATAATACTGATACAAAATGTGAATTGGCAGAAACTGAAAAATTGATTGAGAATCTAAAATCATATTTAGGGCATATTGAGATATTGGTTGCGGCCGAAGATAGCCCTGAACCAACTCCATTTGATCATTTTCTTAAAATTAGTGGGGGATATTTGCCGTCGCCTCAAGCTCGGTGGTGTACACAAAAAATGAAGCTGGCAGAGTTTGAGCGATTTGTGGGTGATGATCCTACAATATCGTATGTCGGGATTCGAGGTGATGAGGATAGAGAGGGATATGTTTCAACCAAACCTAATATTCAGGCTATATTCCCATTCCGGAAAAACATTTGGAGTATAGATGTGATTCATAATGTTATGCAAAATAGCAACATAGGTGTGATTTCATCTCTTTACAAAGAGTATGCGTCTAATGATATATTCGATGAAGCCATACAGATTATAGAGATTCCTACATCAAAAAAATTCTTATTAAGCCGGAAGTTCAATGCTTTATTGGATTTGAGTGTTAAAACCTTTAATAAGGTGGTCTTTGAATATCTCAAGACAACTGATTATCCCGTAGGAAAGTTAGAGGATTTTCCTCTAATAGATAATGAAGATGTCTTGGTAAAAGAAGATATTTTCAATATTCTAAAAGATAATGGAGTCGAGGTGCCAGCCTATTACAATCCGATTCCGATTGAAGTTGATGGGGAAGTAGGGACATACAATAGAAGTCGTTCCGGATGTTATTTCTGTTTTTTTCAGCAACGTATAGAATGGATATGGCTTTTGGAACAGCACCCGGACCTTTATAAAAAAGCGATGGAATATGAAAAGGATGGCTATACATGGATTCAAGGTGAAACGCTAGAGGAGTTAAGTCGACCAGAGCGAGTTCGCCAGATCAAGCTTGATCACATCAAGAAGCAGGCTAATTTGAAAGGTAAAAATTCAAGTGGTCTTTTGGTGGATATGTTTGACGATGACGATGAAATACCTTGTGCTAATTGTTTTATATAATTATTATGGATAACAAAATTGAACGAGTCGGATTTTCCGTAGATGCTGGGTTAATACAACGACTTGGTTATGAATTAGTAGGTCGTGCAGAAACAGCTGTATCTGAATTAATCAAAAATTCATATGATGCAGATGCTACAAATGTGGATGTCAACTTTATTAATACGGACGAGATTCATGGGACGTTAATTATAATGGATAATGGATCTGGAATGTCTCAAAAGCAATTAATTGATGGGTTTATGAGAATCTCATCTACAGATAAAATCCATAATCCAATATCAAAAAAATATAATAGGACTAAAGCAGGAAGAAAGGGAATTGGTCGTTTTGCGACACAAAGGCTTGGGACAAAATTAACAATTATCACCCAAACAAAAGAAGAAGATACAGCCATAAAAGTATCAATAGATTGGGATCGATATGTTGTAGATCAGGATATTTCTGATATTACATTTCCATTAGAAATCGTAAAAAAAGAACGTAGCGAAGGAACAACTTTAGTAATTGATAACTTAAGAGACAAATGGAGTAAGGCATCTATTAATAGAGTTTATAGATATGTTATGGATTTGTTTCAGCCGGATTATCTTTCCGACAAAAGTTTTAAGCAAAATTTTGCCAAAAGAAACGAGAATGTATTTAAAGTTGTATTTAAACAATCAAACAATAATGAATCAATAATTTTAAATAATGAACAACTTTCTATTTTTGATAAATCATTAGCTACAATAGAAGGATATATTGACGAAACACATATAGCACACTTAAAGGTACATAGTGATAGTTTGGGGTTAAATGATAGTGATATAATTATTAATTCAGAAGATAATTCAGCTTATAATTCGCTCTCAGATGTTTATTTTAAAATTTATTATTTTATATACAATAGGCCTCAATATTACAAAGGGAAAGTGTCTAATATAGAATTATCCAAAATAAATGAATTATCTAAATCAGCTAGTGGAGTACGTTTATATCGAAATGGTTTTAGAGTTTTACCATATGGAGAAGTAACCGATGATTGGACTCAAATTGATCGTAGATGGTCAAGTGAATCAGGTATTGTTAATGTTCCTCTTAGTAATAAAAATTTATTTGGTTTTGTTGAAATATCTGATCCCAATGGGGACGCATTTGAAGAAACTGCAAGTCGTGAAGGACTTATTGAAAATGATGCATTTAGGCAATTAACTGATTTCATACATAAGGCATTGATTCTGGCTAGAAATAGAATCTCTGAGAAAATCACTATGTTTAAGACAGAATCTAATGAAGATGATTATACTCAGAAATCTCTAAATGAAGAACAATCTGATCAAGAGTTGATAAATTCTCTAGTTCAATCAGTACATAATGATGCTAACAAACAACCTACAGAAAAAAATATAATAATTAAACGAATAAATAGATTGATTGAAGAAACAGGAATGCTAAGAGTTCTTGCTGGTTTAGGGTTAACTATTGGTGAATTTACACATGAAATAAAACAGTATCAGCCATCAATTTATGGGTTAATACACAAAATTCGCAATAACAATTTGCCTGAAATTTCAGTACAAACTGTTAATTCATTAGAACAGAATATAGATGATTTATTTAGCTATACTAGATTTTTTAATGCAACTATTTCTCAAAATACGACACGCGAAAAGCAGCCAATAGATATTCTTGAAATTATAGATACATTTTGTAATACGATAAAAAATGATTTACTGACTAATAAAATTGAACTTAATATAAAAGAGTATGATTTTGAGGCTTATACATTACCTATGCATAAGTCTGAATGGTCTTCTATATTGTTTAATTTATATTCTAACTCTAGGAAAGCAATTAGGCGAGCTCATGTAGCAACTGGGAATATTCTAATTGAAGTTGCATCTGTTAACAATTATGTTTGTATTAGATTTAACGACAATGGTGATGGTATACCTCTAGAAAATAGGAACCGTATTTTTAACGCTTTTTATTCAACTTCAACTCCTGCAAGTTTTAGTGCACCTCAGAATGATCAACTAATTGGTACTGGACTTGGGCTTAAAATAGTTAAAGATATTATTATAAGTTATAAAGGTAGTATAAAAGTTACAACTCCAACAGATGGATATAATACCTGCTTTGAAATATTAATTCCTAAAAATAATTAATTATATGAAATACATTTATATAGACGATGATAAGATTGAGAAATCGAGTGATAAGGTTTCTGGTTTTATTAGAGAAAATTTATCCATAGATACTCAACAACATAGAGGTTCATGGGAAGAGCAAATAAATTATATATGTGATTCAAGTAATGACATTGACGGTTTAATATTGGATTTAGAGTTGAATGATTTGCCTAATGATAATGATGAACGGGCATGTTTTAAAGGGACATCCCTTGCCCAAGAAATTAGGACAAGACAAAAAGGGAATGGTATAAAGAGTTTTCCGATAATTCTATTTTCAGCACATGATAAACTTTCAACATTATTAGAAGCTACAGGAAAAGATTTATTCGATATTTGTATAGATAAAGAAAGTGTTACTACAGATGTTTTTGATAAATTTTCTGCACAACTATATGCTTTAGCAAAAGGTTATAAAGATTTGCAACATAAAGATAATATTGAAGACATTCTTAATATTAATAAGGAGAAGCTAGATTGTATATTCATATCTGAACTACAAAAATTAATATCATCTCCACAACATATTCCTGCTTCATTTATTATTAAAGAGTTAATAGAGAAACAAGGGTTGCTTATTAACGAAGGAGTATTAGCAGCAAGAGTAGGAATAGATATTACTATTTCTAAGGATTGGAAGAATTTCCTTGATATAATAAAAGAAACTAAATATAAAGGTGTATTCTATGAAGGCTGGAATAGATGGTGGAAAATATTGTTAGAAGAATGGTGGAAAAGTATCTCAAAAGAAGATATACGTTCCCTTTCTGCTGAAAGAAGGGTTGAAATTATAAAACACACAACAGGATTATCAGATTTATTTCCTGCGGATAAAATAGAAAAATGTACTAGTGACGAATTTTGGACTGTCTGTCAGGGATACAATAGACCACTTGATCCTATCGATGGATTAATATTAGCAGGACAGGATAATTTATATCCATGGCAAGAGCCAATGTATGTCTCTATAGATGCTGCATTAAAACGAAAGAATAAGACATTGTGGGGTGAGATAGCTGAAATAGAAAAAAGCTATTTTGACCAATTAAAAATTAGATATAAACATTAAGGAAATAAAATGACACGGAATATTCAAACAGAGTTGACAAATTGGGCACGAATTTTATCATCTTCTAATTTGTGTTCTGATGTGTCACCTATTACAGGTGAAATCGGAGGGGTACGAAGAAATAATATATACCATATCCAAAAACTAAAGATAGGCCCTTTTAATCCTCCCAGAAATACGATTCCTAATGATGTAAACACTATATATGTCTTGCTTGATATAAAATTTAAGCCTTTAGATTTAGCTATAACTGATATTGATAATAATATTGAAGAATATTTATTTAATGTAACATTTATTGGAGAAGGAAATGGTGAACAAAAATATTATTCCTCCTTTCATCTAGATTATGATAAGTCTGACGAAGCTAAAGTGATTCATCCATGGTTCCATTTTACATATGGAGGTCATTCTTTAAAAGGATATAATACGGGAAATGTTTTATTTTTATCGGCTCCTCGTTTACCATTTTTGCCTATGGATTTTTTCTTAGGAATAGACTTTATCATCTCCAATTTTCTTAATAAAGAAGATTATTATAAGATATCTGGAAACTCTTTATATAAAAATGCATTAAAGAATTCCCAAAATTCAGTTTGGAAACAATATATTTTATCTATAGCACATCATTGGTGTAAATTCTCAGGATGTGAATATAATATAAAGAATGAAAATTTATGTAAACATTTTATTCCAACTTTGATATAAAGATGCTCAAATCTAATATCATATGGCCTGAACATCGGCGGTACAAATCGCGTACAGAGTGGGAACCGATAGGTTTCTTCTCCGATTGTTTGTGCAATACCACGCATTTTGATCTTATGCTTGGGTTCTTTTCTTCATCTGCGATAAGTGTGCTCGCTAATGGATTCGCAGTATTCCTTTATAATGGAGGAAAGATGAGGCTTATAGTTAATGACATCTTAACAGAAGATGATAAGAAAGCTATTGCAGATGGGGCTGGTGATGTTGAAATACCATATTTTGATGTATCAGACATTAAAAAGATTAAAGAAATATTGTCAGAAAGAGATAATCATTTCTTCAACTGTTTGGCATGGCTCATACGACATAATCGCCTTGATATTAAAATTATAGCACCTAAGAATGGTATTGGTATATCGCATACTAAGTCAGGCATATTCTCTGATGGTATTAATGATGTTGGATTTGATGGTTCGTGTAATTTTTCTCGGACTGCATTGGTGGATAATATAGAAAGTTTGACCGTTTCATGTGATTGGGACGGGGATGTAGAAGTTGCTAAGATCAAATACATAAAGGATGATTTTGAGAAAGTCTTTCAAGAGAGAGAGGACACTGTGGTTTATTTATCGGTAGACAAGATTAAGACTCATATTACAGAGAATTATCCAGATAAATCTATATCCGAACTTCTTAAATCCGAATACAATATTTTAAGGAAGCAGTATTCGCAAAATGTCTCTAAACGTATTGCCAAAGCTTTGGATAATGCCAAAGAACGATTGGAGGTAATTCTTGATAAGCTCAAGGAGGAAAAATACAAAGTAGATGTTTTGAAAAGCCACGAGCCGCATTTCCCATATCCATCTGGACCAAGAGACTATCAAGTACAGGCTTTTGAGAACTGGAAAGATAACAAACAGAAAGGATTGTTTGCTATGGCAACAGGTACAGGCAAAACTATTACATCCTTAAACTGTCTACTTGAAATTTATAAGAAACTAGGTTATTATAAAGCACTTATATTAGTTCCAACTATTACACTTGTTGAACAGTGGGAAAAAGAATGTGAAAAATTTAATTTTGGCAATATAATCAAAGTCTGCTCCAAATACGGAGGGTGGCAGACCTCGCTGGCAAACATACGAATGTTGGAGTTGTCAGAACCAAACAACAAATTATCATATGTGATTATTTCTACATATGCATCATTTATTCGACCAGCCAATTTTTTGGAATTAAATCAATTTCCAAAGGCTAAATTGTTGCTTATTGCTGACGAGGCTCACAACATGGGAGGCGGGCTTGTTGCAAAACGATTGAACGATATTAAATATTTGCGACGGATAGGTCTGTCTGCTACACCTGAGCGACAGTTTGATGAAGAAGGGAATTTGCGATTAATGTCATTCTTTGGATGCGATAAAGATTTCACTTTTGAGTACTCAATGGCGGAGGCCATTAGAAACAAAGCATTGTGTAAATATTATTATTATCCTCATCTAGTTGAATTGACCCAAGATGAAATGAGCCAGTACATTGAGTTATCAAAGAAAATTGCAAAAATCATTAATAGGACCGATGACGATAGTCGAGAAATCTTAAAACGACTTTTACTGAAACGAAAGCAAATTATACATAAAGCAGAAAATAAGAAAAAAGAATTTGAATCAATATTAAAAGATCATCTAAATAAAACCGGTTCTTTAAAATATACGTTAGTATATGTTCCTGAGGGGAACCAATTAGATGATCAAACTGCAGATATTTTCGATACGGTAGAGGGAATTAAGGATGATGAAGATACACTGCATCTTATTGATGAATATACGCGTATCGTAAGAGATATTGACCCGCATATAGTTGTACGTCAATTTACATCAGAATCCATTGACCGTGATTCAATGTTGTTTGATTTTGCGAATGGGAATATTGATGTTTTAACGTCAATGAAGTGTTTGGACGAAGGTGTTGACGTACCACGTAGCGAATTAGCAATCTTTTGTGCCAGCACGGGAAATCCTAGGCAGTTTATTCAGCGCCGAGGCCGTGTGCTGAGAACACATAAAGATAAACGATATGCTGTTATTCATGATCTTGTAGTAATCCCAGGCGTGAATTTCGATCCGGAATGCTATGAGCTGGAAAAGAGTTTAGTCTCAACCGAAGTAAAACGAGTTCGAGATTTTGCACTCCTTTCCGAGAATTGTAATGACACACTAAATATTTTAGATGATGTATTAAATCGATATCAAATATCACTTTTTAATTGATATTACTATGGCTACTCATTACACAAATGGAGACAGAATACTGCAAGCAGTATTAGCCGATCCTAAACTTGCCGAACTGGGCGAGTATACACCAACTGGAGATGAAACAGTTGCAGACGCTCTTGATTCTGAAAATGCCACAATACGTGCTGTTGCCATGATTATTGATGGGAATGAGAATCAATATACCCCTAAAGAAATATATACTCAGGTGTCTAATTATCTTACCTCTAGCATATGAAACTAAATAAAATTATTATAAAGAATTTCCGCAGCTATTACGGTGAAAATTGTTTTGAACTGTCGGATGGTTTAACCCTTGTTATTGGAGATAATGGTGACGGCAAAACAACCTTCTTCGAAGCTCTAGAGTGGTTATTTGATACTAGTAAGGATAATAAAAGCGAAAGTAATATATCCGAGATGCGCAAAGCCGAGATGGGGATTGGCGATAGTGATGAGGTATCTGTAACTATGATTTTTGACCATCGTGGAGAAAAGGAAATTTGTAAAAAATTCATTTTCGAAAAAGATACTAATGGATCTGTTAGAACAAGAGATTTTTCTTTTGTTGGATATGAGATTGTGGGAGCAGAAAGGTATAAGCGAGACGGAAAGATATTATTAGAATCCTGTTTTGATACTGTAATACGCCGATATTGCTTATTCAAAGGGGAGCGAGAGTTAAATGTTTTTGATAATAATACTGCTCTCAAGACATTGGTTGACACATTTTCTGGAATCAAACAATTCGATAATCTTGTTGAGTTGACTACGTATTTTGAGCAACAATCTGATAACTTAGTTATCAAAGAGTTAAAAAAAGATAAAAAACAGGAGGAGGTTATTAAGCGACTTGAATATGAATTGAGTAAAGTGCAATCTGATATTTCTGATGTTTGCCATGATATTAGTATCAAAGAGAAGGCTGTATCAGACTATGAGACCAGATTAAGAGTTCTGGAGGAGAATCAGGATGCTTGTGAGAATTTACAGGATATAAATGCTCGAATTGAGCAGAAAAAAATAGAACAGCGTAGACTGATGGGTTATATCAATCTAGACTATAATGCCATGCTACTGGATGATATGTGGATTCTTAGAGCATTTCCGTCTATTTTAAGCGAGTACCAGAAGAAAGTTGCAGCTCTTAGTCGCACGAAGAGAAAATTACAAAAGGCAGAGGACGAAAGAATTGCTATAGAGAAGGGGAAACAAGAAGCAATAAAGGAAATCCAGAAATTGGCCAATGATGCCACACCTCTCCCGTGGAATCTTCCTGATAAGGAGACTATGCAGGAGATGATTGATGATGAGATCTGTAAGGTTTGTGGTCGACCTGCAGAAAAAGGAAGTGACGCATATAACTTTATGGTTAATAAGCTTAATGAGTATCTTGATCATATTCGTAAAGAATCTGAGGCAGCTCAACAGCAAGAGGCTCCAGTTAAGCCTCTCTTTGAGAACACATACATAAATGAGCTGCATACACGTAGTATTCAGTTGAGTGGTGATACAGAGCAGGAATTGATGGGGTTGGCAACCGTTATTGCCGATAGGTTATCTTTTGTGCAAAGCAGAAAGCAGGATTTGGAGAAAGTAAATAAAGACCTGACAGAGGCAGAAGATGCAAAAATGCAGCTTCTTATTCAGACCCCTGATCTTACGGAAGAGATGCTTATCAAGAACTTTAAGGATTTTAAAGGCCTTTCTGATAGCAGCAAGCGAGCATCATTAGATCTCCAAGAATTGAATCATGAACTTGAAGTGTTAGAGGCCAAAAAGCAGGAACTAAAAGAGCAACAAAACCAGATAGTCCCATCAAATGGAATTGTAAGAGTTTATCAGAAAGTTCATATTACGCTTGAACGAATCATGAAAGCGTTTGAAGCGGCAAAGAATAGAAATGTAGAAGGATTTATTCAAACTCTTGAAGAACAGGCTAATATATATCTTAAGAAGCTCAATGCTGATGATTTTCGTGGCGTTATTAAGATAAAAAGAACTGCAGACGGTTCAGCACGAATAAACCTTTATAGCTCTAATGATACCTTGATAGCTAATCCAGGTGGTGCTCAAAAGACCACGATGTACATGTCTGTCCTTTTCGCTATATCAAAGATTACTACGCTTAAGAGGGATGAAGATTATCCGTTGATTTTTGATGCTCCGACTTCATCGTTTGGAGAATTCAAAGAGGATATATTCTATAATATTATTGATAATATTGATAAGCAATGCGTTATCTTTACGAAAGATCTGTTGAGATATGATAGGGACACGGAAAAGCGAGAACTTGATTTTGATAAGATAAGTCAGCTTTCTTGCTCTGTTTATCGTATACAGAAAGCTCCAGGATATGATGAAGAAGATTTGTCAACTATTAGAACAATAACCGAAAGAATTAAATAGATCATGGCAGAGAAACTATATGATTTATGGGCAAAACGTAATCCTAATTGGGAGAAACGGTTTGAAGACTCTATCATTAAGAACTTCAGTGATTATGGTAAGGGTGTAACCACATTAGGAGAGGCCAAGGGAAAACTGTTTGGTGCTGGTTACGAAGTTTTCATCATAGCATTTTTTATTGGTCTGTATTACGACCAGAGGCGAAAACTCATAGATGATAGCACGAAAATTAAATCGTTAGGACAGCCTATTCAATATTGGGGTAATATTGATTCGGTAAAAGGAAGAAAAGCCTATCCTAAATTGAAGGAGTTTATTTTTACAGCATTAGTCGCTAAAACCGATTTTGATTTTATAGCACTTGATAAAGGTCTAGTAACACCTCGTAAAGCGGTTGACGCCTTAATGCAAACGATGGAAGAGTATGCTAATTGGGGTTTCCATTTTATGGAAGATAAGTTGATGGATAACCCTAATTACTTTTATAGAGAAACGGCTTTTCTTGAGGTGTTTCTAACTTTTGACGCAAGTACAATAGAATCGACTGAAGAGGAACCAGAGTCGTTAGATTAGGATGTAATATGCTAACTATCAGAACTTCTATGTACTTCAAGAAATTGTTGTGAGATCAGAAATAAAGATGCGGTAGTGCTTGATAAATAAAGCACTACCGCATTGAATAACAATAGCGGTTGCAAGTTTTGCTATAAAGCAAAGTTGTTCCTATAAATTTACCAGATTTAATCTGACTTTTCATCTGTCCCCAGTGCGCTACAAGCTAAGTATAGATTGATTAAACTGGTCGGCGGCATATTGGACATACTAAACGATACGGGATAATTGATGTTGCCGGAGAGTGAGCCTTGGTTTGCCGGATTTTCAAGATGGATTGTTGCAGAGATTATCCAGTCAAGGAAATCATGTTTGCCAGAATACATGATAGCAGTTTGCCATAACATGAAGCATTTTTTGTAAGTGAGTATGTGGTATACTTATTGGACATTCGTAACTTGATTCTGATAGTGAGTTTGGCTATGGACATGACGAATCAAACTTAAAAATAGGGGATACAAAATCAACAATATGTCCAATAGCCAAAGCATGGGACTGTCCGATATTCTGACCGAAAGGATTCAAGAGTTTTGGTTCTAGACCTCGCATTTAGGAATCGTAGGCTTACCCTAGTTTCACATGATGTGTTTTTGCGCCAGCCATAGCTATTGTCTCAAATCATAACTTGGTTAAAGTCCTATCTGATTCTTCTGCGGGAACTATATGCATAAAGCAGATATTATAGTTGGCTACAAGATAGATAGGATTTTTCGTCCACTGTCCAATCCCTACAGTGATTTTCCCGTGCCCAGCTTGCTGGTTTAAGTGGCACTCATCCCGTCGCCGAAAGGCGAGTGGGGTATTAGGCTCCCCCATAGGGTTTACTACTGGCAGACGGGCAAGCCCGGCATGGAGTATAGCTTCACTTCAAATAGTGCAGATGCTGTCCGGTTTCCAGTGTACATACAAAAGGGAGTATGGCAGATTGCACCTGTATGATGAACCTGCCATAGCTTTGCTTTATTCCCATATCTACACCCCGGCATTAAAGTAAAGCCGGGAAATGTCACAGAAAAATGTCACACCGGGATTTGATGGTATAGGGGTTCAATAATGGAAATCTCTGTTGAATTTGTATTCTTTCCCTTCTTTTATGACCATCCGCTTGTTGCATAGGAACTTTGCCAATTCCACCGTCTTGTTGTACCCCAGTTTTATCCCCAACCGTCCGTAGCCTTTTTTCAGTCGTTCAAGGTAGCCGTTATAGCCGTTGATGTTTCCGTCCTCAAAAGCGGCGTTTAATGCGGAACGGTGCGAATCCTCAGGTATTTCCTTGTACGGGTCGAACGGTTCCTTAGGCGGGCGTCCTGGTTGCCTTTTCTGAGGATGATATGACTCCACCAGTTCGGGCAGGGAATCATCGTTTACCTGGAAGGCAAACGGTTCAAACTCACGGTCACGGCTGTGTATGACTTCCACCACACTTATGGACTTGTCATCTTTGTCTGGCTCTATCTGCATGACTGTTTCCGCCTTGTTGTTCAGTTCCGTGCCGACATGACCGCGTGCGTGTTCATCATTCTTGTTCTGATGCAGGACGGTATGGATATGTATCTGCCGGTCATCGGTCCATTGCATGAATTTGGATATCACATCGGTGGATTCTCCGGGTGAATTGATATCATGGATGAAGTCCCGGATGCCATCTATGATGACCAGACCTAAATCGGGTATCATGCCGATAGCCTCTTCCGTTATTGCCAGTCGTACTTCTGGCGAATATTTCCGGAGTGCCAGCATCGTCAAGTTGTCTGCATCACAATCTTTCGGCAGACCTGCCAGTCTCAGGATTCTATTCAGAACAATTTGGCAATGGTTCTTGCCCTGTTCCGTGTCAACATAGAGAATCTTCCTTTTTCCCTCCGGGAAGTAGGCACGGTAATGCAGCACTGTGCCATTCTTCAGAGCGGCAGCAGCGATGGCGGAGACATTGAAGGTCTTCTTGCTTTTGGCTTTACCGATAGATGCACTGAAGTTTCCCAGAGTCCCGATTGTGGAATCATCCACCATAAGCACGGAAGCGGACTGTTCGTATGTCCCGGTCATACTTATGACAGATTCTTTTATGTAGTTTCTCAATTCCTCCGGAGTAGGAATATTGTAGCTCGTCTTTTCCATATTCCTACAGTTCTCTTGGTTTGGCCTTATGTCTTGTCGCAGCAAGCATCTGCTCGTGTTCCTCCTCGAAGCTCAGAGGCACCCGGCTTTTTCTTCCGGTTTCCAGCCATTTGTCCAGTTCGTCGCGATATACGAACATATGCTTCCCCTGCTTGATGACAGGTATCCCTCCGTGTTTGGCCTTGTAATAGAAGGATGACTTGGATATTCCAAGGTAGCTGCATACTTCCTCGACGGTCATGGGGACATGCAGGTTTTCTTTGGCTGGAGCCTGTTTTGCAAGATTGTCTTTCAGCGCATTTTCGAGACTCTCGATTCTTTCGCAAAGTTTGCCTACCACTTCCAGCAGGTCATTGAATGTCAGTTTTTCGTTTAGCATGTTCAATATTTAAATGTTTAACATGCTTGCAAACCAACATAATGATATTATGCAGATTATAATCAGCAGAAACTAATTATCGCTGTCTGCTGAAGTTTGCATGCAACTGAAATGATAGTCCCCGTTCTCCGGGACATCTATGGCGATTATGGCGGGAACTGAGTCACGAAGATTTTTACAAAGGTATTCGATTGTCGCATTTTCCAGTTCATGCGGGAATATTGTTTTTATGAACTTTGCCCTATCGATTAAAGGGACATCAAGTCTCTCCCCGATATTCCATGCATAATGTCTCAGCGAGGGGGACTTGATTTGATTATCGGGCTTTGAACGAACCGGTTTATATAGTTCCGCTTGTCCGTATGCCAGAGATTCTATGTTCTCATGGAGAGTTTCAAGATCGTCTATGGATAAAAACTGTGACATTTCGTGCGTGGTGTATTCATGTATCGCATGCACAATAGCGGTCTTCTTCTCCATTTCATTGCGCCGCAATTCTTCTATGCGGGCTTCATATTCCTTAAGATATGGACTCTCGACCTGCTTTTCACTGGTTACATTATCAGTTGGAGGCAATTCTTCCTTGGTATCAGGATTTGCTTCGGAAGGGACAGTTCCTCTTGAGGATAACTCCTTGCAGCCAAAAGAAAGGCAGCTTTTGGAGAGTAGAGAACAGAACAGGCGTTGCAGTGCAGCGCATGACATGATGGTTGCTACGGTTCCTAATATGACCGGAGTGGAATAGTCGATCAGGTCAATCTGATAATTGTTGTACAATATTGTTGCCACTGTCGTATAGGCGACACATGTAATTGCAAGAACCCGGCTTGTCTTTTTGATGGATATTCGGTTGTTATCTGCCATAAACTGTTATTATTTGGAATTATGATAGGACAAAAATAGATGTCCGGTTTCAGACAGTTGTAAATAATGGCGGAAAATCAGCCGGGAATTAAGAAAAAATATGGTTAGAGTATGATTTTCAGCGAAAAATCATACTCTAACTGATAAAACAGACATGAATCAGTCAGGTCACCCCTTCCTTGTCAATGTGATTTTGGTGGTCGCCTCACGCTTGTTGCTGTCGACTACTTTCATGTAGCGTTGAGTGGTAGTGATGCTCTTGTGCGCCATGTTGCTTTGGATAGTACGGATATCAGTACCCGCTGCAGCCTGAAGGGTCGCGTATGTCCTGCGGTATGAGTGGAAAGTTATGTTTTTGGTAATTCCTGCGGAACGGATCCATTCCTTCATAGGCTGCTGCGTCCAGCTCCGTTTCAGACCTTTGAACACAAGACCTTTTTTCTCGGGACTGTACCCAATCAGTTCCAGAGCCTCATCGCTTATCGGGATGATGTCTTCCGTCTTGGTCTTCTGGGTGATGGTATGGACACATTTTCCTCCAGCTGCAAAGTCAACGATTTCCTCCCAGCAAAGGGAAAGTATGTCGCTGAGCCGCAAACTGGTCAGGCACGAAAAGAGGGAAGCAGTCTTTAGAACAGGTATCTTGCACGGAGTTTCAGCCAGGCAATACAGCTCTTCCACACTCAGGTATTCCTTGGCAACATCTTCCGGTTCGATTTTTTCCAGAAAGTCATTGACATTGGTCTTTATCATCCTGTTGCGGTACAGAATCTTCAGGAATCCCCGGAAAGTGGACCAGTAGCCGGAAGCGGAGTTCTTTGATATCTGTCCGTCACGCCGGAGTTGCTTGGCGCTAAGCAGGTATTCCCGGAACTTGTTGCACAGGTCCACATCTATTTCTTCGAAAGTGCATTTGCCGTGAACGAAGTTGTAGAAGTGCTGATAGACAAATCCCCATTTCTGGTCATGCTTGCGGAGCTGTTTCCGGTAATACTCCAGAAAGTCCGCTTTGTACTTGCGTTTGTCGAAGAAATCGTACCGTTCATTTACGATGGCTTCGAATCGCCGGCACCGGATTGCTTCGGCCTTTTCCGACATGGCAGCGTTGAAGTCGCGTTCACGCTGATTTTTGGGATTGGCATAGATGTAAATGTTCAATCCTTCATGGCGGATGGTCTTCATTGTTTCCTGATCCCGGTAGCCCGGATAATAATCAAGGTAGAAAGATAACATCCCTTTCTTCAATGGACGTGTTCTCAGTGTTACTGTTTTGCATTCTGACATAATGTTGAATATTAAATGGTTGTAATTGATTTTTGCTGCGAAAATCCTTAATGCTTTTATACAGACCATAATCAGCAGGAAATAATTTCCCGATAATTACAGTCGGTCGCATTTAGCCACTAACGGGCTCCCATGATGTGGTCGAATTCCACCTTCAGAAAGCGCACGAACCTGCCTTTCTTTTCCCGTTTGATTTCGTGGAATTGCAGGATGCCGTAAACTGAATCCCGAGTGAGATTGTATTTTTTCATGGCCTCCTGTACTGTGTAGTATTCAGACGAGTCATCTTCGGCGGTCTGCTTTGACAGGTCAAAGTGAAGTTTGGAGTAGAATATCTGGCCGTGCTCTTTCTTCGAGGGGATGTTGTTGCGATAGACATGCGAGCGGATAGCTACACGTGTCATTCCATAGTTTTTCTCGATTTCTTCCGGAGTGTACCATTCGGTCAAGGCATCGTCTGTCTTGTATTTGGCAAATGCCGCATCGATATGCTTCTTGCTGTAATAGTTGAATTGGCGGACTTTGACTTTGGGAATCTTATGCTGCCGAGTATAAGTCCATACCCATTTAGCATTGACTTTATACTTTTCCGCTATTTCTTCAGCGGTATAGTATTCGCTCATGTCAAAATCGTCTTTAGGAACTATTCGTTCATAAGGTTTTGTCTTTAACATTAGCTCAATATCCGCACGACGGATAAGAGATTTCTTCTCGCTGATACGGGATGCTCTTAGTTTTGATTCCTTTACCAATTTATAAACATATTGGCGGGTCACCCCCATGAGCTTGGCTGCTTGTGCAAATGAGAAGAAATCTTGTCCTTCTGCAGCCTGTTTAGGTTGCAGCAATTCCTGCATTTTTCTCATCTGGCGTTTACGTTCCCGGATACGTTCTTTGTAACCGAGATTGGAGCACTGATGACTGCAATAGCAAGTCGTTGTTTTCTTAGCGATAAATGGTTTTCCACACCATTGGCAAATCTTTCTTACTTCCATACTTTTCTAATATATTTTGAGTTCAAATCTCTTTATTTCTCCTTTTTTGTGTCAACACACGTAAACCATTGTCAACACACGTAAACTACTGCGTCATCGTGACTCGGGGCAAATCCCGAAAATGTTCTGCGGTAGAAATACGGTAGAAAAATATGGCGGACAACTATATCCGACTGCACATAGCCGGATTTTGGACAAATAAAAAAGCCACTGATTTTCAGTGGCTTCATTATAGTTGGTTCTAATTCGTTGCAGTTAATTGCGATATATCATTTTCCGATGCAAAAGTTTTGAAATATATTTTGCAATGTTTCTTCCGAGGTTATACCTC
>OGPQ01000589.1_pt1 | contig 29913 bp, 24 predicted proteins | sample 1552971 | NCBI WGS metagenome assembly OGPQ01 (sample SAMEA2580232, study PRJEB22360) | human gut metagenome | biome: human gut; feature: human-associated habitat; material: faeces | place: Denmark | collected 2008/2010 | reverse complement strand
GATTTCTCTTTGCCGTACGACACAGAGAAATCCTAATGACCGATTTGGGTTAAATTATGACAATGCAAAGATAGTATTTACTTTTTATTCACACAACACGAACTTTGGACGTTTGTGCTTAAACGTATCCACATACGGCATAAGTGGTTAAAAATTGTGGTTAATCGGTTGAAAAATATACTTAACCGGTTTAAGATTATCACTTAAAAAACCTTTATTTTAACAAAAAAATCCCCTCGCTCAGCATTGCCGAACGAGGGGAATCGCTTTATGATGTTATCAGTTACTTAGCCGCCTACTGTTTATCGCTTTACAATCTTCTTCGCGCTGCCGTCCGAATAGCGCAGTATGTTTATGCCCTTGCGGCACACGGTGCGGCACACGCCGTCGGTAGAATAGATGCCGAGGAGCGTCTTGCCAGCGCCTGACGAAAGGCTATCGACGCTGGTCTCCACCTTCTCCTTAACGGCTGTCATGGCGAGCACCGATGTGCGTCCGCCAGATTACACTCTTTTCCACTAACTCTCAAACTTATTATTATCAATCCTCAGAAATAATAAACAAAAAACTGCGCGGTAAAACAATTACCGCGCAGCAAAAACAACATTACAGCATATTGGGCATATCGTTACCGCATATCGGGCATCGCGTTACCATGCTGCTGTAACAAAAGCAGGTTAAATCTTTTAAAATGTATTTGTACATCTTCTTCGCCAACTTGTCTAATTGGCGGCGAGACTACATGCCAGCCAAACGCTTCTGGTAGTAATCTCTTACTTCATTCCAATGATAATAAGGCCAAATATCTGTTTCAACCGGAATATGGACCTCTTTCTCATTGTGCAGGAACTTCACTAGGACATCGCCTTTCTTGTTCTCGAAAAACACAATCTGAACGTTTGAAGCCATAGGCGTCGCTTTGAAATCGCACCAATGCTTATAAACCTCAGAAGGTCCTGCCACAGCAACATCGAAGTTCTCTATCTGGAGCAAAGCCAGCAAAGGAATCACATTGCCGTCATGGCCGAAACGCAACGTGGCAGCTATAGAGCGGTCTTTGATGGCTGCGTCGGCAGACTCGATGATGTTCTCGACCAACGACTTGGCGTTAGCCATCACGATGCCTTTGCTTGCCAACGGATTGGCATTGCCGATATAGAAGCGATAGTTTACGCATTGCCACAAGTCGAACATCTCGCGGGCTGTGAAAATATCGTAGAAAGACAACGGAGTCTCTATGTCCTGCATGTCGACAGCAATCCAATACAATCCCCACATCAAATTATCAGGATTCACTTCGCATCTGATGAAATCGGCATTGGAGAACAAAGAGTTCACAAGACGGTTGGGCTTGACCTGTGCCTTCTCAAACTTGCGATACTCTTCCACCCAAGGTCCTTTTTCGCCATTAGTGAAGGCATTGGAGCGGTCGGTATGGTAATTGAGATACGACATGTATTTCTCGCTCATCTCATAACTGATGTCAAGCTGAGGGTTCAATCCCTTAAGACGGTCGCCAAAAGCAACCATACTCATCGCGCAACGATAAACCACTGTAGAACGGGCAGAGACAGAACGCTTGCCGCTGAACACCTCAGGGAAATTCTTATACATTCGCTCCGCAATACCTCGATGCTGGCGAACGCCCAATGGAGTCAGGTCGCCTGCACGTCCTTGAACTTCCTGCCACACCAACGACAATCTCTTCAACACATCCTTGCCCAGAGGAGTAAGACCATTTATGGAATCGGCCTTTTGCATCAGCTGTATAATCCATAGATAATCTCTGTCGCCTAACAAATAGCGAGAGCCGTGTCTGCCATAGTGGCTCACATAGAAAGGCTTATACCCTTTGGGGGCTGGTGTCTGCTTGGCTTCCACCTTCGGATAAGCCAGATAAACGCCACCCGCCTTGTTCAGATCCGCACTGATTTCCTCAAATGTGGTTTGGGCATTCACGCCCAAACCCACGGTAGCCAATATAAAGGCTAATATCTTAATCCTTAGATTCATCATATATGTTTCTTAGTTTGCATAACCAGCATTCTGCTTCAATTTCGGATTGTTTGAGAATTCTGTTTGAGGAATCGGGAACAGCTGGAAATGGTCGTCCACATCAGTACCCAAACGCTCGCCGTTCTTCCAGTCCCAGTTATGTCCCTTTGTGTACTTGCCGAAACGAATAAGGTCGGTACGGCGCACAAGCTCCGATGCCAACTCACGCTGGCGCTCAGCCATGATGAAATCGAGAGTCAGCTCGCTCTCCTCAATATCGCCAGAGACATCAGAACGCACACCAGCCTTTGCATACTTGCCACTCATGTAAGCACGCTCACGAATTTCATTAACATATTTCAGAGCCTCAGCCTTGCTGCCCTTGGCTCCACGCAGAATAGCCTCAGCCGCAGTCAAGTAAGCCTCACCCGTACGGAAGAGTGGGAAATCAATAGAAGTATAAGCGTCGCCACTTGCCGGAATCTGGTCGTTTTTAGTGACATTACGCCATTTGATGTATCCGTATCCACATGTGTAGGTGCTTGTCATGGCGTCTTTAGAGTCCCAAGTTTCCTTCACCTGATTAGGCAAAGCCGTCATAAACTGCGCACGCTTGTCGTTTTTATTATTGCCCCAAGGATCATTCACGTCAAACATCACGTCGGCTGGATCAAAGGCGTCAACGAGAGTTGTCTTTGATCTGACATTACCCCAACCACGCGAACCGATGCCGGTGTTATACAGTTCGTCCATCGGACCATTGACAAAAGCCTTCACATAAAAGTTGGTGCCACCTGAGCTCTGCGCCTTCAATCCATCCTGCACCAAAGGCCAGATGATTTCCTTACACTGGTCGTTATCGGCAAGGAAGATATGGCGATAGTCAGAAGCCAAAGGATAGTGACCGTCCTCAATCACCTTCTTGGCATAAGTCAAAGCATCGTCATAGCGGTCTTCTCCAATCCATGTCTTGGCATTCAGATACATGCGAGAGAGCAAGAACCAGTCTGCCACGCAGTCTACACGCGCATAAACATTTTCGCCAGGAGCCTTCAGGTCTTTCTGTATATCCTTCAACTCATTTTCGGCGAACTCAAAGATCTGCTTACGCGACCATTGCGCCGGAATATCCTTTACACCCGTATTTTCATCTATATAAGGAACGGCTCCAAACATATCGCACAGGGTTGCATAGCAATAAGCACGGATGAAACGTGCCTCTGCACGATAGGAGGTACACTCGCCACCCAACTGGTCCCAAAGACCGCGCGACTTCAACTTTTCCTCCGTACACTGTCTTAACAACTCGTTACAATAAGCTATAGTCATGTACAGACGCTGATAGGTCCAACGGATGACCGAAGCATTTGAAGCATCCCATTGAAGGTTAAGACACTTGCGCAAGCCATTGGACGAAGACGGCATAAGGAAGTTGTCGGTGCTCAATTCCTGCAGGTAGAACATCAGACGCATATAGCTGGAATAGCCCTCGTTGGCTCCTTCAATGTCGCCATCGCCGCCATCTCCACCTTTCTGTCCGGTCAAGATGAGAGAGCCGTAGCATTTTGCCAGCACACCCGTATAACCATCAGCCGTGTTATAAACCTTCTCGCCGACCAGTTGTGTTTCGTCAAGAGGCATTGTGTCAAGGTCGCCGAAACATGAAGTTGTCAAGCAACCCATAAATACAAACATCAATATTTTAAATATATTCTTTTTCATATTCCTGTCGTTATTATGATTGTTTAGAAATTCAGATTGAATGACAAAGAGTAGGTACGGGGACGTGGATAGACATTTCTGTCGATGCCTGAGTAGATCTCAGGGTCGATGCCCGAATAGCTGGTGAATGTGCAGACATTCTGGACAGCTGCAGACACACGCAGAGACGAAGTGCTGTTCCACAGTTTTCTGAACGTGTAACCCAACGTGATATTGTCTATGCGGAAGAAGTTGCCACGCTGCAAGAAATAGTCGGTGTAGAGTTGCTGCTGCTGGAATCCTTTGTTTGCTGTCACCTTCAGGATGTTCGAGAAACTGCCCTGGTCGCTATACACCTGCTGCTGATACTGGTCGGCCTCGATGTAATTGTAGATGTAGTTGCCGAAAGAGCCATGACCGGTAATGCCCAACTCCCACTGCTTGTAAGAGAGTTGAGTGTTCAAGCCAAGGTACGACTTCGGCAAAGCACACTTATCGGCATAACGTGTCTCTGTAGAAGATATCGAGCCATCAGGCTGAACATACTTTCCCTCGATTGGCTTGCCTTTCTCGTCGTAAGCCTGCTTTGCCAGATAGAATGTGTAAGGGCGTTTGCCCACCATGAAACATTCAACAAATTTACCAGTACCCGAAATAGCACCCGTCTCCACATAAGAGCCCTCGCTATCCGACACGTTCAACTTTGTAATCTCCGAATCGTTCCAGGTGTAGTTCATTCCTACCGACCATGTAAAATTCTTTGTATTGATTGGTACAGCATTAATCGAGAATTCCACACCTTTATTATCCATCTCACCAATGTTGGTAGTCAGGACAGCAGAATAGTTCACACCCGAAATCACCGGAATCGTGTTCAGCAAATCTTTGGTATGGCGTTTGTAGACATCAATCGAACCATAAATGCGGTTGTTGAGAAATCCATAATCCAAACCGGCATTCCAGGTCTCGGTAGTCTCCCATTTTATGTCTCTGTCATATCCGTTTGGACGATAAGTGTTATGCCATTTGTCACCAAAGAGATAGCTTGACTCCGGGTAAGACACGGAGAAAGTGGTCATGTAAGGATAGTCGTTGATGATATCCTGCTGACCGGTAAGACCGTAGCTCAGACGCAGCTTCAAGTTGGTAAGCACCTTACTGTTCTTAAGGAACTTCTCTTCCGACAGTTTCCAGCCCAAAGCCACAGAAGGGAAGTAGCCCCATCTGTTGCCCTTCGCAAAACGAGAAGAGGCATCGGCACGCAAAGTGGCTGTGACCATATACTTGCTGGCATAGCCATAATTCAAGCGTCCATACATAGACAGAAGATAATACTCAGACTCGTAGTGTTTCGGCGAGAACAATTCTTCGCCTTTCGGCGAAAGAGTGGTGTCGTTATACTTCTTCCAGAAATGCTGCCATCCATAACCGGCCATCGCGCTCACATCATGCTTTCCGGCAAATGTATGCTGGTAGTTGGCATAAAGGTCGAGCAGGGTGTTGCGCTTCTGCTGTTTCGAATCATAATCCAAGCCCGTTCCATCCTTCTTGTTGGCTGTATACATCATACCGGCAAGATCAGGAACATCCTTGGCATACTTGCTTTCCAAAATATCATAGCCCAGATTCATATTGAGCTGCAAATCCTCGAAGCCATGCACCTTATAATTAACCGAAGCATTGCCGATAGAACGATAGATTCTATTGCGCATGTCCTGCAAATCAAGCTGAGCCATAGGGTTATCGCCCTGGATGGCCATTGGCGCATTGCCGTTCATCCAAATGAAATAGCCAAGACCAGGATCTGTAGCAGAAGTGGCACTGCCCGTTTTCACCGGACGTGTCGGATCGTAAGACAAAGCACTTCCTACCACTCCTTCGTCCACTCGTCTATTGTCCTCGTAGGAAGCCTTGACATTGAGATTCAGACTTAAATGGTCCTTGAAAAACTTAGGCGAAATGCCTCCGTCAAAAGTGTAACGCTGATAGTTGTTGGTGCGAATCACACCATTCTGGTTTGTGTAGCCTGCAGACACACGAAAGGGTGTCTTGTTCTTGATACTTCCCGACATTGAGATGTTATGGTCCATACCAAAAGCCGTGCGGTAAATCTCATCCTGCCAGTTGGTGTTGCTCTTGCCCATTTCCACATTCTCGGGAACACCAGTCACGGTAGGTGCGAAAGCTCTGAACTCGTCTGCTGTCAACACTTCCAAACGCTTTGCTGTAGTGCTTACGGCATAGTTGGAAGAATAGTTGAACTTAGGCTTGCCCTTCGTACCTTTCTTTGTTGTAATCACGATGACGCCATTGGATGCACGCGAACCGTAAATGGCAGTAGCCGAAGCGTCCTTCAAAACCGTAAAGGTCTCAATGTCATTCGGATTGATACCACCGATAAGATTGGTTCCTCCCTCAATGGAAGAGTTGTCTACCGGGACACCGTCTATCACAATCAGCGGATCGTTGGACGCTGAAAGCGAGGCACCACTACGAATACGGATAGTGGAACCCGAACCAGGAGCACCCGAACTTGACACCACATTGACGCCAGCCACCTTGCCTACCAAGGCATCCTGGGCAGTTGACTTGGCTCCACGATTGAACTCGTCTGGCTTTATGGCTGAAACCGAGCCTGTGAGGTCATCCTTTTTTACAGTTCCATAACCAACCACAACCACCTCATCAAGCAACTCATTGTCGGGATTCATCTTTATCTGCATGGCAGAAGACGAAATCTGCACATCTTTGGCCTCATAGCCTATATATGAAATATGCAGCTCGGAAGCGCCTGCCGGCACATCGTCTATGGAAAACTTTCCATCCAAATCGGTCACAACACCAGTTGAGGTGCCCTTAATCATGACAGTAACACCTATCATCGGTTCGCCCAACTCGTCAATAAGCTGACCCGTCACACGCTTTACATTCTGCCCGTTGGATTGTTTCTTCGACTGAGGCTTCACAATAATATAATTACCCTTTTCCTCATAAGTGCAACCACACTCCTTCAACAGCAGGTTTAATATCTCCAACACGTCACCTTTAGTCTTGCTGATGGTGACCATACGGTTAGCGTTAATTGTCGAGGAGTTGTAAGCTATCTTGTACTTAGATGCCTTCTCGATTTTCTCAAACGCAGTCTTCAGAGAGACCTTATTGGAGCCAAGCGTCACTGTTTGAGCTGAAACCGCTATGTTTCCAGCCAGCAACAAACAAAAGCATGAAGCTGAAATTCTTTTAAAATTCATAAATTTATTTTTTAGTTATTATTCTTACTTGAGTAGCTACACCTTAAAGACTACCTCTTCTAAATCTACACCCAATCAAAAAACAAAAAAAATGAAACTTTTATCAAAAAAAGCGCATCATTCATCATGATGCGCTCCACTATTCTTGCCATAACTATTTTATAACCACCTCGTCCTTCTTCAGCTCATACTCCAATCCCGGAACCAAATTCTTCACGATAGCCAAGGCTTTCTTAAGACTTTCTCCACGATTGAAGTGGACAGTAATCTTTGTGTTACGGTGGCGTGACGACCGGAAGACGAACTTAACGCCATAGACACCGCCCATCATGCGGGCAGCCTCAGCCAGAGTGACATCATCAAGCGAGATCTGCTTGTTTCGCCAACTCAACCCGTCATCCTCATCCGAAACCAAACGCAAATCGACCGACTTGGTATGCACATTATACACCAACTGATCGTTAGGTTTCATCCTATACACCTTGTCCTCGCCTACTATCTTAAGCTCTATCTTACCTGTTTTGAGCGTAGTGGAAACCTCCTCGTCTGTTGCGTAGGAAGATACCGAGAAGGATGTTCCCAAGTCGGTTATATCAAAATAAGGTGTGCTCACATGAAAAGGATGTCTGCCGTCGTGCTTGATATCAAAGAAAGCCTCGCCAGTCAAGAACACCTTGCGTTCCTTGCCTACAAACTTCTCGGGATAAAGAAGCACCGAACTCTGATTCAGCCTTACCTGCGTACCGTCTGCCAAAGCTATCGTCTTGCATTCGCCGGAGATAGTATGCTCATGAAGCATAGCCACCACCTGCGAAGCCTTCAACTCATCGCTCATTTGAACATACAGCTTGCCAAACACAACGAACATAACCAAGGGGACAATAACGGCAGCAATCCTTTGCCAAGTGAAGAGCTTAAGGTATTTGCTCTTTTTCTTTTCCACGTTTGTTATCCGTAGCCGTTCATAAGCCGCAGATATTTCGCCATTGTCCATAGACGCAGAGTCAGACTGAGCCCACAATGAACCTAAAGACTCATTTACATCCTTGTCGTCCTTAGCGTGCGCAATCCGCTCCAACACCCTATCTCTGTTTTTAGCAGACACATCGTGCTCTAAATAATATGCTATGATTTGTTTTATATTTACTGCCATAATATATTCCGTACAATTACTATATTAAAGACATATTAAAAGACCGTTACACCCAATACGCTTGCAATAAAATCATCAGATACAAGGCTTTTTTTATTTCTTTAAGAGCCAGATTAAGATGGTTCTCTACCGTTTTCTTTTGCAATCCTAATTGTTGGGCGATTTCGTCATTCTTCAGACATTGCTCACGACTCATGCGATAAACAGCCTGGCGTTGGGGCGGCATGTTCTCAACCACCATATCAATAAGCAGTTGCGTATCCTTTGCCACCACCTCATCGTGTGGCGAAGTTTCGTTAGCAAACCTATCGGACAAGGAGTCTATGTCTATAGGAATAACACGCTTTGTTGAGATATAATTGATAACGGTATATTTAGACAATATAAATAAATAAGAATCAAAATCTTTTATCTCGACAAACTTCTGACGCTTATTCCATATTTTCTCAAAAATAATCTGGCATACATCGTCCGCGTCGTCCATGTTCTTCAGCAACATGAAGACAAAGCGATGTACTTTGGGGTAAAACTTATGGAACATGGTCCGATAAGCCCTTTCGTCGCCTTGAGACATAAGTAGTATTACTTCTTTATCTATTTCCATTTGTCAATAAATTAATATTGAATGCAAAGTTAATACAAATAAACGATTTCGCCATCTTTTTTATATTCAATAAAAGTTTGTATCTTTGTGGAAGTTTCCTATGAATAGCTAAACCTAAAATATTATGGCAAACGAAGTGAAAAGATACCTGCACGACGGCATGGAACTGCCTTTTGAGGATTGGAGCAAGACGCTTCACTCCTTCAACGACTTGGCTTCAATCGTTCAGACTACTCATGATGCTGCACAATCGTCCGCAGTAAAAGCAATCAACCGCATGCAGACTATGCGCAACTGGCTCATAGGCTATTACATCGTCGAGTTTGAACAGCACGGCAAGGATAGGGCTGAGTATGGAACGCAACTGCTGAAGAAGTTGGAGGAAAGGGTGGATAGGAAGGGACTGACACGTAATACATTCCAAAGTTCTCGCAACTTTTATCGTATGTATCCTCAGATGATTGAGAATTTTAAGAATAGAATTTGCACGACAGTGTCATGCAAATCTACAGAAGATATAATTTCATTACCATCCGAAGACACCTCAATGCGTACCGATATAATTTGCACAACAGCGTCATGCAAATTCGTAACTTCTGGAGAAACATTGGTTTCAAAGCTTTCATTCTCACATATCAATGAGATTATGAAGGTTGACGACCCCCTCGCCCGCTACTTCTACGAGCAGGAGTGCATCAAGTGTACCTGGTCGGTTCGTGAGCTTCGCCGTCAGATAAGCACAAATCTATATGTCAGGGCTGGCATCAGCGCCAATCCCGAGAAGTTGCTTTCGCTCCCTTCTGTTCAAGGCCACGATTCGGCAGAGTTGCAGATACGCCAGCCGTTCACGTTCGAGTTTCTTGGACTGAAGGCGCAGGAAGTTGTTGACGAGCACGACTTGGAGGATGCGCTTATCAGCCACCTGCAAGAGTTCATCCTCGAACTCGGCAAGGGCTTCTGCTTCGAGGCTCGCCAAAAGCGCATCATCATCGACGACGAGTACTACTATCCCGACCTTGTGTTCTACAACCGCATACTGCATTGCGGCGTAATCATAGAACTGAAGAACGAGGAGTTCTCCTACGAGAACTTCGGACAGCTCAACGCATACGTATCGCATTATCGCGAGAACGAAATGCAACCTGGCGACAACCCTCCTATCGGCATCCTGCTCTGCACACGCAAGGGCAAGAAGATGGTGGAGTACGCGCTCGCCGGCATGGATAACAACCTCTTCGTTTCTACCTATATGCTGCAACTGCCCGACAAAAAGACGCTTGAGGAGTTTTTGTTGAAGCAGTTGGAGGAAGAACATTGAGTTGATATATAAATAACAATCCCCTCGCTCAGCATTGCCGAACGAGGGGATTGCAATAGATTTTTATAACGGCAAAACCGTAGCGGAGGTATCCTGCCTCTGCAGCAACCAAAGAATACTATCTGACTTGATGCTGCGGAGGCCGGAGACCTCCGCTACGGTTAAACACTGGTAGATGGCTGGAAGATACGCCCTTGCGGAGCGGTATCTCCCAGCCTTTATGTTGTTAATAGTGTGAGCGTTACGGAGATGCTGGGAGATATGGCAGATTTTTTCACGTACAGAGACGTTAGATAGTAAGGTAAAGATTATGTCTCGATTTTAAAAGTCGTTCATCTCGCGGTCGAGCCGGTCGCGCCACAGATACTTGCGCGTTTCGTGAACGATGACACCGTTGAGGAAGATCAGCGAGAGCAGATTAGGGATGGCCATGAGGGCATTCATGCAGTCGGCTATGTTCCACACGATAGAAAGGTTTGCCACACTGCCGGCAAATATCGCCAGGATGTAAAGCAGGCGGTAGACGTGAGTCCAGCGCTTGCCCTTCAGATACTCCATCGCACGCTCTCCGTAATAGCCCCATCCGAGGATGGTAGAGAAGGCGAAGGTGAGCAGTCCGAAGCTCAATATGAACGGACCGACGCACGGAATCTTCGAGAAGGCCATCTTCGTCAGCTCGGCGCCGTTAGAATAGTCGATGTCGGGATAGACGATGATGCTGCTTACGATGACAAGTCCGGTGAGCGCGCATATCACTACCGTATCCCAGAAGGTGCCGGTAGAGGAAACCAAAGCCTGGCGTACGGGGTTCTTCGTGCGTGCAGCAGCCGCAACGATAGGAGCCGAACCAAGTCCGGACTCGTTGCTGAAAAGACCGCGCGCAATGCCGTAGCGGGCAGCCATGATGACCGATCCGCCTGCCAAACCGCCGCCTGCCGCTTCAGGCGAAAATGCCGAGTTCACTATCAGCTTGAGCGCCGGCACGACATAGACGACATTCATACATAATATATATATGCATCCCAACACATAAAGCAACGCCATGAACGGAACCAGCATGCTGCACACTTTGGAGATGCTGCGCACGCCACCAAGGATAACCGCAGCGGCAAGAAGCATCAGTACGGCACCACTAACACTGGTGCTGATGCCGTACGAGGCGTGCATTATGGTAGAGATGGCGTTCGCCTGCACCGTACAGCCTATGCCGAACGCAGCAATGGCTGTGAACACGGCAAACAGAATGCCCATCTTGCGCCATCCCAGACCGCGTTCCAAGGTGTACATCGGACCTCCAAGCATGTGTCCCTTTTCTGACTTCACACGGTATTTTATGGCGAGCAGAGCCTCGGAATACTTCGTCGAGATGCCGAACACGCCTGTCAGCCAGCACCAGAACACCGCCCCCGGACCGCCTAACGCAACGGCTGTGGCAACACCTATAATATTGCCCGTACCGATAGTGGCGGCAAGAGCTGTGGCAAGTGCGCCGAACTGCGACACATCGCCTTTCTGCGACTTGTCGCGCTGTACGGAGAGATGTATGGCTGTGAAGAGCTTGCGTTGCGGGAAACGCAGGCGGACGGATAGAAAAATGTGGGTGCCAAGTAGCAGTACAATCATTGGCCATCCCCAAAGATACGAGCTGAGCGTGGCGAAGAAATCGTTGACGTTATCCATATTTATGTGCTTTCAGTGTTATCCTACGACTGTCAATGAGTATCGGCTTTACATTAAAGCCACTACAAAATGCTTTATAAAACGATGCAAAGTTATAAAAAGTTACGCAAAAACATTTGGTAGTTATCTATATTTGCACTACATTTGCAGCAGATAATCATAATTCTATCACAAAACAAATATTATTGTAGCAAAAAATGAACGAAATGACAAAGAATTTAGTTGCTTTTTTAACGTGATAGAATTATGACTAATATGCAGAACAACACTGACGAGAATTTTAACGAGGATTTCGAACGACTCCTGAAGCAGTTCGTGAGCGAAAAATACAAGGATGTCAAACTCGACGACATGCAGACTGAGGACGATGAGGATCCATTTCTGGAAGATGAAGATGTAGATGTAGATGAATACGAAGCCGAGGACGACACTCCGACAGAGAAGGCTGACGACATCTGCACCGACAGTCAGCTACCTGGCGACGTCATTGAGCAGAACCAGAACGTAAGAGTAAAGGTGGAGATACTGCGCCCCATAGACAATCCGCAGGAGGAGCTGCAGAAGCTGGTGGGCTGCGGCAACATCAAGAAGCGCATGGACGAACTGGTGGCGCTTACCGCCTACAACCGCATGCTGCACGAACAGTTTCCCGAACTGAAGCAGCACCGGGTTTCGCTGCACAGCCTATTCCTCGGCAATCCCGGCACGGGCAAGACCACGGTCTGCAAGATATTCGGGGCGCTGCTGCACGAGGCGGGAGCGCTCTCGAAAGGACACGTCGTGATATGCGACCGCGGCACCTTCATCGGCACGCTTTGGGGCGACGAGGAAAGGGCTGTAAGGCAGGTGCTGCAGATGGCGCAGGGCGGCGTCCTGATGATTGACGAGGCATACCTTCTGAACGGAAAGAACGAGAACGACCCCGGAAAGATTATCGTACAACTGCTCATGAATCTGCTCGCCGACGAGAGTCAGCGCGACATCGCCGTGGTGCTCTGCGGCTACAAGGAGCCGATGAACGAACTGCTCGAGACTAACCCCGGACTGCTGTCGCGCTTCCCCAACCGCTTCGAGTTTGCCGACTTCAGCGTCGACGAACTGCTCGAGATAACCAGCCGCCGCATTGAGGAGTACAGCTACCGCTTCACCGTAAAGGCATGGCAGAAATACACCGATATGATAGCGCTCGCCTTCAGCGCTCGCGACACCGAGACGTGGGGCAACGCACGCTTCATAGCCAACCAGCTGGAGCGCATCTACATTCAGCACGCCACACGATGCGTGAAGCAGCCGCCGAAGAATCACAACGACCTCCTTCTGATTACGCCGGAGGACATTGTGCCCATAGAGATGCCACGCAGAAAAAACAGAATAGGCTTCGGAGTGTGACTCCAAAACCTATTCTGCAACGTTTTCTTACCTTTAAAAAACATTCAGTAGATATGACTTACCACATCAGCGGATTCCGGTAATCACTTTGATAAAGCCGTTTTGCTGGCTATCTATCAACTGCTTAAGATATCTGTCTCTTTTTATTAAATTGATTATATTGTCTTTTCAAAAGTTGTGTTCAGAACAACATTGAAATGTTGAATCTTTATAATATCTGCAAGAGACCAAAGAGTGTGGTCATACAAATGATGAAACATCATTGTCAAAGGTATTTCTTTAGTTGATTCGTATGGCAACCCTTCATTCCACGATTTACCATCGTTACCTATAAAGTCATCGAAAGATTCCCACAATGGTTCCATGTTATTTCTGAGCACCAAAGCTGAAATGCATACACCTTCCCTATATAGGGGATTATAGGTTGAGTCTGAGAGCAGCGAGTATATTTCTATTTGATTTTCATCTAAAACCGCCTCGTCATAATCAAGCTCAACATATGCCTTTGTTTCAATAACATAGTCAGAACTGGCTTTTTGTTTATCAAAACAGTCGTGTGCGTCTGCCCACATAGTTTTCAGTGCTACTGTCAATCTCTCGTTAAACAAAGTCAACTCGTCAACATACTTGTCAAAATGATCTATGACTTGCGAATCAAGAAGTTTTTTACGCAGTTCCAAGTAAACCTGGCATCTAACAATATCTTGTCCTTTTAAAGAACTTGAATGTAGTATTATCTGATTTTCAATGTCTTTTATACTCATCATGGAAGAAAAACAAAGTAGCGATTATTAAAAGCGTTTATATCAATACCAAGATGAGATGCATCATGAACTATACTATCCCAAGTTATAAGCTTAACTCGCTTTCTTCCTTCATCCGTAAGGCACTCGGTTGAGAAATGATCGAATTGATTCCTAAGATTATCGTTTGCCTTTGGACATATGAAGAACACATGCTTACCTGAAGAGGTCGCACGAATGGCATTTCTTGCTAACTGGTAGTACTTTGTATTGAAGACAGATTCGCTAATAGAGCCATTTGCAAAAATGTCTTTCGCTTTATCGATCATCGGTTTATAAACAGATTCGAATCGTTCATGTGGGTCTTTAGCACGAGATGATTTGGCGAACCCTTTTTCCGTGTACTTGATTTCACAGAACACCTCAATCTGATTGCTCTTGAAATAAAAGTCGAAGTTCGTATTATCCTTGGATTTGTCTATATACTCGAAGTTGCACACTGAATTTTCCTGTTCCAGTTCTGCACCTACCTTCTTCTCAAGCAACTTTATCAGAGCATCTTTAGGGTGATACATTGTACCATCAAATCCTTCAATCATTGGGCGGAAGAAATTGTAACACATTATCTGTGAAGAGTTAAGATGATGTGCATACTGATGAAGATGAATGGTGTCACTATCAATGAGGGGGACGTTGGGTAGAAGTGAGTATTTGTTTATCACATCTGCTTGTTCCTTAGGTGAGGATGGATTTCCTAAGATGTGCTTACGTGGAGCACCCTTGCCTTGCCATAATCCTGGGATAGGATTCTCGGGCATATTGTCGATGACTTTCTTTTTGAATTCTTCGTATTTCATATCATTATAATTCAGCATCAGCCTCCTTATGGATGCAGATAACTTCTTTAGGGTTAATAATTTCTATCACGTTTGAGCATTGTACCTTCTGTAATGAACGCATCAATGTCTGTGGCATATTTCTTCAATGTTGGTAACAAGCCCTTACCCAAATAGCCATGCTGACGGTAATCGCCCATGTGCCAGATTCGTTTGCCATCAGCTTCGATAAGAAACATGTGAGAGTCATAGATGCTATGGCTGTTGAAGAAAGGAAAAACCTTGATGTCACCTATAAATAACTCTTGCGGAGTATGTCGGCTTCTCTCAAAGAGATCGAATAAATTCCTTTTTCTACCTCTTTGTATAAGGTTCCCTCGTGTTGGGTTTGACACCTGTTTTCCTTTCAATCTCTGCTATGATACATTGGCGAATAAACCAAATAGCGTAAGCGATGAACTTGAATCCTCTGGTTGGATCGAACTTGCGTGCTGCCATTTCAAGACCCTTGTTGCCTGCTTTGATAAGTTCTTCCAGTGAAAGACCTTTGTTAAGATATTGCTTGGCAACACTGACCACAAAGCGCAAGTTGCAGTTGTACAGTTCCTGAACAGCTTCCTCATCGCCTTGCCTGATGCGGTTGACCAGCAGAAGTTCTTGCTCCAAAGTTAGTAGTGGTAACTTGGTGACGTCATTGAGGATTGACTCTAAAGATTGGGTGTCTCTTGGTGTAATGTTCTTGCTCATATAATATTTTCGATATGTCTCTATATTATTATACGAATGATAAAGCCCCATTTCGCAAAAAACGGGGGTTTATCTGCAAAATCTCCGCAGTATCATAGAATTAATTATATGATTCTGCATTAATAGTTAGTACAATCACACCATTCTCAATACATTTTTGTTTTATATTACCCAAGTCGCTGAATATTTTTTTAAACTTATCAATCCATTCTTGACGACTAACGTGTTTATTGTCTATCATCCAAGTTGGATCGTTTTCAAAATTAATGAAAACAAGTTTAACGTCTTTATAATTGGAAGAAGGTGAAAGTTCCTTCATTTTTTCGAGGAACACCAGCCTATTTGCGACCTGATAATATTTATGCATCCAATTATAGTCATTACCTATAACGCCATATAATTCTTTAGCGACTTTCATAATGGCTTCTTTTTTGATCTTAAAGTTTTCTATCTTTTGAGAATTTTGTTCATTGGGGCTAAGATTATTTCCACCTGATATTTCAGATAGATGGGATTTTGCCTCAAAAAGATAAAGAGTTTTATCCTTACTTATGGCTATTCCATCCCATTGCGGTTGACGTTGTGGCCAAAAACCTTCAAAATCTTTACATTTAATTCCAAGTTTATTAGAAATTACTTTACCATTTAACTGATATTCGACAAAATTGGATGATTTGATTGGAGATAACCATGTTAATTCAGTTTTTAAAAGGGCATCTAATTCTGCCTTATGTTTATCAACCATGATTTGCATCATTCTTCTACTGCCTTTGTAATAGTATTCATCAGTTGACTTTTTCATAATTTCAATATCTATTTAAAGTTAAATTTATCGCTTCCTTTATCTCCTCCCTATACTCAGCAGGCTCCAGGACCTCTACATCAGGACCAAGGGCAAGTATCTTTGACTTCAGTTCTGGTGTGAGGCATACCTTATAGGTAAACTCGGCAAACTCGCCATAACGAGATTTTACCTCTCTTTGAGACTTATGCAGTGGAAGCATTCTCATATACTCCATCTGTACGCCATATACCCTTATCTTTAGATTCACTACAGGTAGATTCTCGTCCACATAGATTCCCACAACATTTTCATAATACTTACGTGGCTCAAAGTCCTTGGGGAACTCAAACTTTATATTTGTCGTGTGTAGATCCAGAAATCTTTCCAGTGCCAGATGTCTTATGCTATCTTTCTCTTTTATATATCCAAGAACATACCACCTTCGGTTATACACCTTCATGCTATAAGGGTGCATTGAGAGTGTTTCTCTTCTACCTTCATAACGCTGATAGTCAATGATAAGTACCGTATTAGTCCTCATAGATTCAACGACATCGCCAAAGTATGCCGTACCATGAGGAATTTCCTCCAGCAATATGCGGTCGCGCATCATACTGAAAGTAGAGAAATCCTGTGGTACACTATATTTACGCAACAACAGTTCTGCATAGTGATTTTGCTTCAAGACATCTGGATTCTTGATATAGTATGTACAGAACGTAGATTTATCACATGCTATGATGACACCGAACATTTCCTCAATGCCTTTACGATGTTCATGGAAGGTTCGGATGGGCAAGCCTCCCATATAAGCATACGGAGACTTCATCCAAATGTTCACTATATCCTCATAGGTAAGGGGGAATCTAGCCTTTGAAATGGTGTCTAACAACCAGATGTATCTAAGATAGGTTTTACTTATCATGCTTTTGCTTTTGATGCAAATTTATTTAAATAACGGATGAAATACGAAAAAATTGCAGATATTCTGAGGGATTATTGCAGAGAAACCGGTAACACAGCCGATTTTGAAGATTTCTTATCGTATAAAGATATATATAATCATCTAAAACAAGATCAATATGGCAAATAATAAGAAGAAGAACAAGAACAACAAGCAGATTGTACTTCGTGAAATAGAACTACGCTCCCGTAGCCTTAGCAATCGGAAGTTCTTCAGGAACCGAGCTTTACTTTGCTATAAACTGGCCTACATCAAAGCGCATATGCCAGAGGAAATTGAAATGCTTAAAGCCGAACTATGCATGTAATGGGATGTTTTCTGTAGAATAATGTAATATCACAGAACTTCAAGGAAACTCAAACGATAAAACAGCGTTAGCTCGATCAGTTTGTTTACGCAGAAATCAAACCAAAAACAGCGGCCTACGCCGAAGCGTAAGTCGCTGTAATAGAAGCGTGGACCAGCCTGGGCTTGAACCAGGGACCTCCAGATTATGAGTCTGTTGCTCTAACCAACTGAGCTACAAGTCCGACTTAACCTATGCGTTAGGATAAGTTTGCAGATGCAAAGGTAGTGTTTTTCGGGAAAAACGCCAAATATTTGGAACGTTTTCTGCATAAAACAATAAGAAAGAACCGAAAAAACAAGGATATTGCTACAAAAAAACAGAAAGTTTGATATAAAAAACAAGGCGATGAGGCAGGGAAGGACTGAAAAATCATTAATAAAAGTTATGTTTTGAGGGGTATTCGGTGAGGAAAGGGGGCGTTTGTCATTATTTTAACTACTTTTGTAGACGTATGTTGATGGTCGGACGGCGGACGCAATCCGATTGGACGGCGGACGCGATCTGATCGGACGGCGGACGCAATCTGATCGGACGGCGGACGCAATCTGATCGGACGGCGGACGCGAACGACCATAGTATGTAGCATAACAAGGAAGATTGAGACGCACATTATTAATATTAATAGCGCTTTTTGTGTTTGTCTATGACGGTTTCGGTGCAGACAATCGCAGGTACACGCTTCAGACGATGAGGCGCGTATTCGGTTATGCAGCTTCGTTGGACACCGCCGAGAGCCGTCCGAAGGAGGGTTATGCCTACACGAAATACTCTATTCGCACGAATCGTCGCAACGCCGTGCTGCTCACTGTGCCCTCGATGTTTGCCATTGCAAACGCGAGCAAGCGCGAGGTGTTCGGCGAGACGTTCAACCGCATGTCCGTTGACAGCGAGGGCCGCATCACGGCGCAGCGTATTCTGGAGAACTCTACCACGCCGCGCAAGTCGCTGCCCATGCCGACGGTGCTTTCGTACCTCACTCCGCTTATCTATGAGGAGATGCTCATCAACGACCGCATCATTTCGCCTTTCCATAGACGCAACCGACGCTACTACCGCTATCGTGCGATGCCGCTGACGAAGGGCACGGCGCTGGTGAACTTCTCGCCGCGGGTGCGCAGTACGCTGCTGGTGCGCGGTTGGGCGCAGGTGGACGAGCAGACGGGCCGCATCATCGAGCTGGCATTGGACGGCGAATACGACATGGTGCGCTTCCATCTGTCGACGACGATGGACGAGGAGAAGGGACGCCGACTGCTGCCGAAGTATTGCAGTCTGAACTCGCGCTTTCTGTTCCTCGGCAACGACATTACGGCGGAGTACACCACGGCGTACGGACTGCCTTCTATCGGACTGACTGAGGAGGAGGCGAGGCTGCTGCCCGTAAGGAATGCGAAGAACGCTGCCGACACCATACGGAAGATTGACGAGAGAAGGCTGCTCGAACGCGTGCGTCCGATGCCGCTGACGGAGCATGAGGAGTATATGTACAGACAGAGCGTGGAGGACTCTGTGGCGGCGGACTCAACCGACAGCTCGAAGAACAACAAATACAACCGCCGACTGCTGCGCGACGTGGGGCAGGCGCTGCTGGGACGCATCGGCGGCGACATCGGCAAGGACAAGCGCGGAGCGTTCCGCATCGGTCCGATTCTGAATCCGCTCTACTTCACCTACAGCAACCGTCGCGGTCTGACGTATATGTTCGACGTGCAGGGGCAGTACAACTTCACCGACAACCAGAAGATTCAGGCGCGTGTGAAGACGGGCTACTCGTTCAAGCAGCAGCAGTTATTCTTTAACATTCCACTCACCTACTACTTCGACAACCGCCACAACGGATTCGTGCGTTCGGAGTGGGCTACGGGCAGACGCATACACAACTCGTCGGTGCTCGACTACGTGAAGGACCGGCGCGACAAGACGGTGAACTGGGACAGTCTGAACCTTACTTACTTCCGCGACCATAGTCTGAAGCTGTACGCCCATTACGACCCGACGCCGAAGTGGGGCTTCGAAGTGGGTGTGAACTGGCACCGCCGCACGGCTATACACGACTCGGGATTCCATGAAGCAGGAATGCCTACGACATATACATCTGTGGCGCCGCTAGTGGAGCTGACATATCGCCCTATGGGCTACAACGGACCTATCCTGACAGCCAACTACGAGCGCAGCATCGACGGATTCTTGGGCGCCAACATCAACTACGAGCGCATGGAGTTCGACGCGCAGTACATCCACCGCATATCGGCGCTCAACTCGGTGCAGATGCGTCTGGGCACGGGCTTCTACACGCACAGCGGAAAGGGCCGCTACTTTCTCGACTACTCCAACTTCCGCGAGAACAACCTACCGAACGGATGGAACGACAACTGGTCGGGATCGTTCGAGCTGCTCAACTCCAACTGGTACAACGCCTCGCAATACTACGTGCGCGGCAACGTGACGTACGAGACGCCGCAGCTGGCGCTCTACTGGATGCCGCTCATCGGCCGACTGCTGGAGAAGGAGCGCGTGTACGTGAACGTGCTCTCGGTGAGCCACCTCACGCCCTACGTGGAATGGGGCTACGGCGTGCAGACGCGTGCCGTGTCTATCGGCGTGTTCGCCTCGCAGAAGAAGTGGCGCTTTACGGATGTAGCCGTCCGATTCAGTCTCGAACTGTTCAACCGCTGGTAGGTTTTAGCCGTATTCTTTTGCCATTAGTCTTAAAATCAGTATCTTTGCATGTATGAGATACGATTATTGCGCAACAATAGGTTTCTTCGATGGCGTACATCGCGGACACCAGTTCATGATAGACAGCCTCACGGAGATGGCACACGCACGTGGAAGACAGTCGCTCGTCATTACGTTCGACCGTCATCCGCGCCAAGTGGTGCACGCCGACTATATACCACAACTCATAACCACAGCCGACGAGAAGCTGCAGCTGCTTAAAGCCACCGCAGCCGACCGCATAGAGGTGCTCCACTTCGACACGGAGATGGCGCAGCTCTCGGCGTACGAGTTCATGCGCCGCGTGCTGCACGAGAAGTACGGCGTGGCGCTGCTGCTCACGGGCTACGACAACCGCTTCGGGCACAACCGCGCCGAGGGCTTCGACGACTATGTGCGCTACGGCGCCGAGATGGGTATGGAGGTGGTGCAGAACACGCCGATAGACATCGACGGGCTGCGTGTGTCGTCGTCGCTCATACGGCGTCTGCTGGCTGAGGGCAACATCCTGGAGGCGAACAACTGCTTGGGTCACCCCTACTCCATCGCTGGTTCGGTGGCGCACGGCTTTCAGGAGGGCAGACGAATAGGATTCCCCACGGCGAACATCGTGCCTGAGAGCACGGAGAAGCTCGTGCCGCAGAATGGCGTCTACGCCACGAGGGTGAGCATAGAGGGCGGCGAGTGGATGCCGGCAATGCTCAACATCGGCAACAACCCTACCTTCCAGCGCCAGCAGACCACCATCGAGGCGCACATTATTGGTTTCGAGGGCGACATTTACGGACGGAATGTGCGAGTGGAGTTCGGCAGAAAACTGCGCGACGAACGACAGTTTGAAAACGTGGAGGCGCTGCAGAAGCAGCTCGAAGCTGACAAGAAAGAGGTTGAGAGGGTGATAGGTTGAGATGGTGAGGTGGTGAGATGGTGAGAGTTGATGTTGTAATGGTGAGATGGTGACAATAGTAAAAATCTCCGCTCAGCTTTGCCGCTTGCCAGAGCAAGAACAGAACAAATCTCGACACCTCAACATAACAACATCTCAACATCAAATCTCAACACCTCAACATAACAACATCTCAACATCATATCTCAACATAACAACATCTCAACACCATAACACATGAAAAAGCGAGAATTACTGAACGTGGCGTTGTACCTCTTCGCCTTCCTCACGATACAAGCGATAACAATTGCTGTAGTGATGTTAGTCAGTCAGACTGCTGGCATCACAGCTGGCATCACAACCATAACAACGCTTGTGAGCAGCCTCATCACTATAGCGCTGTTCTACAAGTTGCGCTGGACGCCCTGCTCCGGCGACTATATCAACACACGCCCGTGGTTCACGATGTTCTGGGTGGTGTGCCTCACCATAGGCACCATTGCACCGCTCGCCTACCTCAACGAACTGCTCGGCGTAGAACTGCCCGACACGTACAACGAGATGTTCAAGGGCATCATGAGCCATAAACTGGGCTTCATCACCATCGGCATCATAGCGCCTATCGCCGAGGAATACGTTTTCCGCGGAGCCATACTGCGCGTGCTCTGCGACATGGTGGGCAAACACCGCCAGTGGGTAGCCATAGCGCTCTCGGCAGCGCTCTTCGCCATCGTCCACGGCAATATGGCGCAGGGCATCGGAGCGTTCCTCTGCGGACTGCTGCTCGGATGGATGTACGTGCGCACGGGCAGCATAATGCCTGGCGTGGTGTTCCACTGGGTGAACAACTCTACCGCCGTACTGCTCTACCGCATCATGCCGCAGGCTGCCGACATGAAGTTCGTCGACTTCTTCGGAGGCGATATGAAGCGCGTGGCGCTCGCCATGCTCTTCTCGCTGATGATATTCGGAGCATCCTTGTTCCAGCTCAACCTACGACTGCAGAAGCCTCAACAATAGCACCACATATCTCAACACCTCAACACAACACCATCTCAACACCACACCACCTCAACACCACACCACCATGCCCGATTTCAGAGACATCACCGTCAGCCAGAGTGTAAGATTCTGCGACGGAAGCCACATAGGCAACGACATACTACTACTCGACGAAGTGTCGAAGATACCCATTCCGCGCGAACCGCGCCGCATGCAGTGTCTTCTGCTCGCCATGTGCCTCGAAGGCAACGTGAGCTACTACGTCGACTCGGTGAAGCACAACGTTGAGCCCGGCGACCTTATCATCATCAACCAAGGCCGCTCGGTGTACAACTGCACGCTCTCGCCCGACTGCCGCGGCATAGGCATACTCGTCGACTACAAGTTCTTCAACGAGACGATAAAGAGCGTACACGAGCTATCGTCGCTCTTCCTCTTTGCACGCAACCACCCCGTGTTCCGACTGCCGAAGGAGCGCGCCGACTTCATACACGAGACATTCTTCCGCATGAAGACAAAGATAGACGAGCCAGAGAACCGCTTCCGCCGCGAGATGGTGCAAGCTATGTTCCTCGCCATGGCGTACGAGCTCTCGAACGTCATCTACAGTGTGCAGGCACAGAACGAGAGCTGCAACACACGCGCCGAGGAGATATTCACACAGTTCATAAAGCTCGTGGAGAAGAACTTCCGTGCGGAGCGCCGCGTGGGCTGGTACTCCGAGCAGCTCTGCATATCGCCCAAGTATCTCTCCGAAACCATCAAGGCGGTGTCGAAGCGCACGCCGAACGAGTGGATCGACTCTTACGTCACCATCGAACTGCGTATGCTGCTGCGTAACACGCAGAAAAGCATCAAGGAGATTGCGCAAGAGCTCAACTTCTCCAACCAGTCGTTCCTCGGCAAATACTTCAAAGAACACACCGGCATGTCGCCGTCGGAGTATCGCCGCAGCTGAGAAAGCTAAACAATCTTGAAATATTATGTTGATTTAACGTTCGCTTTTTTTGCGAATATTAGATTAAACACGTATCTTTGCAAAGCAATATAAAAGAAAATGGAAATAAAATTTGAAGAGGATTATCTCCGAGAATTATATTATGATGGTAAAGCGCATAACAAGAAATATCGCTTTCAACCTCAAATCGTAAAGAAATACATACGAGTGATAGACTTGATGGAATCATTAAGTTGCACCGAAGACTTCTATCGATACAAGGCACTTCATTATGAAGCGCTAATCGGTGATAAAAAAGATCGTGAATCTGTAAGAGTCAACGACCAATACAGAATAGAATTTCGCTCTGAAGTTGTTGGAAATGAAAGAAAAATTACAATTTGCAATATTTTAGAGTTGTCAAACCATTATAAGTAAATAATATTATGTCAGATTTAGGTTATGGTTTTTACCCTACTCACCCTGGTGAAGTAGTAAAAGACGAATTAGAAGAGAGAGGCATATCACAACGTAAGTTTGCAGATAGCTTAGGGATGGGCTATAGTGTGCTGAACGAAATACTAAATGCCCGCAGACCCATCACTACAACAACAGCATTGATGTTTGAAGCAGCATTGGACATCCCTGCAGACTCCCTCTTGAAAATGCAGATGAAATACAATATGCATACGGCGATGAATGACAACACACTGCACGAAAAGCTGAAAGCAATCCGCCGCATTGCAGCGGTATTTTAAGAACACATACTACATAAAGAAAGCGCCTCGCTTGGAAATAATCCAAGCGAGGCGCTTTTTTGTATTAGGGATGTTGGATAACACCAAGGGGGTGCACTTGTCTCAAGTGCACCAACAATGCAATAAGTCCACTGACATAACATTGGTGCACTTTCCTCTGTTGGTGCACTTGAGACAAGTGCACCCCCTAAAGTTTACTTCACGATCTTAACGCCATTCACAACGTATACGCCGCGCTTCAGCGGGCGGAGCGATGTGGCGTTCTTCATCACGAGCTTGCCGTCTATGGTGTAGACATCAACCGGATGCTGAGCGTCGATTGTAACACCGTTGATAGCGGTCTGGCAGTCGTCAGAAGAAACGCTTACCGACTCGCCACCGGTGTACACAGCCGATACGCTGTAGCGTGTAGGCTCTGCCTGCGGGTCGTAGTTGACGGTGTAAGATGTAGCGGTAGCCGGAAGCTGCTCAATCATCTTGTCGTTGCGATATACGCGGAAGCCCTCGAGCTTGCCGAAGCCTGCCTTGTAGACGATGTCGTCGAGCAGGAGCATGTAAGCGTTATCTTCAGGTGTAGCGCAACGGATAGCGAAGTAGCTTGCGCCCTCCGGCAGGTCTACTGTGTAAGAATCCCACTTGCCGCCGCTGTGTGTGAAGGTCTCGAGCTTCTTGAAGTCGGCATGGTCGTTGGTCTTGTCCGAATAATAAACCTCGATGGTCTGCGGATAGCGGATGTTCGACGGGTCTGGCTGACCATTGTTAGCCCAGAAGAGCACAGTCTGCGCCTCGCCAGAGAGCATCGGCGAGATGAGCCAGTTGTCAGCATCGTAGTAAACGAACTTCTTGTTGACAATCTCGCGAGCGAACATAGTCATCAGACACTTCTCGCCACCGTGAGGCTTGAGAGTGAAGTTCTGCGAAGTGATACCGTCCTGAATAGCATCCGGGTTGAACACGATATAGTTATACAGCTCGTTCTCGTGCGGGAAAGGCATACCCTGCGAGCCCCACAGACCGCCGGTCTCACCACTCTTGATAGAAGAATAGGTAGTCCAGTCGCCGAACTGGTTGATAGTCCAGTTGTCGTAGTTCTCGAATGTCTCGCGATTCTGGATGCTTGCCGGAGCCGGAACGCTCCAGTTCATGGTGAGCTTGCTTGCAGCCTGGTCGTTTGTAGCCGAGAAGTTCTCAGGCGAAGGAACGCCCGACTCAGCGAGGTCCACCATGCAATTAGCCGTATTGTCAGCCTTATACTGGTCAGCAGCATACTCTACGTCAGCCACGAGGCGCAACTTAGACGACTGGCTTGTCACGTTGCTCTTCACGTCTACGGTGAACGACTTTGTCTGGAGCGGCTTGAGCACCTCTGTCACGGTCTGGTCGAACGCCAGAGTGCCGTCAGCGGTGAGCATCACGCGATAGTTTGAAGCATCCTTCTCGCCGTTGTTCGTCACCGTTACCGTAGCCTTGCCCGACACGCCTCTCTTCATCTTGGCAGGAGCCGAGATGCTCACAGCGAGGTCGTTGTCGTAGATGCTGCGAACACAGATATCGTCGATGCGAACAACGCCGTATGTGTCAGCCTCGCCTACAAAGGTAAGCATCACGTAGTCTGCCTTAGCCATCTCAGCCGGAATCTTGAACGATGTGCGGCGCCAGTCCTCAGCCTTTCCGCTGAGCTTAGAGTAGTCGACGGTGCCGATGAGCTTGCGTGTGCCGTCAGGAGTCTGAGCGTACACCTTGAGAACGCAGTTCTTGCCGGTTGTGCCATTGTAGCTGAAGAATACAGCCGGGTTGTTGGCGCCGGCGAGAGCTATCTTACCAGAACTGAGGTCGGCTGTGCCACCCTTGCTGAACGATGTGAACACGCGACAGTAACTGTCGCCGTCGCTTGAGGTCTGTGTGTTGAGAAGGAAACCGATGCCGCTTTCCTCGTCGAGACCGAGCGACCACCACAAGCTGTTAGCCTCGCCCTCAGCGAAGTGAGAGGTGTACGGCAGCGTGTAAGCCTTGCCGGTGACGATTGGCGAAGACATTACGTGTTCGCTCTCGCCCTTGCTGTTCTTTGCGCCTACAGAGTAGAGACGCACAGCCTGCTCGCCCTCAGTAGTGTTGAACTTCTCGATGAACGAGTTCTCTGTAGCCGAGCCAATGAGCTGCTGACTTGTTACGCCGTCAGAGATGCGCACGCGGTAAGCGTTGTACGTTACGTCGTTTGTAATCACCGCGCCACCGTTTGTGCCGCGATTAGAAGCCTTGTCCCATGTGAGCTTCACGCCGGTCTTCACGTCGGCAGCGTTCACGTTTGTGAGCGGAGTCGGCTTGTCGAGACCTACATATCCTGCGAGTACGGTCGGTGTGCCTGCGCCTTCTGCGGTGTAGGCTGTGATGGTATAGTTGTTGAAGCCAGCCACCGGCGAGTTGTCGTCGCAAGAGAGAGTAGCTCCAGCCTTGCTTGCTCCGAACTCCTTAACGACGGTGCCGTCGCGTGTCACGATCACCTTTGTGACGTCTGTAAGCGCCTTGCCTGCAACGGTCTTTTTAGGCAGTGTGAAGCTGAGAGTAGCCTTCAGCGCTGTTGTCGGGTCGGGTGTGAAGGTCAGGTTCTCCACGGCAGCCGGTCCGTTGAGGTGTCCGTTGTCGACGATAGAGAAGTCCTCCACGTAGATATAATCCATCGCCTTGTCGCTGATGGCGTGTATGCCAAGGAAGAACTGCTGAGCGGCAGAAGTAGTAATCTCCTTTTCGTATGTAGTGCTTGTAGCCGGCAGCTTTGTAGCTGCGAGGAAGGTGTTGGTGAGGCTTGCTACGTCCTGCTTCGTGCCCCACTTAGCCTCTATCTTCTCGGGGAAGTAAGCACTTGAACTGCGTGCTGTGAACGCCACCTTATAAGAGTGGTTAGCCTCGAGCTGTATGGTCGGAGTGATGAGCCAGTCGTTGGCGCTCTTGCTCACAGAAGCTGCGTAGCAAGCGCTCTGCTTTACCTCGTGCCAAGCCCATGTCTTGCCGTCGTTGTTCGAGTCGACAACCTTGAAGAGGTCGAACGCAGCCTCTGTAGAGAAGTCCTCGTAGTAAGGCGGCACGATGTTGTCGCCGTAAGAGACGGCGCCGGTGCGACGCTCTGCGCCACGCTTTGTGCCGTTGACGGGGATAATGCCGTAGTAGTAGTTGCGCAGGCTCTTGTCCTTGATAGTCTCCGAGAACGATGAACCGCTGATGTTTGTGCCTACGGTCTTTGCGTCGGGATAGCGCACGATGTCGTAGCGCAGCTCGCCGAGGTAGCCGTTGTGTACTGAGCCCGAAGGCTTGCCCCATGTGACGGTTGCCTTACCTGCGTCGTCTATCTTCAGACGTGCGAACGACACCTGGTTAGGCTCGTCGTAGCCTACGTATGCCGATGTCTTCGCAGCCTTGCTCTTGCCTGCGGCGTTAGAGAATGTAACGGTGAAGTTGTTCAGTCCTTCAGGAGCGGTTATCTCCTTTGTTGTAGACGAGTTGGCAGGCATTGTGCCGGTGAGCACCTCTGTCTTGCCCGAGCGTACCGAGTAGTTCACGTCGCCGCTGAGTGTCTGTCCGCCGTATGTCTTCGATGGTGCAGAGAGCGACGCCCATCCCTTTGTTGAGGGACCGTCGAACTTCACGGAGAAGCCGGTAGGTGTGCCCGGTGCTGCTGCGTCGGGTGTTGCCTCGGGTATAGCCATACCGAGTATCTGCTCGTTGTGCGGGAAGTCGGCGATGAGTGTAGCCAGACCGGTCTTGAGATCTACCGAATAGAGTGCGCCGTGATTGTTGGCATCGAACGATGCCCAGTAGAAGGTGTCGTCGTCCTGGTCGATGGCACCACTCTGTGTCCAGCTCTTCTCTGACGACGGAGCCACGTACACACCGGTAGGTCCTACTGCCTTCTCTTCACCAGTTGTGGTGTCGAGCTCGTAGAGAATGCCGTCGGTGGCGATGCCGTAGACGCGCTCCTCAGAGCTTACGCCCATTGCCACGTACTTGCGTGTTGAGGGGGCTATTGTTGTGCGGTCCATCACCTCGTAGTCCATGACACCGAACTCGAACGATGCCATGTCGCTGGTGTAGAACTGTCCGTACACCTTGCCGGTGAGTTGGCTTGTAGCCATAGATGTAGCGATGACTGCCGGGTCGGTCACAAGCTCAGGAGCGATAACAGAGCCCCACTTGCGCTCTGTGTCGAGCTGGTGGAAGGTTACGACGAGTTTGCCGCTCTCTGCGCTTCTCTGGAAGTGTACGAAGCTGTACAAGCCCTCGTAGTAGGACGCACCGCCGTTAGGCGACATGTTGCGTCCGTCCTCAGTGCGGAGGTCGCGGAAGTTGCCCGCTGTTGCCATATCGAACGCCATGTAGCCGAGCTGGTTGCTGGCTGTAGGGTACACGTTGGCATTGTTCACATAGCCCCAGAGGTCGCGGCTGGCTGCACGCGCTGCTGCCTTCAGCGGACTAAGGAAGTTGGCACCGGCCTTCGCGGCCTGTGCTTTTGTCTGTGCCGATACCGGACAAGCCGCCATAGCCAGTGCTACGGCAGCTATCGCAGAGGCAACAGAACGTCTGTTTCTTCTGTTCATAATATAGTATTTGATGTAAGTTGTTATGTCTTTGATTGTTACAAGTAGATATATTTTGCAAAATTAGACATAAATGCGCAAGTAGACAAGCATAAAAGGTTTATTTAACACAATAAGCCCGTGTTTGGTCGCGCAGGTTCAACAAATCTACCACGATGTTCACTATGCTCACTACCGCAAGGCATACAAGGCCCGAGACGAGCACGAGCGCTGCATATCGCGAATACTGTCCGAGTGCTACGAGCAGGGCGTTCTCCACGCCGAACGAGAAGAGTGGCTGTTCGGCTGGCATGGCGAGCATCAGGGCTATAGCGCCTCCGCCCAACACGATGCCCAGCACGAAGGCAGCGAGCATGGCGTAGCGGTAGCGTCTGATGCAGGCTTCTTCGTGCTGCTTCAGATACTCCACGGCGTCGAGGCGCTTCTCGAGTTTCTCCATAAAGGCGTCGCCGTCGTCGAAGGTGGGTCGGGCTGCGAGGAAGAGTTCCTCAAGTGCTTTATCTTTCTTCATACGTTCAATATTGTTTTAAGGTTGTCTCTGCCGCGCGAGAGCTGCTTCTTCACGGCGTCTACGGTGCAGTCGGTGATGTCGGCTATCTCCTTCACCGAGTAGCCGCTCATGTAGAACATCACCACTGCCGAGCGCTCCTTGGGCGAGAGCGTGGCGAGCGCCATGTACAGCTCCTGATGGCGGAAGGCGGAGTCGGCTGTGGCGACTGACGCCACGGAGCGCGCCGCGCTGATGTCGTCGAGCGTGCGCATGCTTGCCTTGTGGTTGAGGAAGGTGTTGCGCGCTATCTTTAACAGCCATGCGCGGAACTTGCCCTCGTCCCTATAGCCAGCCGACGAGAGGTAAGCCTTCACCAGCGTCTCCTGCGCTATGTCGTCAGCGTCGTCGCGCTTGCCGCAGCAGAGGGCGAGCAGAAAGCCTCGCAATGCCTCCTGCTCGCTCTTCACAAGCGTTATGAATTGTTCTCTCGTCATACGTTGTTATTCTTGCTTCATGTTCTGCTGCTCTGCCTCCATCTCCTGGGCGAGCATACGGCGGCCTACGAAGTAGCTCACGAGGAAGGCGATGCCGATGGCTATCAGCGCTGGGCCCATGATGAGGGGCAAATCTGTTCTGCCCATAAATTCGAAGAAGTAGAGCAGCAGGAAGGCTACGCCCATAAGACAGCTGCCACAGCCGCGCTCGAGTCTGGCGAGCAGCTTCTCCTTGATGAGCTTATTCGACTTCTTCATGCGCTTCACGAGGTCTTCTACGTCGAGGTTGGGGTTCTTCTCCAATGCGGCGAGTATTATCTCCTTGCGGTTGCGGTCTGATGCCAAAGCACTCTTGAACACGATTGCTACAATGGCGACGGGGAGCACTACTGCCACTCCTATCGGAATTAAAGTCTCTACTAAGGCGTGTGCCAAAACTACATCCATAATCTTTTGTCGTTTTTAATTGTTAAGTAACTGTTCAAAATTAATTTTATAAATATGAATAATTCACGAATAAGTTCG
>OGPQ01000584.1_pt1 | contig 30089 bp, 18 predicted proteins | sample 1552971 | NCBI WGS metagenome assembly OGPQ01 (sample SAMEA2580232, study PRJEB22360) | human gut metagenome | biome: human gut; feature: human-associated habitat; material: faeces | place: Denmark | collected 2008/2010 | reverse complement strand
TTAAAGGATTTCTCTTTGCCGTACGACACAGAGAAATCCTAATGACCGATTTGGGATAAACGGCAGCATTGCCGTTGCGCAGGATGTTGAGTGCCACGTGGTGCCAAGCCTTGTCGTGGAGCGATGCGGTGCCGGCTGCGAAGGTGTTGTCGCCGGATGTGAGTTGCAGCACACCGTCGGTGTTCATCCACAGCTCCACTTCGCCAGCCTGCAGCAGCTGGGTCTCGCCTTTCTGCTTGTCGGCGCGCATCCACAGTTCGATGGCGCAGTTGTCGGCTGCGAGCGGCGATATGTCGGCGGTAGGAATGTCGAGGTGCGACGTGCCGTCGAGCGCAATGGCCTTGTTCTCGTTGTTGAGATACCAGCTCTCGCCCGTCAGGCGGAGATGTCGGTTGCGGGCATAGTCGGTGACGACGGTGCCTTCGCCCTCGTCCATCTTCCAGTAGCCAACCAAGTGGCGTGTGGCAGGATTCTTGGTCTTGTTCTTCTCCATCAGCGCAGCCGTCATGTCGTGAGCCTCGTCCCAGAGTGTGAGTTCGTGAATGGCTCCCGTCATGCGCTGTCCGATGGCGAGTGGTCCGTTGCCGTCGTAGGCAGCCACTGCTTCATCGGTGAAGAGGTCGGTGGTGGTGGCGTCTTCTGCCACGGCTGCCTTCAGTGTATTGCCGTTGGCTGTTGCGGCATAGTTGATCGTGAGGTATGCCCACTTGTCGGTAGGCATCTCTGCCTTCGACGTATAGGCGTTGTCGCCTATCTTCACCTGGAGGTGGCGGTTGTCGTCCATGCCTATTACGAGCTTCTGCTGTCCCTTACCGTGTGTCAGCAATGTGCCTGCGCCCTTGAGGTTCACCCAAGCGTCGATGGCAAAGCTCTTGCCTGCCAAATTGATGTCGGCCTCGGTAGCGGCGGTGTTGTCGGTGCCGGTCATGCCGAGAGCAGTGGCGTGCGACACCTCAGCGCCGTTGAGCACACCGGTGACGATGAAGTTGGCGGTCTTCGTGAGTTCACCCTTGAGGAAGTTCTCGTTAAATTCGATGCTCACGTCATCGCCAGGCGAGAGAATACCGTTGGTAGGCGTCGGCATGCCGAGCGGTTGCGGGCGCTGCATGTCCTTCACGAGGGCAATCTCCTCACTGGTGTTGTACACCTCCTCATTGCCGTACGCGCTGACGGAGAGAATGCGGAAGGTGTAGTTGCCGTCGCTGAAGTTGTGCATAGGCAACTTGTACGACACCGTGGCTGTGCTGGGCAGCAACTCGTTGCTCTCTGTCTTGTCGGCCTCGTTGATTACGTATTCGCGAACCAGTGTCCAGTCGGTGTCGCCCTGCTTGCGATACTGTATGCGGAACGCCTTGAGGTTGTGGTAGTCGCGGTCAAACTGGTTGAACGAGATGTTCAGGTCGTCGCCGGTCTGCGAGTTGAGCGTAGTGCGGTCGAGCTTCATCGTCACTGCCGATGATGAAGGCACAAACTGCGCCGATACGTATACGGTGTCGGCAATCTGGTCCCATGTGCTTGTCGGGTCGTACTGCGACTGTGAGGCGAGCACGATGCCGATGTTCTTGTAGTCGAGCACGCTGGTGTTGGTCTGCCAGAGCTGCATGGCCTTGGTGACGGTCTCGCCAGCCGGAATCTTGATGATGCGGTTGTCGGTGAGCGGCATGCCGTCGATGGTGATCTTGGCACCGTCGGGATTGCTCTCGTCGATCATCAGGAGCTTGTAGTAAACGTCCTCGTCAATCTCCGAGGCGTTGGTGAGACGCAGCGTGTAGTTGGCGGCGCTGCCCGTAGGCACATTGCTTACCACTGGAACATCCACCGTGATCTGCGGCACCTCGATCTGCATGGTTGCCTCCATGATGGTGGTGCCCGGACGATAATACTTGGTCTTCACCTCGCCCTCATACGGACCAGAGGTCTGTCCGCCTCGTGTGCGGAAGATGGGCGAATAAGCACCATACTTATATACGTCCACAGTCAGAGCGTCGTCGTCGCCTTCCTCAGCAAGGGTGTAGCTGAATGACGAGATGTCAGTCTTGGTATCCTCTGAAGTGTGATGCGATCCGCCTCCAGTCCTTGTAGAGACAGTCCATTGCACACCTGTTTTATTTATGCTCATTCCCCATGAATCAGACAATACGGCAGCCGCAGTAACGGTCCATTCGTGTGTGCTTCCACTGCTTTCTTCTGTCTGTCGGCTCATTGTTATGCTGCTGCCCGAGTCGAACGAGAAGTTTTGGTCAAGGTTTTCGTCACGGTTCTCGTAGGCGAGCACCTTCTCCTTCTCGTTGGTGGCGAGCGTATTCTCCCAAATCTGGATTTGCGAGTTGCACCATTCCACCGAGTCGCTATAGCATTGGTTGCTATTGCTTGGCGCGATCATGGTGTACGACGGTCCGCTGTTTGACACATGCTTGGTGGCTTTCGAACCCCATGCTTTCTTGTCGTGGTTGGAACTTCCGAAGCGTGGGTCGTCGGCAGCAAGCGTAGTGAGGTATACGGGATGGTCCGTCGTATTGCTGTAGCCCTGTGTGCTGGCAACGGTCTGCAACAGGCTGTTGCGCATGGCGCGCAGGTTGGGCAGTAATACGTTCTCCACGTAGTTTTCCGTGTAGTTGAACATGGTCTTGAAGTTGAGTCCTGTGGTAATGATGTCCTTCAGTTCCAATGTCGCCTTGTCGCTCGTTCCTTGTCGGCGGAAGTTGATGTCGCGTGCCAATCCATAGATGAGATTGGTAGCCGAACCGATAAACACGTCGCCATTGGCACCCACATACTCTGGAGCTGATGATGTGGATATGGTGCGTGTGGCGGTTATGGTGCGGTTCCAAGTGCTGGCGTTCTCGCCTTCTGTGACGATATTAAGCCCCACGTTCAATTCGTTCTTACTCTCTATACTGTTGAGAATTCCGAAACCAAATGTTCCTGAAAGCGTTGTTGCATCCACACCAAACTTGGAGGAGGTCAGCGCTTCGGTATCAGAAGTCCACACACTGCCGCTGCTGGTGGATGTAGACGTGACGCTGCCGCTGGTCCACTCGGCACTTGAGCCTGTTCCGGGAGGATCGCGTAGAATCATCTCCACAACGTCGGGGCCGCTCGTCACGAAGTTGTTGCCTGTAGGCAGCGAACCGAGAATGATGCCGTTCATGCCACTGCCGTCCCAGTTGTAGGTGCGGTCGTCGATGTCGTAGCTGATGGAGAGGGTGCGCGAGTAGGGCGCGGTGATGTTGGGCAGACCGGCCTTCCATGTGTACACGGCGCAACCGAGACTGTCGAGCTCCAACTGGTTGCTCTCCAACTCCACCAATGAACCGGCAGGTTTGCCAGCCGGGTTGTTCTCAAGATAAACCTTCTGTGAGGCAGAGAGGGCGTTGTTGATGGTCACCACATTGCCGCTGAGCGGCACGCGCGATGCCACGGGCTGGTTCTTCACGTCATGGTTGACATACTCCTCGAAGCCCTTGAGGTCGAAGGTGTAGTTCTCCTCACGTTCGAAGATGGCACCACCGTAGTTGTAGGTCACCTTGCCGTTGGTGTCTATGGTGTAGATGTCGTCGATGGCGAGCTTGCCGTTGGCATCCTCAATCTCATATTTCGACAGTCCGAAGGCTCCGTCGTCGTGGCCACGCTGGGTGACGGTGAACGAGGGTGCGCTATGATAGGTCTGACGAAGCTTGCAGTTGTAGGCATACTCCTGACGCGCTCCATTCTCTGTGACCATGGTGTCGGTCAACTCCATGAGCGGATTGGTGGCGTCGACGGTGGTTGCGTCGCCAACGCTCACGCCGGTTGCCACGACCTTCATGCTCTCCACATTATACATAAGCGGAGGAACCATGGCAGAGAACTCACCCGTGAGCGAGTCGGTGTGTATGAAAATCTTCTTGGCGGCATCGCCCGCGCCGCGCCATGAATGGCTGGCAATGGTGCTGGTGGCCGACTGTACGGTAGCCTTGGCGGTGTTGGTTTCGTAGCTATACGACGTGCCGTTCACCTTCTTCACCACGTTGAGGCGATAGCGGTCGTTGGTGGGACTGAGAACGAGTTCGGTGATGCCGATGTTGTTATGGCTTGCACCGAATCCAACAGGCTTCTCGCCCTCAATGCTTCCACCTACCACACGGCCCGTGAAGTTGACGAGCGTCTGGTCGATGAACTCCATGTTCTTTATCTCGCGGTCGAACGTAATCTTCACGCCGGCTCCGTTCGGGTCGGCTGGGTAGCGTCCGGCGGATGCAAACACATGGCCGTCCTTCTTCACCTGGATGAAGTGGTCGCCGATGGGCACGCTGATGGTGAATGTGCCGTCCTCGGCCGACTGTATGAGTTCGCCGTCGCGACTGCATATCGTGCCATCTACATAGAACGTGCATCCCTCCACGGGATAATCGGTGCCTTCGTAGAAGACGGTGCCCGATACGGGGAACGACGATACGTCGGTGAAGTCTACTCCGCTATGCACGAGCGACGAGGCGCTGACGTAGCGTGTGGAATAGGTGGGCGAGAATTCGTGTACGCCCAGGGCGGGGATGACCATATAGTTGGTGCCTTCGCCCGTGAACGGTACGCCACGGATGACGAAGTTGCCTTGTGTGTCGGTCAGGGCAAACAGTCCGAGCTGTTGCGATGTGGGGATGATGCTGCCCGTGGGCAATGTGCCGGCGCCGAGGCGTGCGTGGTTGCCATTGGCCACGCCACTCGTCTTCGAGTAGTCGTAGGCGGTGGTCTGTCCGCTGAAGCCTTCGTCGACGGGCCAGTAGGCCACGAGGGCGTCTTCCGTCCCGCAAAGGGTGTGGTTGTAGTTGGCGAGAATTTCCTCACGGCTCAATGCCTTGTCGCTGAACACGCGCATCTCGTCGATGTAGCCCGTGAAGGCACGGTCGGCCGACGACTGGTAGCTGCCGCCGAGACACAATCCGGTGTTGTCGGCATTGGCAAACTGCACCTTGGCGTTGAGCTTGTCGGCAAGTGGCACGACGGTAACAGAATCGTCAGCGTTGACTGCCGTCACGGTGGCTTCGCCCGCTGCATCAACGGCGAGGGTGAGCGACGTGAAGGCGTTAGGCTTCAGATAGATGCCTGTAGGCGCCGAAGCGGATGCGCTCTTCACGGTGAGCAGATAGCCCTTGCCGTTAGCATCGGCCGAATCAAGGGTCAGCTGCAACTTGCCGCCGAGGTCGAGAATGGTGGGTGTGGTGCCCGTCTGCGAATCGTCGGGGCGTATCATCATCTGCAGGGTGTAGGGCTTGGAGGCGAAATACTTGTTGAGCGTCTCGCTGTCCTTGCTGAAGAACACGCCATCGCCGGCTCCCGACACTCGGAGGGCATAGAACTGTCCGCCCTGCTGCTGTGTGCCGTCGCCACGTACCAATGCCACGCGGGAGCCTGCCACGGCTGTTCCGGTGCCATAGGTGATGCGGCCCGACACGATGCCGGTGGCGCGACTGAATCCGTCGTCGCTCTTCTCAAGGCGTGTGTCGCTGCCGTCGCACGTGGTGATGCTTACCACCTTGTAGTCGTAATATTGTCCGGGCAGTGCCGTCTGGTCCTCATAGTAATAAGACGAGGCGGTGCCGCTGGTCTTGTAGATGGTGGCCCATGTGTCGGTGCCCTTCACGCGGCGTGCCACCTCGTAACGTGTCACGTCGGCTCCCACCTGGTCAGCTTCCCATGCCACCTTCACCAGTCCGTTGTAGTCGCCCTTGGTGGCGTTGACCGCTGTAACCTGCGAGTTGCCCGTGATGCGGCCCTCCAGAATGTTGGTGCTTGAGAAGAGCTTGTTCTCGAGCATCGTGGTCTGCACCTTATATATATAGGTGGGGCAGAGCTTCAGGTCGCGCGTGTCGGTATATTCGTATTGCGTCTTGCCCTTGTCGGTGACGTTGACGGTAGCCACCTCCGTCCAGTCGTCGCCCGGCTGTCCGTTCTTGCTCTCGGTGCGGAGCAGCTTGAAGGCATAGCTCTCGTTGCCCTTAAACTCAGGGCATTGCCATTTCACCGTGATCGATTTTTTGTCAGACACCACGTCGGTGATGTTGATCGGGAACGAGCGCTTCACAGACTCCGTTTTGCTGGACATAAGGTTGGACAGCAGTTTGCCTGAAGGCGAATTGGTCGGTACGAAATAAATCTGATAGACGTATTTTTGGTCGTAATCAGGCACATCGTCCGTGTATTTTCGTGTATTATACGGAATGTCGCCCGCCACTTTCGTTTTGTCCTCTGGGTGCCCGTCAGGGTAACGGTAGATGCTCCATGTGCCATCTGTATAGTAATCACCACCATGGACCTCCCATGTCAATGATATTTGTTTTTTCCACATGTCGGTGGCAGCAACTACTTTGCGAGATTCGTCGTAATCATAGATAACATTCTTCAACCACCCGAATAAAATCGTACTGGGTCGGTCTTTGGGAGTTACTGTAATAGATTTTTGTGTATATAGATAAAAAGACCCGCCTTCCTCATTATACGAAAGCGTCAACCCATTATAGGAGGATGCGCCCTTGCTGTAGGTCTTGTAAACCGCTTGGTTCATTGTGGAAGGGTCGTAGTAGCGTTTGCCGCTATTGTAATACGAACCGTCGGTAGTCATAGCCACGGTGGTTGGGCCGTAGCTTGTGTTGAGCGAACTTCTCGTCACCTTCAACGAGCCATAGGTACGTTCGTAGTTTGGGCTGTCTGTAAATATGTTCCTGATAGCTTGGGTTCGGAACGTGCGTTCCTCCCACTGGATGCTTCCGCCAGGATTGGAATTGTCGCCGTTGAGCTTCCACTTACCGCGAATCTTGATGTCGTGCTCGGTAGCCACAGCCATCTTGTCCATGTAGATGACCATCTCCACCCAGAACTGCCCGTTCTGTTTTCGTGGGTCCCAGAAGCGTACGGTGTAGTTCACGCCGTCAACCTTCCTGGTGTAGGTGCTACCCCACCATCCATTGGCACCGCGCTGGTCATCCAGTCCGGAGGCGTTGCCATTGCCTGAGGCCCATGACAACTCCCAGTTGGGTGAGCAGATGTATTTGCCATCTACATAAACGGCAGGACCATCGTGGCCCGGCTCTGTTTGGTCGTGCAGGAAATAGCCGTCGCCGCCCCACGTGTCGTAGAACCAAAAATAGACGGTGATCCATGGCTCTTTCACCGTGGGATGGTGCGAGATGCGCGAGTTGTAGGTGTCTCCGTCATAAACTTTGCCGAAATGTGCTCCGGCATACGCCTGCCGCGGCACGGCCAAGGCCATGATCAGCAGGAGGAACGCCAGAAGTCTACGCTGCCAAGGCGGCGTGCTCTGACATTGCTTGCCTCTCGCCACCTGAGGCGGTGAGAAGTTGGGTTGTGAGTAATGGTTTTCTTTCATAATCGCTTAGATGAATTTGTTTCGTTAGGATTATCTGATGCAATGGGGGCAACCAACTTGCAGTGCAATGCTGGTTCGACCCTTTGCAAATTTAAACGAATACAAAGAAATCTTAAGCGAAAAAAGCGTTATGGTGGTTACACAATGCGTAAAGTGTAACCAAAAACCGCCATTCCATCGGGTTTTCAGGCCCTCGCCTTCGCCTCCCAATCGGTTGGCGACACGCCCATCTTGCGCTTGAACGCACGATAGAGATTCACCCTTCCGGCAAACCCGGTCTCCAAGGCAAGGGCGTCGAGCGTGTGGTGCTTGAGCCATCCCGCCTCAATGAGCCTTGTGGCTTCAGCCACGCGATACTCGTTGATGTAGGTCTTGAAGTTGACACCCTGACAATGGTTGATGGCCATCGACACCACACGATGGCTCTTGCCGCATAAGGCCGCAAGGTTGGCTATCGAGAGGTCGGTCGCCTTGAAGAGGGCTTGCTCCTGCATCAACCGTTCGATCTCTTGCATGAGCAGCAGGTCGTCGTCGGTCGGTACAACCATCATGTCGGAGGAAGGGTCGGTAGGCACCTCCACGGGTTCGGTCGCTTCGCAAACGGTATCTCGCAAAGGCTCCTTGATCTTAGGGAAGATATCCACATAATTGATGAAGCGTATGGCAAACACCGAATAATAGACCGTTGTGACGAGCATGAACAGCAACTGCGTGAACGGAGTGATCAGCAAGGCAAACAACAGGGCGATGACGCCTATGCCAAAGGCGCTATAGAAAGCCACGGGAACCCAATGAAGGCGCTGGCGCTCATCGTCGGAGAAATAGTTGTCCATCAGCTGCAGGTAGCGTTTGTAATAGCGACGGAAAAGCGCCACATAACGCGCCATGAGCAACATGTACCAAAGCGAAAAGCCATAGAAGATGAGCGCCCTGCTGCCCTGTGGGCAGAGAAAGAACAGGGCAAACGCCGCCACCGTGGTGATGGCTATGACCAAGGTCTCGCGACACGCCGTGGCCTTGGTGAAGAAGCCTATGTCGAGCAACGCAATGAGCGAATAGGTGAACAGAAAGGCTTGCGTAATGCCAATGGCTATGACGATCATGCTATTGAGCAAGTCGCTCACAAGCGGCTCGCGCGTCACCGCCTCGCAGATAAGCGCCACACAATAAACAAGGAACGTGACGCCCATCACCTTGCGCGCAAACACATAATTCTTAAGCCCTTCCTTGTCGGGAATGGAAAGGAAGAGTAGGCATATACCGAATGCAAGCATCATTCCGGGAATGATGTAAACGGTTACCAGGTCATATAGAAATATCAACATAAAATCTCCATGGCGTTATGTGCCACGGTGCAAAAATAATAAAAAATTTCTAATTTTACCCGAATGGCCTCGAAAAATATGAGAGTTTTTTCACTTTCTGAATCGCTTCGATATGGCCGAATAGCCACAACGCTGGCACAAGGGCTCGGCGGCGGAATGGTGGGTAAAGATGGTAAAATCGTCAAGCCAGATGTAAGTATTCAACATAAAAGAAGAAAACGTGAAGGAATATCGGTTGACGGATGATGTGAAATCTCTGGCACACTTTTTGCCAAGACGATATTTGCATTTTTTGACCGCTCATAACTCGCGAAAAATCAAAAACAAAATCGGTTGTCGGTTTTTCGCGAGTTTTGAGTGCGCAAGTGTAAAGGTGTGGGGTTCAGATGGTTGTGGAGATTTGTGCGAAAGTGTGCAGTTTTTGCTTCGTCAAAACCAAACTTATCGTGAGACTTTACCATGTAATAGCTATGCTTTTACTGGGTAAAGTCTCAAGAGTTACATGGTAAAGTCTCACGAAAAGTTTGTAAAACTCGTCGTTTTACACCGAAAAGTCTCAATTTTTATGGTTTTCGGGCTGCGAAGTCAGATGAAAAGGCGCGTTTTTGAGTATGCGAATCTCCAGAATGAGAGTTTTGGTCGAGGGTACTTGGACTATATTTGCGTATAAAGACAAGAGGGTAAAAAGCTAAAAAAGTAAAAAATCGCAGACTTTTTACTACTCTAAGCGTGCATCCATCCGTAGCGGAGGTCTCTGGCCTCCGTAGCACCAAGTGGGTATCGTTTGTGAATGTTCTAAACACATGATATCGCTGAAAAACGAACACGAATACCCCGAATTATACGAATGTAGCATTTTATATATTCGTGTTATTCGTGTTCGTTAAAAATTAATTTGTATTGTTGCTTGCTGCGGCGGCAGGATACCGCCGCTACGGTTAGTCGATTGTTTCCGCCGCCACCGAATCTGCTTAATCCGATAATTGCGCAGCAAGCCGAGTCTGCTTCGTTAGCAGCATCAGTTCTTCACTCGCTTCACGCCGTCAACGATGTAGATGCCGGCGGGCAGGTCGTTCCATTGTTGGGTAAGCTTTACGCCGTTAAGGTTGTAGATGCCTTGCTTGCGGGCGGGCACGTCGGCTGTCACGGTGCCGATGCTGTTGGTGATAGGCTCGATCACAACCTTCGACTTAAGCAATTCGCCATTCAGGACTACCGCCTTTTGGTCGGCGTCGAACTCCGCGCCGACGGGCTGTGTGATGGCGCAGTTGTCGAGGATGAGGTTGCTGATGAGTGAGATAGATCCGCTGCCGGTGCCTTCTGCCTCTACGTAAGAGTTGCGCACGGTGAGCACCTCCGTCTCTGCTCCAATAAAACCTGCTATGCCATAGCCACCCTTGACAAACAGACTGGTGTTGTCGATGGTTACGGAAGCGCTCTCCATGTCGAGACCGCAGAATCGCTTGCTCGTGAGATGGAGCGAACCGTCGCCGGTGATGGTAGACGTCTGGTTCAACACCATGCTTGCCAGGTCGGCTGTAACGGTGTTATTGCCAATCAGCTTGACAGTGAAGTCGGAGACAGTCTTGTTCACAATGCCAGTTCCGTCGGTAGAGTTTCTTTCGATGGTGGCGTTGTCGAGAGTGAGAGTTCTTGTGTCGGGATTGTAAGAGGCGCTGCCGCTCACTCCGTAGATGCTTGTGAGGTCTTTATAGTTGAGTGTTGTCACCGGCTTGTCGGCGATATAGATGCCATAGCTGTTGGGTTCAATCACAACTTTGGAGGTAACGGTTTCTCCGTTCACAACCACCGACTTAGTATCGGCGTCGTATGCCGCCTTGGACGGAATGTCGATGTAGCATCCCTCAAGCTTCAGACCGGCGATGTCGCAGATTGAGCCTGTGGAGCCCGTAGCTTCCACGTGAGAGTTGCGTATGGTGAGCACCTCTTCTGCCTCGTTGTAGCTTGCAGATATGCCCCATTTGCCCTCTGCCTCCAACCAGCAATTGTTGATCTCGAGAGGACAACCACCGAAGAGCAAGGCGCACAGGTCGCTCTTTACGCTGAGCTTTGCACCGCCGTCGCCCAGAATAACTGTCGACTCGCGCGTGTATATGCCAGCCGAGTTGGTAACATTAATGGTGTTTGTGCCGATCAACTCTATCAAAAGGTTGTCGCAGGTTTCGTTCAAGATGGCATTACAGTCATTTGCCTCAATAGTGGCATTGTCGAGCGTCAGGGTTCTGGTGTTGGGGTCGAAATACACCTTGCCGCTCACTCCGTTAATCTCGGTGAGGTCGAGATAGTTGTCGCTCGTCACATCTACGCCGGCTACCTTGAAGCCGTAATTGTCTTGCGCCATCACGAATGCTGACGACATCACCATTACTATAAGCATGAGGAATATGCGCATGCTTACTTGTCGGGTTGAGTTGTTGTGTTTCATAATTGTTTAGTTTTTGCCTGGGCAGCCGAAACATACCCAGAGGTTTGTAAATGTTAATTAGAATATTGATTCTGGTGCAAAATTAGCTCAGAAAACGTGAAGCGCGTTGTATATTCCTTACAAAAAATAGCCAATAACTATCATTTGGGTGCTCGAGGTGTTAAAGAACTTTAAACGGGCGAGTAGAAGAGCGTAAAAAGTTCGCGAACTGACAAAACGCGAGTGCGTCCAGCGACAGAAGCCTTTGGATGGAATAGTGCTGCGAGTTAGTGAAACAAAGGCGCTTTATCGTTGAAAAATTTTCGTTGCACGGGATATTATTCGTAAATTTGCAGCCTATTCGAGGTTTCACCTTTTAAAATGTAAATAATTCAATATCACCTAATAAATGTCAAAAAGATTTCTAACACTCGCTGCAGTGTTTATGCTTGCAGCCTCTGCTTTTGCCGTTCCGGCGAAGCGTGTGAAGCGTCAGGTGCAGCAGCCTGACGGCTCCGTGCTCACTGTGATGTTGCGCGGCGACGAGAATTTCCATTACACAAGTACCGAAGACGGTCAGCCGCTGGTGCAGCGTGCCGACGGTGCCTACTGCTATGCTACGCTCGACGCTGGCGGCATGCTGACGGCATCTGCGCAGGTGGCTCACAACGAGGGCAGCCGTGGCGCAGGCGAGCAGGTGTTCCTCAGCTACTATGCGACAGAGGCGCAGAAGGTGCGCTCGCTCGGCATGGAGCGTGCGAAGCAGCGCAACGCCCACCGCATGGCGCGTCTTGCGAAGCGCAACGCTATGGACGCTGCGGGCAAACCGATGATGCGCGAGATTATGGCTGGCGCTACCGGCGGTGAGGGCATCGGCGTAACGGGTAAGCGCAAGGGCCTGGTGATTCTTGTGAACTTCAAGGACAAGCAGATGCAGTCGAAGCACTCGCTGGAGGAGTGGAAGAACTACTTCAACAAGGAGGGCTACAAGAACTATGGCAACAACGGATCGGTGCACGACTACTTCTACAAGCAGAGCTACGGCAAGTTCGACCTTGAGTTTGACGTTGTGGGACCGGTGACGGTTTCTAAGAACATGGATTCTTACGGTGCCAACGACGCTTACGGCAACGATGTCGACCCGGCTGGCATGGTTAAGGAGGCTTGCGAGCTGGCTTACGCTCAGGAGAAGCTCGACATGACGCAGTACGACTGGGACGGCGACGGCGCTGCCGACCAGGTTTACGTTATATATGCCGGCTACGGCGAGGCTTCGGGCGCTCCGGCTAACACCATTTGGCCGCACGAGTGGGAACTGGAGTCGGGAGGCTACAGTCTGCGTCTGGGCGGCGTGCGCATCAACACCTACGCTTGCTCGTCGGAGCTGAACGGTTCTTCTGGCACATACATCAGCGGCATCGGCACCGCCTGCCACGAGTTCAGCCACTGTATGGGCATTCCGGATATGTACGACACGCAGAACGGTGGCTGCTTCGGCATGGACGCTTGGGACCTGATGGACTACGGATCGTACGGCGGAGATGGCTATGCGCCGGTGGGCTACAACACATACGAGAAGTGGGTGAGCGGATGGCTCGAGCCTACCATCCTCAGCGAGCCGTGCTACGTGAAGGACATGAAGCCGCTGGACGAGGCAGAGGAGTCGTACGTGGTGTTCAACGAGAAGAACAAGAACGAGTATTACATCTTCGAGAACCGCCAGCTGCAGGGCACCGACAAGGCGCTGCCTAACCACGGCATGCTCGTGATACACATGGACTACAACCAGGATGTATGGGAGAGTAACGCTGTGAACAATGCGTACAACCACCAGCGCTTCACGGTTGTGCCGGCTGACAACAAGCTGACGTCGGAGACCGTGACGGGCGACACATGGCCTGGCACGACGAAATCGACGGAGCTGACTGACACCTCGAAGCCTGCTGCTACGCTCTTCAACGCCAACAGCGACGGACGCAAGTTCTTGGGCAAGCCGGTGACGGAGATTGCGGAGAAGAACGGCAAGATCTCGTTCACGTTCATGGGCGGACTCTCGCTCTCAGCGCCGCAGCCGAAGCTGGTAGACATGGCGGAGACTTCGTTCACGGGTGGCTGGAACGCCGTGGAGAATGCGGAGAGCTACACCATAGAGCTGCGCGAGAAGAGCGCTCAAGGTTCTGCTGACGAGGCGCTTATGCTGAGCGAGGATCTGAGCACATGGGGCGCTAACCTCACAGCCGACGGCACAATCGACATCTCGGGAGCGCTCGACAGCAAGATGCAAAACGTAGGCTGGACGGGCGAGAAGGTGTTCGAGTGTCCGGGCTGCGCAAAGCTCGGTTCGTCGAAGAAGCAGGGCAACCTCACCTCGCCGCTCATCACCGACCACTCGGCTACGAGCGTCACAGTAAGATTCTCGGCGAGCGCTTATGGCAACGATGCTGCTGAGGCTACGGTGTCGCTGCTCGACAATGACGATAGTGTTATCTCGGAGCAGACTGTAGACATGGACGGCACTATGACCACCGTGGTGCTTGCGAACGCTAACATGGACGACTATAAGGTGAAGGTGCAGCCGAAGAAGCGTGGCTACGTCTTCTCTATCGCCATCTACGACGGCGACTTCTCGGCTGAGGACTTCCAAAGCATGGGCGTGGCTGAGAAGGCTGTAATGAAGGCTTCGGCGCAGCGCTTCTCAGACATCAAGTCGACATCTTATAAGTTTGAGGGTCTGAACGCTGGGGCTACATACCAGTGGCGTGTGTGTGCTGTGGCTGGCAACGTGCTTTCGAAGTGGAGCGACTGGCAGACTGTAGACCTCAGCGCTTGGAGCACTATCAACGATGTGACAGAGAACGCAACGCAGATGGCTGCGGAGGACGTGGTGAAGGTGTTCTCTTCGGTAGGCACACAGCTCGGCACGATGACATACGGCGAGTTCTGCGGCAAGAATATGCCGAAGGGCGTGTATGTAGTGAAGGGCGAGAAGGGTACGCTGAAGGTTGCGAAGTAAAGATTTATTAGTAGCGGAAACTTTCCGCTACGGATAACAAAAAATGCTGCCTGGCAAACTTGCCGGGCAGCATTTTTTGTAACTATTATTTAAAAACTATGAATGCGAAGGTTGCAACTTTTATACTTCGACGGCGCTTGCTGCAATCTTCTTTTGCTTGAGGGCGTCGATAATTGTCTTGACGTTTTCCTGTGTGTCCTCTACGGGGATGGTGTGCTTCTTAGCCTTCAGTATGTTGTTGAGCGCTGAGGGCGAGAGCTTGTAGCTCGAGCGGCAATACCTGCTGACGATGTTGAGTATGTCGGACTTTTGGGCGTTGGTTATCTTGCCCAGCAGGAGTATGTTGTACTTCATTTCGGGCTGCTTCACTTCCTCTGTCTTCGGCTCTTCAGGCTTCTGCTCCTCCTTCTTCTCTTCCTTTTCGGGCTTAGGTGTTGTGGGGGTAGCAGGCTTGTTTTCGGTAGGTTGCTCTGTGGGCTTTGGCTTCTCTGCTGGTGTTGGCTCGGGTAGCACTTCGGGCTCGTCGGGCTTCACCTCAACGAGTTGGTTGTTGAAGATTTCGAGGAGCTTCGAGATGCCCATCGGCATATCGGCTGAAGTAACGCTGAGATTGATGTCGATGCAGCGCTTGTTCATGTACTCGGCTTTCGTCTCCTTGCTCACTTCGGCAGAGTCGCCAGGCGCAGAGTATTTGGCTTTCAGAGAGAGTTTTCTTGTGTCGTGATTCATCCGGCTCTCTGTGACGGTGGCCTGAAATGTGAGGTCGATGCGGTCTATCTGCAGATAAGGTACGGGCACGATGAGGAGCAGCGGCATGACGATGCGATGAACTTGTCCTGCGGACTCGAAGTAGAACGAGACGGTGACGGGTTCGAGGCTGGAGTCGTCGTCGCCAGCCTGTGTGAATACCACCTCGTTGAGGTATTGTAGTGTGGCCTGCGCCGCTTCTTCTTGCGCGTTGACGCAGGCTGAGAGCGGAGCGCCGAGTATGCGGTTGAAGTCGAGCTCTTGAAGAAGGCTTTCTTGGTTGTCAACGGGTAGAGCCATATTCTTGGGTTTAGAGGGTTATTGTAAAAATATTATTGTTCTCGTAGAGTGTTGTTGGGCGTGTCGGGCGGCGTTGCAGAGTGGAGCGGTCGGATGCTCATGCCGTTTGCGGCGGCAATCTGCAGCAGTCGGGCGAGTCCTGGTGAGGGCAGTTGCGCTTCAGCCTTTATCTCGACACGTATGTTGTTGCGCAGGTCGTACTGAGAGACGGCAGACTCCTCGAGCTGCTTGTTGGATGGCGAGAGCGAGACCTTCAGTCCCTGCAGGCGGTTGGTCTTAGAGGACATGATGCTGACGAAGAAGCTGAGGTTGGCGTTGGCAATCTGTAGGAACGGCAGCGGCACGAGCGAGAGCAGCGGCACACGCATTGTATAGCTTTGTCCGTTCATCTGCAGAGCAAAAGCTACCATGACCGGCTCTGAGCGTTCGCCGTTGTTGCAGAACGCCTCACGCCCGATCATCTCCATCGCCATCTCCGTAGCCTTTTGCTGTTCAGTGTTGCATACGGAGAGCGTATTGCGTATCATCTCGGAGAGCCAAAAGTTGTCGTGCTTTTTTTCTTGTTCGTCCATTACTTATCGCGTTTGCGTTCGTTTTCTAATACATAACCGACAAATTCTGTAAATACCGTATCAATAGCTCCATATTTGCGATAGCCATTGGGTAGATTGTTGTTAAAAGGTTCGCCATGACCATACCATCCGGCGTAGCGTGGTTGGAAATTCTTCAACTCGTATTCCAGTATGCTTTTAGCTTGTCTCGACTTTATATCATACGGATATATCTTCTTTGCAGTGCGCAGAGCAAGCAACAGATGCATTCGCATCCAATCCTTCTTCGTAGCATATCTGAGTAACTGTTCTTGGCGTGCAATATTCCAACTGATACTTTGAGTTGAATCAAAAGTACATTCAGGATGAGGGTTTCCTCTTTTAGTTGAAGGTAGAGCAAATGGACTATATGGGTTAATATGCATTCTGCTCATGCGGTTTGCAAATCTGATCCTCTTTTTGGGGTCAATCTTTTGATACCATTCTCTTTCTTGCTCTGCTCTCTTCCTTCTCTCTTCCTCCACTCTGCTCAGTTTCTCGAGTTTTTCCTGCTCTTGTTTTTTCTGCAGTTCGGCCTCTATGCGCATTTTTTCGAGTCGTTCTTCTTCCTTCTTTCGAGCTTCCTCCTCTCTGCGCAGTTTCTCAAGTCTTTCCTGCTCTTCCTTCTTCTTGCGTTCCTCCTCTTGCTTTCTCAGCTCTTCTTGTTTCTTCAGTTCTTCGTTTTTTCTCTGCTCTTCACGTTCAGACTTTTGCTTTTTGTATTCAGCCAAAGCATTTACAAGAGCCCCCACCATACGCTCTTTCTTGTTTTTAAGTTCGAGTCGTTTGCGTTCTGCTTCTCGTTTTATGTCCTCCACCTGCTGTGGTGTGAACGTGTCGTGTACGATGAGGTTGTTTGTGAAAAATTCGAGCATCTTCGCCATGCCAGAAGGCATAGAGCTTGTTGAGGCGCGTACATTGATGCCCATCTTGCTCTCAACAGATACCGATTGCTCGTCGTCCTCGGTGCGTGTATAGCCTTCCGTAGCATATTTTGCCTCCATCTTTCCGTCGTCGCATGCAGTGATATCCGCTGTGAAGTTCAGGTTGACGTAGTCGATGTGCATATATGGAATAGGCACGATGGTCATAAGCGGCACTGTCATGCGTGTTTTCTCTCCATTCATGATGAATGTAAAGGTGACGGTGATTGGCTCGACGCCTTCCGGATCGAGTTCTGAGTTGGTCATTGTAAAGCCGCGGATGAAGTCGATGGTGGTTTGCGCAGCCTCTGCTTGAGCACGTACGCACGCAGCCAGCGGACCGCCTATGATGTTTCCAAAAGGAATGGAATTGAGGGCGCTCGCGACCTTGCTACCAGAGTTTGTATTAGGTCCATCTGCCATAGTCTGTAGTATTTATCGTTGGAAAGAACTTGCCTTGTTCAGGTTTTGCTGTGCATCGTTTACGTTTTTCAGTATCTCCATCGCACGTTTCGATTCGTTGCGGTTTATAGTGAGTGTCAGACCGCAATGCATACAGTGAAGTCCGCTTGAATAAAGCAGTTCGGGGATGGATGTAGGAATGAATGCTCCACACTGCGGACAGTTGAGTCCTGGGGTCTTTTGCTGATTGTTGTTCATCATAGCTGAAAGTGTTAATGGTTTTTGTTATTAATTTGTTAGTTCTGTTTATCCACCACCTTGATAGTGTTCTCGGTGGCTTGTAGCAGACCGCGCATGCCGTCGGGCAGCAGCACCGGTTCGAGTTTTATGTGCACCTTCACGTTCGTCATCTTCTGCATCGAGGTGGATTCTTTCGTTGTGGTCTTTCCGCTGCGTAGCAAAGGATTTCCCTTTTTCTGCGTGCGTTGGTTGCCAAGTCGTACACGAATACCTGCAAGCGACTTGATTTTCTTCAGCAGTATTTCTTGTTCTTCCTTGCTGAGGTCGTCAATGCTCGTCTTCTTCTTTTGGTTGTAGATAGGGTAGTTCTCCTCGAATTTCTCCACATCCTGCTTTGTCGCAGTAGAAATGTCGATTTGCGCTTCGATGTCGAACGTAGCTTCTGCCACACGCAGCAAAGGTAGCGGCAACAGCGAGAGTTTCGGAATAGACACTATTTGCTCGCGTCCGTTAGAGTCGGTCATCTCGAAGTCGACCATCTTCAGCCGTTCGTGTCCGTTTGAACCGTTCGCAGGTTCCAGCGCATACGTACGCAACACATCCAGATAATCCTCGGCTGCCTTCTGGTCGGCTGCGATAGTCGACTCAATCAATGCGCTCAGCATGTCTGCCAAGTTCATATCAGTCGAATCGTTAAATTCGGCTGGCAGTTGCGTATTCTCCGCATTTTGGTTGTTGTCAATATCAGCCATAGTCGTATTATCAGAGGTTTTATGTTTCAGAAATCTTTACGCCGTTGCGCGTAGACACCTTCAGCGTGATGTTGTGTATAGCGCTCTCTGGCAGTTCTGCCAGCTGTTCGGCGTCCACAATCACGTCCAACGCCTTTATTTCGTCTTCCGACTTTTCTTCGAACAGTTCGCAAGTGTCTTCTATTGCGAAACGAAACGACAACTCAAGGTCGCCGATTGTTACGGCGGGCAGATTGAGCTGGTGCATGACGCCCGCTTCACGATACTGGTCGGCGAGCGACTCTGTTAAGAGATTTGCCTGGTGCTGCGCAGACAGAACGTCGCGCAGCACTGAGGCTATTACATCTTGTAATCTTGCCATACTTAAATGGGTTTTTATGATACAAATACTATGCGATGCAGTTCGCCGGCGGAAACCATGTAGACACCTTTAGCCTTGAAGATAAGCAGCATTTCGTCGCCACTCTCCAGCATGTCGGGCTTTGCTTCGCCTTCAATCGGCTCGCAGGTGACGTCCGTCGGTGCGTAAGCGCCTTTGCCGTTGCGGTATGATACAGATATGGCTCCGTAGTTGTTCACGAGCGATATACGATCTGCCGAAACTTGCAGCGTTCCCTTCGGGTCGATCACTTCTGTCGAGTCGTCGAGCACTCCAAGCAATCGGTCGATGCCGCGTGGCATCTCGCCTTCGCTGGCTGTGATGCTGATGTCCATCGTTGTCTCCACGCTGTAGCGCGAATCGCGAGTTGCGCCGGAGTCTTTCTTCGACGAGTAGCCGACTGACATTGTCGGTGTCGTAGCTATCGTAGGCTTAGCGCCAGTCGCACTTGCAGCAGTTTTGTTTGATGAAGCGGCGGAATTGTCTGTTGAAGCAGCGGGGTTGTCTCCTGTTTTTTCGTTATTGCCTTTTGAGGAAGAGTCCGTCGTCTGTTTTGCCGGAGCTGCCGATTTGCTGCCGTTGTCTGTTGACATTCCGGCGTTGATGGGTGAGCCACCGCTGCCAACCGAAGCAACAACTCCAGACATTGCGTTCACCTTAGCCTTGAACGTATAGCTCATCGTAGAGATGGAGAGTCGCGGAACCGGCATCAATGTGAGAAGCGGCACACGCATCTTCACCTGCTTGCCGTCGCGGAAGAAGTTCATCGTAACGTAAGTTATCTGTCCTTGTCCGTCTTCGTCCACTTTTATGCCTTCTTCGCGTATGTAGCTAAGCGTTTCCTTTGCCAGGTCGCGCTGCGCTTTCACAGCAGCACGGAGCGGATTGCCGATAAGTTCGTCGAAAGAGATTTTGCCCAACAGATTTATAGAGTCGGAAACGAAAGCTTTGTCAACCTGCACTTCGCTCAAATCTTTCATCTGATCGCCTAAGGAAGGAGTTTTTTCCTTTTTCTGAGCTGCATTATGGGCATCGCCCAATGCTCCAATTACGGATGTAGTTGTGTCTACAGTCTTGTCGAGCGTGCTCTTTTCTTCTTTCTTCTTGCTATCGTCAGACTTATTGTCTTCGCTCTTTTCAGACTTTTTGCCTTCATTAGACTCATGACTTTGATTTTTGTCATTGTCTGTAGAAGGTGTCTGTGGATTCTCTTCCGTAGGTGGTGATGAGCCACCTTCCGGCATCAAATCATTGTTGTTATTCTCATTATCTGACATAGTCGGTTACTATTTAGTTACGTTAATGACCAGCATTCTTTCGCCAGCCTTTGCACAATAGAATCCCTCGTTCTTGAACACACACAGAATGCCTGAGTCGTCAGCTGCCTTTTGTAAGTCAGTAGATGTCAATTCTGCTTTAGGCTTAAAGTCCTCATATTTGTATAACTTGATATCTTGTGGAGCGTAATACCCCTCTGTATTCTTGTACGAAATATAAGTGCTGCCGCCATCCTTCAGGCTTACCACCTGGTTAGACACGTTCAGCTCACCCTTTGTGTTGATAGAGTCGATAGAGGTGTTCAGCATTTCTAACACTTTAGCCATGCCAGCTGGCATATCGTCCTGACCCGCCTTAACGTTTACGTCCATAGTGTACTCCACGCTGTACTTAGATTCGCGTGTAGCGGTTGAGTCCTTCTTACTCGATATGCTTGTGCTCAATTCCAAACTCGATTTCACAATGCCTATATTGACACTGGTGTTCGATTTCATTCCCATCTCCATAGCGGTCGACTTCTTGTCGGTCTGCGATGTGGCAGATGCCGCCGAGATGCGCGCCTTAAATGCGATGTCAATCTCGCGTATTGCCATGTATGGAATAGGCACAATTGTCAGCAATGGCAGACTGAGAGTCACCGAATGTCCGTCTTTACGGTATTCGAAGTTCACGTATATAGCCTTTTTCCCGCCGTCTTCAGTGTCTGTGAGTCCTACGTCTCGTATGAACTCCCACGATGTTAGCGCCGCTTGTTTCTGCGCTTCGACACAAGCAGAAAGCGGTCCGCCGATGAGAGTGCCAAAAGGTAGTGACTGTAAGGCATTGTTCGCGACGGTAGAAGGTGTCGTATCAATCTTTGCCATAACCTTTAGAGTTAAATGTTAACGAATAGACGCACTCTTTACGAGGCATCATTTGATGGTTTATGCCACTTCTTAAGGCTTGGGCAACACGGTTATCGTAACCTTCTGAACATCACCACAAGAAATCACATATTGTTTACCCTGCGTACCAGTGTTTTTGGGAAGGGTAATTTCAAACTCTCTGGTCTTGTCCATCTTGTTTTCTTCACCATTGACACCATTGTCACACATGATGTTTGTTGCATCATACAAGCCTTCAGGAGTCTTGTATTGGGCAATAACCTTGACTGGCAGGTATAGAGTGTCATTCGGTTTACTACTCGGGTCCTTCTCAGCGTAGAACGTTGTGTCGTTCACGCTCAGTTCGCCGTCGGGTGAACAAAGGTCCATAGCCGCTCCGAGCATCTCGAGAATCTTTGCCATACCAGCAGGCATCGACTCCTGACCTGCGTGTACAGCAACGTCGATAGTTGCCTCTACGCTGAACTTCGAGTCCTGCGTGCTCTTAGAGTCGCGCTTGGTAGAGAATGATGTGTTTATTTTTGTCTCTTTCTTATTTTTGTTAAGAATGAATCCTCTTCTCTTTTGGCTCTTAGTGTTTGTGTCTCGTTTGTACTCTTCTGAATACGTGTTTTCGTTAGATTCGCATTCTACACCATTGACTGTGGCTTTGAAATTAATGTCAATGCTGTTGATTGCGATATACGGAATCGGAACGATAGCTATCAGCGGAACGTTGATAACCACCTTGCGACCATTCTGGATAAAGCTGAAGCTAACATAGATAGCCGACTTTTCGCCAGTCTCCTTGTCTTCGTTCAGACATACATTGTTGATGAAGTTGATACTTGTCATTGCTGCATCGTTCTGCGCTTGAATACAAGCGCTAAGCGGACCGCCGATAAGGTTTTTAAAAGGAATACCCTGCAGCGTACCGATAGATTTGTTTGCTACATCCATAGGTTTAAGTTTTAAAAAGTTATAGGTTCTTTGCTTAGACCTATTGACAAGATTGAACCATATAAATTCTTGCCAAGTCTGTTTGTGTTAATGTTTTTTTGTCGTGTTGTTGGGATGTTTGTTATGAGAGTCTTACTTAGCTGCGTACGCCTTGTAAGCGTTGAGCAGTTTTGTGTCGTACTGGTTCTTGGCGTATTCGCTTCCGTTGTATAGACGTGCGAAGGTTGCCCACTTTTTCGCTTGTAGTGCGGCGTGCATCTGCGGGTTCTTTGTTATGAATCGGCAGAAGGCGAGCAACTGACTGCGTTCGCTCTGGCACATAGCGCTTACGAACTGCGCTACGGTTTTGAATCCGCAGAGCTGATACTGGAAGCCCATAATCTGAAACATTCCCCAACTTGCCGAAGCGTTGGCTGCGTCAGCGTTTATCTTGCGTGCCTGCTCGAGGCGAGCGTATTCGCCGATGCCACCTTTGTAGTGGGTCTTTGTCCACTTCGGGTAGAGTATGGAGGCGTTTGCTGCCTGGTATTTGGCAGGATCTATTTTGCGCAGCTGCAGCTGTCGCCAGAAAATATGACCTTCGAAGAGTAGTTGCGGCTTGCCTGCGGCGAGGAATCCTCCGCGTCCGGCTGTCTCCACTTTCTGCACCGACTTGAGCGCTGCTGTCTCGCAGTCGAGTAGGAGAGCGGCTAATCGGAAGTCGTCTTCAGTGAGTCGTGCGGCTGCCGGGCGCTGATGGAAGAAGAGCGCCTGCCATGTAGAGTAACCGACGATGCCGTCAGCTACGAGTTGTAGACTTTGCTGGAATGCCTTTACAGCGGCGAGTGTGCCGGGGCCGAATGCTCCGTCAGCGGTTAGCTTGTTACCAATACGGTTGAGTTCTGTTTGTAGTATCTTTACTGCGGCGTCACGCATTCCGAGTTTTAAGGTTTTCATAGTGGTTGTGGTTTTAATTTAACGTTTTTGTGTTTGGTTGGGGCAAATATAGCGAAAATATGAACGTAAAAAAATAAAAAGGTGAAAAAATAAAAAGATTTTAAGTTTTTTTGGGGAGTTAGGATGAAAAAATCCGTTTAATCGGGTTAATCGGTTGTTTGGTTGAGGTTGTTTAACAACAGATTAAGCGGATTAAGCGGATTTTCTTTGTGGTTGTAATTGTGGGGTGTGGCTACGGGAGGAATGCCGTAGCCTCCTACGGGGTAGGCTCCTACGGTTACTTCACGACGATTTCGTCGGTGAAGAGCCATCCACCGTCCTCGGTAGTGCTGCCCTGCACGCGGATATAGCGTGTGCTGGCTTTGCCCTTCCATGCGAAGTTGCGGAAGCCGAGCTGTATGTCGCGGTCGACGGGAGTAGACTTGCTGTAGACCTCCTTGAAGTTCTTGCCGTCCTCGCTGAACGAAATCTTGTACTCAGACGGGAAGAACACCCATGCGCCGTACGCCTGCATGAAGTCGGCAGCCACAGACGAAATTTTCTGCACCTTGCCGAGATCGATGGTGAGGTCGAGGCAGTAGCCCTTATTGCCGAGGAAGCCCTGCCATTTCTGGTCGCCGTATGTCCATCCGCCGTGCTGTCCGTCTACGAGAGTCTTGTCGCCCTGCGCCTTGTACTTATCCTCGTAGCGGTGGTTGAAGGTGATGTTGCAACCGAGTGCCTTGTGCTTGGTAGTCTTGAACGACTCTGGGCGTTCGCCGCGCTCCTTCTTGAGGTCGAAGGTGTTGACGCCCTGCTTGTGCAGACGCTCACACTCGACGATGGCACGCTTGCGGAACTCGGGGTAGTTCTTGGTCTTTGTGCCGTTCCATCCGATCTCGGCGATAGCCAGAGCACGCGGATAGAGCATATATTCTACATGCTCAGCTGTAGGCACGTATTCGGTCCAGAGGTTAGCCTGCACGCCGGTTATCTTGTTGCGTACATCCTCGGGCAGAGTGCCGCCAGGCACGTAGCTGTATACCTTTTCGAGCGGAAGGAAACCGCCGATAGCCTCAGGCTGAGTGTCGGGAGCGTCCTGATAGTAGTCGAGATACCAGTAGCCGCTGGGCGAGAGCACTACGTCGTAGCCGTGGTCGATGGCCTCTTGCGCCTTTTCGAGACCGCGCCAAACCATTACGGTGGTGTTCTTCTCGAGGTTGCCCGCAATCACTTCGTCCCAACCTACGAGCTGTCGTCCGTGTTCGGTGAGGAACTTGCCGAAGTGGGCGATGAGGTGCGCCTGCAGACCGTCCTTGTCTGTGCCCAGCTCCTTCATCTTCTGCTGGCAGAGCGGACAAGAAGGCCATGAAGCCTTGTCAGCCTCGTCGCCACCGACGTGGATGTACTTAGAGGGGAAGATGTCCATCACCTCTTTCAGCACGTTCTCGAGGAAGTCGTATGTAGCGACGCTACCCGGGCAGAAGTCCATCTGCTTGTAGGGTTCGTGCGTGCAAGAGAGTTCGGGGTAGGCGGTGAGCACCTCAGCCGAGTGACCCGGCATCTCGATTTCGGGCACGATGGTGATGCCACGCTCAGCAGCGTAGCTCACGAGGTCGCGCAGCTCGTCCTGAGTGTAGTAGCCGCCGTAAGCGCCAGCTTCGCCCTCGTGCATATACTTGCATCCGAGCTTGCTCCACTCCTTCCAGGTCTTTCCTTCGCGCCACGCAGCGAACTCGGTGAGACGCGGGTAGCGCTTAATCTCGATGCGCCATCCGGCAGCGTCGGTGAGGTGAAGATGGAGTCGGTTGAACTTGTACTGCGCCATGACGTCAATCTGCTTCTTGAGGAACGAAATGGGCTGGAAGTGGCGCGACACGTCGAGCATGAGCGAGCGCCACTTGAAAGCCGGAGCGTCAACGACGTCGCAAGCCATGACGGCGTTCTTCTGCTTCAGCTGGTTTACGGTCTGCCAAGCAAAGCGGAAGCCGTCGGCAGAAGCGGCGCTGATGAGCAGCGTGTCCTTAGTGATATGGAGGCGGTAAGCCTCGGGCGATGAAGCGCCGTCGAGACGTGTGAAGCGCACCACCTGACGAGCGTCGTCTGCGGTGTTGGCTGTGAACTGCTTCGAGTAGATGTTCTCTGCCTCGGCGCCAACCTCGTTGACAACCTTCAGCTTTGCGTCGGTGCTGAACGCGCCCTTGCCCGCAACGAACGACTGCGGCTTGGGGAGCAGCGACTGCGCAGAAGCGGCAGAGGCTGTAAGGATGCAGCCGAAGAAGAGGGCTGCTAATGATTTGTTTGTCATCTTTGTAGTGTCAGTTTTTAAAAGTTATACAGGGTGAGAGTTTCTTATTTGTCGAGGAAGTAGGCAGCGTATACCAGCGCCAGCATGAGAGCGGCGATTATCGACACCACGACGAACATTATTCGTGCGTACTGCTTCCTTCTGTGTATAGCGTTCAGGTTGTTCTCGCGGAAGATGTCTATCTCGTCGCGGCAATCTCTGCGGCTGTGCTTGTGTTTATGTTCTAGCATAGTAATGAGAGTTCTAATTGTATGACAAATCAAGAAAAGTGTTTAAGGTTGTGTGGCGTTTAGAACTTCACGTCGAGCTGCAGGTCGAACATGTTGTAGTTCGACTTGTTCAGACTGCGGTCGTTGACGCGCGCGTATTCGGCAGCCACCATGACGTGCTTGCCAATCCAGTAGTTGGCACCGATCTCGTACTGAGTCTTCGATGTGTGCCAATCGGCTTGCGGACGGTAGAGGTCGTAGCGAGCCTTTGCATAGAGTTTCTTGCTGATAACCGGCGCAATCATGAGCGCGTAGAAACCGTCAGCCTTGTCGCCAGCAGCGTAGTTGATGGTGCAGTCGGTCTCCTTGCCCGAAGCGTTAGACGTCTTGAAGCCGTAGCCCTGACTGTGGATATACTCCGAACGCACGGTCCAGTCGTGGGCTGCATACTCGGCGCTGATGGCATAGCGGTTCTTCTCGAGCGAGCGCACACCGTTCTTTGTCTGCTCCTCGCCGTTAGCGTCTACCTCCGTCCATGTGCCCTTGCGCGCATACGAACCGGTCCAGCCGAAGGCGCCGATGCGCAGACCCTTCACGGGAGCCACCCATACGCCGCCGATGACGTCCTTGCGCTGGTCTACATCCTTCATGTTAGTGCCCTGACCGTTGAACACGCCCACCTGATAGTGTAGGTAGTGGTGTCCGTCGGCTGCCTTGAGCAGATCGCCCTGCAGCTGCACGCCGATGTCGCGTCCGTTGCTTGAGTGTTCGCCGTTGCGGTCGCTGAAGCCGGCGAGCTTAGTGACGTTCTGCGAGTAGCTCATGAAGCCCTGCGTAATTGGGTGCATGGGGTTCTCGAAGGTGAACGGACGCTTGAACTGACCCGCCTTCACCTTGAATGCGTCGTACTTCTGCCACTCGGCGAACGCGTCAACCATTCGTGGCGCCACTGTGAGGTTAGAGGTGTTGCCGTTCACCTGCAGCTGCGCCTTCCAGTAGAAGTCGCCTGCGAGTCGTCCTTCGAGTGCCATACGCACCATGCGTATGTTGAACGAGTTGATATCCTTTTCGCCCTTGTTGCTTTCCTTGTCGCTGTACTGATACTGCGACATGATGTAACCGCTGAACTTGATGTCGCTGAGCACCTTCAGCTTAGCTTCTTTCTCTTGTGCTGACACACTGCCGAAAGTGAGAGCGGCGAGTGCGAGAGTTGCTAATGTTTTCATTATGAGTTTTGATTTTTACAGTTTTTCTTCCAAAAGAACTACGTTCTCCACGTGCGGCGTATGCGGGAACATGTCCACCGGCTGCACCGCCATCACCTTGTACGCCACATCGAGCGCCTGCAGGTCGCGTGCCTGCGTAGAGGGGTTGCAGCTGACGTAGACGATGCGCTTCGGGTGAGCGCGCAGGATGGTGTCTATCACGTCCTGGTGCATACCGGCGCGTGGTGGGTCGGTGATGATTACGTCGGGGCGTCCGTGCTTCTCGATGAACTCGTCGTTGAGAATGTCCTTCATGTCGCCGGCGTAGAACTTGGTGTTGCCGATGTTGTTCACCTCTGAGTTCACCTTTGCGTCCTCGATAGCCTCAGGAACGTACTCGATGCCTATCACCTCGCGTGCCTGACGAGCCACGAAGTTGGCGATGGTGCCCGTACCGGTATAGAGGTCGTACACCAGTTCGTCGCCGGTGAGCTTGGCGAAGTTGCGAGCCACCGAATAGAGGTGATAAGCCTGCTCCGTATTGGTCTGGTAGAAGCTCTTCGGACCAACCTTGAAGCGCAGGTCCTCCATTGTCTCGAAGATGTGGTCGTTGCCCTTGAACACAGAGAGGTCGAGGTCGCCGAAGGTGTCATTGCACTTCTGGTTGTCGACGTACATGAGCGATGTTATCTCGGGGAACTTGTCGGCGATGTGCTGCAGCAACGCCTTGGCGCGCTGCTCGTCGCCATCCTCGTCGTAGTGGAACTGTATGAGCACCATCCATTCGCCCGTGTTCGAGTTGCGTATCATGATGTCGCGCAAGAGTCCGTGTTGCTGTCTGAGGTCGAAGAAGGTCATGCCGGTAGAGAAGGCATAGTCGCGTATGGCGTTGCGAATCTTGTTGTGCAGGTCGTCCATGAGCCAGCACTTCTCGATAGGCAGAATCTTGTCGAAGGCTCCGGTGATGTGGAATCCGATGCCGTTCATGTTGTCGAACTGCGTGCCCTCGGCAATCTGCTCGCGTGTGAGCCAGCGCTTGTTGCAGCAGCCGAACTCCAGCTTGTTGCGGTATTCCTTGATGTGCACCGAGCCCATGATAGGCATGAACTCCGGCAGATCTATCTTGCCGATGCGTGTGAGCTGGTCGAACACCTGCTTCTGCTTAGCCTTCAGCTGCTCCTCGTAGGGCAGGTTCTGCCATTTGCATCCGCCGCAGATGCCGAAATGCTCGCACATCGGCTCTGTGCGTACGTCGCTCTTCTTGATGAAGCGTATTACTTCAGCCTCGCAGTAGCTGTGCTTCTTCTTGCGCACCTGCAAGTCAACCACGTCGCCGGGTACGGCGAACGGCACGAAAACAACCATGTCGTTGACGTGTGCCAGTGATTTTCCTTCGGCAGCAACCGCCTCAATAGTTACGTTCTCGAGTATTGGTAGTGGTTTCTTCTTTCTTGACATTATTATATATGTATTGTTTTAAAGTGCAAAATTAGAAAAATAATTTGAGATTTTAAAATAATATACAAAAAGTTGGAATAAGAAGAGTGAATTGCGCAGAAAACAAACAGTAGGAGGCTGCGGCATTCCTGCCGTAGCCTCCTACCATTAGTATTGTTATCTTAATATCACTTGACGCCCAGTTCGGCGATGCCCATTGCTTCGCCAGCCACGACCATGCGCTCGGCGCGCAGCTTCAGGTAGCGTGTCTTTGTAGCGTTGAACGATACTGTCTGCAAGATAGGGTTGTTCTGCAGGTTAGAGAACTCGCCGCTCTTCAGCACACGCTCGTTGCCGCCCTTGGCGTCGCACGCCGCGATGGTGTATGTATGGATAAGTCCGCGTCTGCCTTCGCTCTGGTCGGGCAGATACTGCAATGCAGACACCTCCTGCTCGCTGCCAAGGTCGATGAGCACTTCGTTGCCTTTGCAGAACCAAACGGTCTGCGGGTTGCGGTCGGTAGCCTTATCCCACTCAGCCTTGTCGGCGCCGAGGATAGAGAACGGCAGAGACTTTATTGCCTCGGCTGTGGGGTTCCATGTTAGCTGTGCGTCCTTGCCGCCGTAGTAGATGCCCACGTTGTTGAGGCAGATAGGTCCGCGCGAGTCGATGATGCGCACGCGCACGCTCTTTGCCTCCACGGTGCGGAAGCGCAGCAGGCGCTTGTAGCCGATGGTGGTTGTCTCCTCGCCCTGCTCAACGCTGCGCCATGTCTTGCCGTCGAGATACTCTACGGCGAACTTCTTCACGCGCTGTCCGAGCGGTATGTACTCCTGCAGCATGATGCGGTTCATGAGCTGCGGCTTCTTGAAGTCGAACGTGATGGTAGCCGATGTGACGCCGTCGCCAGTAGCCCAGTAGGTGTCCCATGAGTCGTCGGTCATCGCCTTTGCTGTGAACGCCTTTCCGCGCTCGTTGCTCACCTTCGGTGTCATGCCAGCCACGAGGTTATGCTGCAGCTCACGCTGAATCATCTTGTGGAAGTTGACGGCGTTAGCCGAGTCGATGGGATGGATGAGACCTTCGCGGTCGACGGGGAAGTTGAGCAGCAGCGTAGCGTTGTGACCCACCGAGCGGTAGTAGAGGTCGGCAAGCTGTTCGGGCGACTTCACACGGTCGTCCTCCTCAGGGTGATAGAACCATCCCGGACGGATAGACACGTCGCACTCGGCAGCCGTCCACTGGTCGCCGTCGGCGTGTCCGTACTGCAGTTCGGGGTAGTTGGGGTAGCCCGGATAAACCGTGTTCTTGCGCAGGAACGCCCAGTTGGTCTCGCCTGCGAAGCCCTTCTCGTTGCCCACCCAGCGGCATCCCGGTCCGCCGTCACCGAACACCACGGCGTTGGGCTGAATGCTGTCGAGCATGGCGAAGATATGCGGGTAGTTGTAGTAGTTCTTGCGGTCGATAGTGCGCGAGTCCTTTGCGCCGCCATAGTAGCCGTCGCCGCCGTTGGCGCCGTCGAACCACACCTCGAACACGTCGCCGTAGTTGGTGAGCAGGTCGTGTAGCTGAGCGTAGAAGTAGGGCAGGTAACCCGGCGTAGCGTAGTCGGCACGCGAACGGTCCCACGGTGAGAGATACACCGCGAACTTCAGTCCGTACTTCTTGCAGGCGTCAGACAGTTCGCGCACGATGTTTCCCTTGCCGTTCTTGTAAGGCGAGCGTGTCACGTTGTAGTCGTTGCCCGCGAAGGGCCAGAGGCAGAAGCCGTCGTGGTGCTTTGCTGTGAGTATGACGCCCTTCATGCCCGCAGCCACGAGCGTCTTTGCCCACTGTTCGCAGTCGAGGCGTGTGGGGTTGAACGTAGCAGGGTCGGAGTCGCCGTAGCCCCATTCGCGGTCGTTGAACGTGTTCAGACCGAAGTGGATGAAGGCGTAGGTCTCCATGCGCTGCCAGTCGATCTGCTTCTGCTCGGGGAGCGGCAGGATAGGGGCAGGCGCCTTTACTGAGCTCTGTGCCGAAGCGGTGAGGCTGGCAAGAGCTATTGCTGACGAAAGGATAAGTTTGCGGTTCATTGCTTGTATATTTTGATTTTTAATACTTCGTGTAGATTCTTTCAGCCTTGTATGCTGTTTTTTTAGCTTTGTATGCTGATTTTTAAAAGTAGCTGTTAATTCTGCAAATTTACTGCTTTTTTCTGACAATATGCTTGTTGCAGCCACTTTTTTGTTGTGCTTATATTATATAATGTAGGCAAGGCTTTATGACTGCACCAACAAAAGTAGCGGAGGTCTCCGGCCTCCGCAGCAACCAATAATGCCGATATACAGTTTGTGTTCGAGTTGGTGCTGCGGAGGCCGGAGACCTCCGCTACTTTTTTTAGCCCAGTTTGCAGCGTTTTGTCATCGTGCTCCGTCCGCCGTCCGATCAGATTCCGTCCGCCGTCCGATCGGAT